>Ga0208262_1000284_pt1 | contig 19415 bp, 15 predicted proteins | sample LakWasMet15_LOW5_2_FD_183863 | JGI IMG/M metagenome (GOLD analysis project Ga0208262, IMG submission 183863) | Freshwater sediment methanotrophic microbial communities from Lake Washington under simulated oxygen tension - Sediment Metagenome... | ecosystem: Environmental > Aquatic > Freshwater >... | reverse complement strand
ATTTGTATTCAAAATTCACATCTGGAATTAAAGTATATTTAGGACACACTATATCCGAATAACTTGCCGATGCATCTTTTATAGCGACCCAATTGGCATTGGAATACGCTGCATTATCCACTTGAATACAGGTTAGATATGGATTGTTTTTGAAGTTGCTATAAGTTGTGTTAAAATTAACATTATTGCCGTTTTTCAAGTTCAAATCTAATAAATTATTTGAGTTGCAGTTTATTATTTTTAAAGCTGTGTTTTTAGAAATATCTAGATTTGTTATTTTATTGGTTGCACAATATAATAGAGAAAGGTTTGTGTTTTTTGAAATGTCAAGATTAGTTAATAAATTTGAAGAACAGTCTAAACTAGGAAGATGAGTGTTTTTAGAAACATCTAATTGTGTCAATAAATTATTAGGACAATCAAATGAAACCAATCCGATATTATTCGTAATATCTAAACTTGTTAATTTGTTATAGCCACAATTTAAAACTGCCAGCATCAAATTTTTGGTAACATCTAAATTGTTTAGTTGATTATTATAACAATTTAAAACAATAAGGTTTCCATTTTTAGCGACATCTATACTCGTCAATTTATTGTTACTAAATTTTAGAGTGTTTAAAGCTAGATTTTGAGAAACATCTATACTTGTTAATTGATTATTTTCACATTCTAAACTTATTAAGTTTATGTTTTTAGAAATATCTAAACTTGTTAATTGATTAAAATAACAATATAAATTTTTTAAAGATATAAAATCTTGAATTCCTGTCAAATCCGTAATTGAGCTACTTGACACATTTAACGATGTTATACCTGCAATACTTGAAGTCAAAACTTTACCATCGGTAACTTCGGAATCAATTCCCAAAGCAATAAGTTTTTTTTCAAAATTAACATCAGGAATAATTGTGTATGGTGGTGAACAAAGCGTTACTGAATAATTTGCTGCTACATCTTTTAAAGATGTCCAGTTTGCGTTCGAAAATGTTACGTTGTCAACAATAATACAATTTAAACCAGGGTTATTAAGGAAAGAGGTGCTGGCTGGAATAAAATTTGTATTGTTGCCGTTTTTTAGGTTCAAACTTAATAACAGGTTATTATTACATTTTATAGCTGTTAATAGAATGTTTTTAGAAACATCTAGGCTTGTCAGTTTGTTAGAATAACAATTTAAAGTAGTCAGAGCAACATTTTGATCAACATTCAAACTGATTATTTGATTTTGGTCACTGAATAATTCAGTCAGAACTGTATTTTTTGTAACATCTAATGTTGTTAATTGATTTGATGAACAAGTTAAACTCGTTAATGCATTATTTTTAGAAACATCCAAACTTGTTAATTTATTGGCATAACAATTTAAAGTAGCCAGAGCAACATTCTGGGCGACATCCAAACTGTTTATTTGATTTTGTCCACAGGATAATTCTGTTAACGACGTGTTATTATTCAGAAACAGAGATGTTATTGTATTTCCACTACAAATTAATTTTTGTAACTTCACATTCATCGACACATCCAATGAAGTCAGCAAATTACTTGACACGTCCAATACTGTTAATTCAGGATTTGTGGTCAAGTCTAAAGTTGCCAGTTGATTCGATAAACAAGTTAAACTAGTTAACAAAATGTTTTTTGAAACATTTAAAGTGGTTAGTTGATTGCCCGAACAATTTAAAGTTTGTAAAGCAACAAATTTTTGGATTCCAGTTAAATCAGTAATTAAACTGTTAGATACATCTAAAGAAGTTATGCCTACAATACTCGAGGTTAAAACGCCACCGTTTTTACCATCGGTATCAATCCCCAAAGCAATTAGTTTGTCTTCGAATTTTGAGTCTGGAATAAAAGTAGTTGGAACATAATTTGAACAATCGCTAGAATAATCAGTAGTATCATCTTTAAAATCAACCCAATTTGTACTTGAAAAAGCAACATTATCTACCTGAATACAAGTTAAAAGAGGATTGTATCTAAAATCACAAAAAAGATCTTGGAAGTTGGTATTGTTTCCGTTTTTGATATTTAAACTAATTAAATTGTTTTTGGAACAAAACACACTTACCAAAAGAGGATTTTTAGAAACATCAAGACTGGTCAAAAAGTTTTCGGAGCACAAAATAGCACTAAGTAGTGGCAAATTAGAAAGGTCTAAACTCGTTAAGTTGTTAGCCCTACAATCTATTGAGTTCAATTTTGTGTTTTTTGACAAATCTAAACTTGTAAGTGAATTTAAATAACAAGATAAAAAAGTTAAGGATGCAAAGCCTTGAATACCTGTTAAATCAGAAATATCTCCTACCAAAGGATCTTCTGTTGAAACATCTAAATAGGTAACCGTATTGATACTTGAGGTTAAAACCTTCCCGTTCAAACCATCAGTATCAATACCTTGCGCTATTAATGCATTTTCAAAATTTACATCTGGAATAAGAGTGTATTGTGCGTAAGAGGAAAAACTGGCTAAAAACAGTAAGAAAAGTAATTTTAGTTTCATAATATAGCTGCTATTTGTTTTTATTGGTTTCCTGATAGATAGGGAGAAACCGAAAAGAATGCAAGAATGGTATTCAGGTCTAAAAGTACATATAAGAAACAACAAATAGGCAGTAAAAATCTTATATTTAACAAAATAGGCAGTTCAACTGTAAACTATGTTAAAATTTTGATAGTCCATTATTACGAGTAGTGATTTTAGACAGTCCGATTCCGTTTACAAAAGCCTTGGAAGACCAGTATTTGCCAAAAGAAAGATTTGAAAAAGATTTGAAGAATTTGTTGGATTATTAATTTTATCTATTACTCAACCTCGCTTTTTCCTTGATTATATCGCTGATTTTTCGGTTTTCGATTTTACTTTCGAGCCAAGAAATGATGTCGAGGTAGAGGAAAGCTCTTTTTTCGTAGGTGTTTTTTTCTAATTCGATGAATCGTTCCTTCATTCGTATGAATTCCTTTTTAATGTCGCTCGGATAAATAGTATTCAATTTTTTTAAAAAACGAATGATTTCCTTTTGTACTTCGTGCAAATCATTCATTTTGATTAGGAATTTATAAGTGCTTTTCAGCTGATTTTCCAAGTTGAAATCTTTACCGGATTCATAATGGGCAATCAAACAAAGAATACGGGCAAAACATGCCAAATCTTCCCGAACATACAGATTTTTGTTATTGATGATTTTTTCTAGATAAAATATACATTCGGTATATTTTTCGTTGCCGAAATAAATGCAGGCAATTTTATAGTAGAACAACATTTCGTGATGTTCGTCAAGATGATCACTGTGAAGTTTAATTTTGTCTAAAACGATGGGAATCAAGTATTCACTTTCGGAAAAGGTGCCTTCGAGAATGTGATAATTCAGTTTGTTATTATATACATATAAGAAGGATAACGATGTGATATTGTCGTTTACCGGAAATTGTGGGTCTTGAATGGTTTCCTCTAATAATTCTAAATATTTTTTGAAATTTGACATATATTTCAACATAAATAAGGACTCTAATAAATAGTGATTTCCCTTTAAGAAAAATACAGGATTTAGATAAATCATATTCCTGTTATCATAAAATAAAGTAACCCATTTGTGTGAATATTTATAGCAAGAAAGAAAGTCTTGCACGAGAAAACTTCGCCATAGATAGGCATTGTAATACCAGTATTTCTCGCGAAATCCAAACTTTTTTTCGTCTAATTTAGAAATATGTTTGTTGAAATAATCATCTATATATTTGTATTCGGCATCGCTTTTCACGTAACCCGTTTTCAGCATAATGCTATATAGTTGTAAAGATAAATTGGACAGTTTGCTTGAAATGGTGTTTCGATAACTCAATTCTTTGGCTTGAATCACTAATTCATCGGCGCGACCTTGAATACTTCGGGTGATATATTGTGATTCAATCAATTTTTCGAATTCCACAATTTCATAAGCCATATATTTCTCGTCATTTTCCAAGGCTATCTGTTTTGTTTTATCCAATATTTTTAAACTCTGTTTATACAAACCTTTATTGTACAATATCGTTGCAAAATCGATTTGTTCTCTCAATTGGTATCGAATATTTTGGCTAGGAATATTCAACCGAATGCTTACCAAAATTTGTCTGTATAAATAGGATTTAAGATTGGATAATTGCACTTTTTTAATGATGCCACTTTTCAAAATGATTTTCTCATCATAGACTTCAGATTTGTCCAAGATGTTGAACAATTCAATAAACTTTGTATTAGAACTTGTTTCCAATCGGCTTGCGAAAATCTTGAATTGTCTTTTTTCTGACTTCGAAAGTGATTTTATTAATACAAATAATGAATCTTTTTGATGGTTAGCCATTGTAAAATATAGTATTGTAATCTATTGATTTTAAGTAACTTATAAAATTATTACTTGCCTTATAAATAGTATAATTTTTAAAAACGTATTTTATATTAAAGTAATGAAATCTACTTTTGTTCAAAGATGTGAAATTACATTAAATATTTTAAAATGAATAGAGAGAAAGTCCAAATTTTTGATACCACTTTAAGAGATGGGGAACAGGTCCCAGGATGCAAATTAGATACCAATCAAAAACTCGTTATTGCAAATCGTCTTGACGAGATGGGAGTTGACATTATCGAGGCTGGTTTTCCTGTTTCGAGTCCTGGAGATTTTTTATCCGTTTCAGAAATATGTAAAATTGTAAAAAACGCCACAGTTTGTGGACTTACAAGAGCTATTAAAAATGATATTGACGTGGCTGCAGCTGCCTTAAAATATGCCAAAAAACCTCGTATTCATACGGGAATTGGGACTTCAAATTCACATATTGTACACAAACTTAACACGACTAGAGAAGACATTATTGAACGTGCAAAATATGCTGTTTCTTATGCTAAATCGTATGTTGAAGATGTCGAATTTTACGCCGAAGATGCAGGTAGAACCGAAAATGACTTCTTGGCACGAGTCTGTGAAGAAGTGATAAAATCAGGAGCCACGGTTCTTAATATTCCAGATACCACTGGTTATTGTTTGCCTCACGAATACGGTGAAAAAATTAAATACCTAAAAGAAAACGTAAGAGGGATTGAAAACGTAATTATCTCTTGCCATTGTCATAATGATTTGGGAATGGCTACCGCCAATTCGATTGCTGGAGTCATAAATGGAGCTCGACAAATAGAATGTACGATAAACGGAATTGGCGAAAGAGCAGGAAATACGGCGCTTGAGGAAGTGGTAATGATCTTGAAACAACATCCTTATTTGAATTTAGACACCAACATCAACACGCGTCAATTGAACGAAATGAGCCGATTGGTTTCGGAAAGTATGGGAATGATGGTGCAACCCAATAAAGCTATTGTTGGTGCAAATGCCTTCTCACATAGTTCAGGAATTCACCAAGATGGCATTATAAAAAATAGGGAAACGTATGAAATTATGGATCCTTTGGATGTTGGCGTCAATGAATCTTCGATAATTCTTACTGCCCGTAGTGGTAGGGCAGCATTGGCATACAGGGCAAAAAAAGTAGGCTATGAATTGACTAAAGTGCAATTAGACATTGTATATGTTGAGTTTTTGAAATTTGCCGACATCAAAAAAGAAGTTTTGGATAGTGATATTCATCAAATAATTGAAGCTTGCAAAATCGAAGGCGACTTAATTAGAAGCTAATACCTGTTTTGGCATTCAAATTATAGATTACCTTTACAAAAAAGTATAAAATGGACTTAAAAATAGCAGTACTTTCGGGAGACGGAGTTGGTCCGGAAGTAATCTTACAGGCAAAAAAAGCATTAAATGCAATTGGCGAGGTTTATGACCACGAATTTGTATTTGAAGATGCTCTTGTAGGTGCCGTTGCTATTGATCAAACTGGAAATCCGCTTCCTAATCAAACGTTGAATCTTTGTTTAAATACAGATGCTGTCTTGTTTGGAGCAATAGGACACCCAAAATATGACAATAATCCTGATTCCAAAATACGTCCGGAACAAGGATTGCTAAAATTAAGAAATGAATTAGGTCTTTTTGCCAATATCAGACCTATAAAACCTTATAAAGCATTGTTAGACGCTTCGCCGTTAAAAAGAGAAGTTATCGAGGGTGTTGATTTTGTTGTTTATAGAGAGCTTTCCGGAGGGGTATATATTGGAGATAAAAAATTAAATGAGGATGGAACAATAGCTTCTGATTCCTACGAATATTCAGAAGAACAAATCAGCCGAATTACACATTTAGCTTTTAAGGCAGCCCAAAAACGTCGAAAAAAAGTAACAATGGTAGATAAAGCCAATGTACTTGAAACTTCGAGATTGTGGAGACGACTAGTTCAAAAAATAGGAGAAAGTTACCCAGACGTTGCTTTAAATTTCCTTTTTGTGGATAATGCAGCAAAGCAAATAATATTGAATCCAAGACAATTTGATGTCATCCTGACCGAAAATATGTTTGGAGATATTCTTTCTGATGAAGCGAGTGTAATCGCAAGTTCTATTGGGTTATTGGCTTCGGTATCATTAGGAAATGACAAGGCACTTTTTGAATCCATTCACGGTTCTTATGTGGAAGCAACAGGTAAAAATATTGCCAATCCAATTGCTTCCATATTAGCAGCAGCGATGCTTTTGGAACATTTTGGACTAGATAAAGAGGCACAAAAAGTATATGAGGCTGTTGAAAAAGCTTTCGAATATAAAATTGTAACCGCTGATTTGAATTCGTTTTCAAAATTTGGTACCAATGAAGTTGGAGACTTTGTCTCGAATTTTATTTTAAGTAAAGAAGACTTATTATATTTTAATAATGATAATGTTTACATAGGACAATCAACAATCGTTTAGTAAGTACAATAATTTATTGCGTTTAAAAAAAAATAACAAATTAAAAAATAATGGAATTAAATAAATACAGCAAAACTATAACTCAAGATATAACACAACCTGCAGCACAAGCAATGTTGTACGGAATAGGTTTGACTGAAGAAGATATGAATAAAGCTCAAGTGGGAATTGTGAGTATGGGTTATGAGGGCAATACTTGTAATATGCACTTGAACGATTTAGCAAAGGATGTCAAAAAAGGAGTTTGGGATGCTGATTTAGTGGGACTTATTTTCAACACCATTGGTGTAAGTGACGGAATTTCGAATGGAACCGAAGGAATGCGTTTTTCATTAGTTTCACGTGATGTCATTGCTGATTCTATCGAAACCGTTATGGGAGCTCAATGGTATGACGGTTTGATTGCAATTCCAGGTTGTGATAAAAACATGCCGGGAGCTTTAATCGCTATGGGAAGAGTAAATCGTCCAGCACTAATGGTTTATGGAGGAACTATTCACTCAGGAAGATGGAAAGGGGAACACCTTAATATTGTTTCGGCTTTTGAAGCTTTGGGAAAAAAATTTAAAAAAACAATTTCTGACGAAGATTTCAAAGGTGTAATCAAAAATTCTTGTCCAGGTCCTGGTGCTTGTGGCGGAATGTACACAGCAAATACAATGGCTTCAGCAATTGAAGCATTGGGAATGAGTTTGCCTTATAGTTCATCTAATCCTGCCGTGAGTAAAGATAAATTGCAAGAATGTGAAGATGCTGGAAAAGCCATCCGCATTCTGTTAGAAAAAGATATTAAGCCAAAGGATATAATGACTCGCAAGGCTTTTGAAAATGCAATTACTATTGTGGCTGTTTTAGGTGGCTCTACGAATGCGGTGATGCACTTAATTGCAATGGCACATTCTGTTGATATTGAAATTACGTTGGAAGATTTTCAAGCAATAAGTGACAGAACACCTGTTTTAGCAGATTTAAAACCAAGCGGAAAATTTATGATGGAAGATTTACACGCCGTTGGAGGTGTTCCATCAGTATTAAAATATTTATTGAAAGAAGGTTATATTCACGGGGAATGCTTAACCGTTACCGGAAAAACAATGGCCGAAAATTTAGCCAATGTCCCTGATTTAGAAGAAGGACAAGAAGTTGTTTTTGAAATTCAAAAGGCTTTGAAAGCTACTGGAAATATTCAAATTCTTTACGGTAATCTGGCTTCCGAAGGTTGTGTTGCCAAAATCAGTGGTAATGAAGGAGAATATTTTGAAGGAACTGCAGTTGTATTCGAAAGTGAATTTACTGTTATTCCGGGAATTCAAAGCGGAATGGTAAAGCCCGGAGATGTTGTCGTCATTAGATACTGCGGACCAAAAGGCGGACCAGGAATGCCTGAAATGTTGAAACCAACATCGGCCATAATGGGAGCTGGGCTAGGTAGCAGTGTAGCTTTAATTACCGATGGTAGATTTTCTGGAGGTTCACACGGTTTTGTTGTAGGACACATTACACCAGAAGCCTATGATGGAGGTGGAATTGCTCTAGTCGAAAATGGAGATTTGATAACTATTGATGCCGTTAAAAACACAATCAATTTAAAAATTTCGGATGAAGAATTTGCCAAAAGAAAAGCTGCTTGGGTTCAACCACCTTTGAAAGCTACAAAAGGAGTTTTACTTAAATATGCAAGGTCAGTTTCAAGTGCGTCAACAGGATGTGTAACTGATAAGTAAATAAAAATTAAGAGTTGAAACCGAAGAGTTTTAACTATTTGAAAAGAAAATAATCAATGGAAAATAATAAAATATCTGGAGCAGAAGCCGTTATTAGATGCCTGCTCGAAGAAGGCGTAGATTTGGTTTACGGTTATCCAGGTGGTGCGATAATGCCGGTTTATGACGAATTATATAAATTTCAAGACAAATTACATCACGTTTTGGTGCGTCACGAACAAGGTGCAACGCACGCCGCTCAAGGTTATGCCAGAGCTACCGGAAAAGTAGGAGTTGCCATCGCGACTTCAGGTCCGGGAGCAACTAATTTGGTAACTGGAATTGCCGATGCGCAAATCGATTCGACCCCAATGGTTTGCATTACAGGTCAAGTGGGAAAACATTTGTTGGGTTCTGATGCTTTTCAGGAAACCGATATTATTGGGATTTCAACTCCTGTTACCAAATGGAATTATCAAGTTACCGAAGCTTCTGAAATTCCTGAAGTAATTGCTAAAGCTTTTTTTATTGCAAGATCAGGTCGTCCGGGTCCTGTTTTGATAGATATTACTAAAAACGCTCAATTTGATGAATTAGATTTTAGCTATAAAAAATGTACCAGCATTAGAAGTTATAATCCAAAACCGGTTTTAAATCTTGAAAAAGTTACAGCTGCGGCTAATCTAATCAATAATGCCAAAAAACCATTCATCGTTTTTGGACAGGGAATTATTCTAGGTCAGGCCGAAGCCGAACTCAAAGCATTAGTAGAAAAATCAGGAATCCCTGCTGCTTGGACGATTTTAGGTCTTTCAGCTTTGCCTACTGAACATCCAATGAATGTTGGTATGTTAGGAATGCACGGTAATTACGGTCCAAATTTATTGACTAATGAATGTGATGTTTTGATTGCACTCGGAATGCGTTTTGACGATCGTGTTACTGGCAACTTGGCTACTTATGCCAAACAAGCCAAAGTAGTCCATTTCGAAATTGACCCTTCCGAAATAGATAAAAATGTAAAAACTACCGTTGCAGTTTTGGCCGATGTAAAGGAATCTTTGCAAGCATTGCTTCCTCTTATCGAAAGTAAAACGCACGAATCTTGGCACAATGAATTCAAGAAAAAACATAAAATCGAATTTGATAGCGTTATTAAAGATGAGTTAACTCCAATTAATCACGGAATTTCTATGGGAGAAACTATGGAAATGATTAACAAACATTCTAAAGGAGATGCAATAATCGTTTCTGACGTTGGACAACACCAAATGTTCGCCTGTCGCTATGCTAAATTTAATTCGACAAAAAGCAATATTACTTCCGGAGGATTAGGAACAATGGGGTTTGCATTGCCTGCTGCCATTGGAGCAAAAATGGGAAGACCCGATCGCGAAGTGGTTGCCATCATTGGCGACGGTGGTTTTCAAATGACGATTCAAGAGTTAGGAACTATTTTTCAAACTCAAGTTCCAGTAAAAATAGTGCTTCTGAACAATGAATATTTGGGTATGGTGCGTCAATGGCAAGAATTATTTTTTGATAAAAGATATGCTTCAACGATTATGACCAATCCAAATTTTGTGGCTATTGCCGAAGGATATCATATAAAATCAAAAAAAATAACCAAAAGAGAAGAACTTGATGGAGCTGTTGCCGAAATGTTGGCTTCAAAAGAGTCCTATTTCCTTGAGGTTATGGTTGAAAAAGAAAATAACGTATTCCCAATGATTCCAACAGGAGCTTCGGTTTCTGATATGAGATTATCATAAAAAAGTTTCAAGTTTAAAGTTTCCAGTTGCTCAACTTGAAACTCTAAACAATGAAAACTTTAAACAAAAAATTAAAATGGAAAATAAAACATTCACCATTTCTGTTTATTCAGAAAATAACGTAGGCTTGCTAAACAGAATTTCAGGAATATTCTTGAAACGCCACATCAATATTTTGAGTCTAAATGTATCCGAGTCAGAAATCGAAAATATTTCTAGGTTCATCATTGTGGTTGACACCACCGAAAAATGGGTTCAAAACATTGTTGGCCAAATCGAAAAACAAATAGAAGTAGTAAAAGCATTTTATCACGTTGATGAAGAAACCATCTTTCTTGAAAGTGCAATTTTTAAAATTGAGTCCAGTCTATTATTCGACGAAAGACAGATTCAAAATATCATAAAAGAAAGCCATTCAGAAATCGTGACGGTTTCAAGAGACTTTTTTGTGATTTCAAAATCAGGAAAACGTTCTGAAATTGAAGAATTATACAAGAAATTAAAGCCTTTCGGAATTATGCAATTTGTACGTTCGGGAAGGATTTCGGTTTCCAAACAAAAAATGGAGATTTCAACATTATTATTAGAAGAGTTAAAATAGAAATTAAATAAAAGGGAAATACCCCAAAAAAATCATTAAATATTAAACAACAATTAGAAAATGGCAAATTATTTCAATTCATTACCACTTAGATTACAATTAGAACAATTAGGCGTTTGCGAATTTATGGATCAATCCGAATTTGCAGATGGAATAGCTGCATTGGCGGGAAAAAAAGTAGTTATCGTAGGTTGCGGAGCTCAAGGTTTAAACCAAGGTTTGAATATGAGAGATTCTGGCTTAGATATTTCTTATGCTTTGCGCGCTGAAGCAATTGCACAAAAAAGAGCTTCTTTTATGAATGCTGCTGACAATGGTTTCAAAGTGGGAACTTATGAAGAATTAATCCCAACAGCTGACTTAGTTTGTAATCTTACGCCAGATAAACAACATACTGCTGTAGTTACTGCAATTATGCCTTTGATGAAAAAAGGTTCAACATTAGCTTATTCTCACGGTTTTAATATCGTGGAAGAAGGAATGCAAATACGTAAAGACATCACTGTAATTATGTGTGCTCCAAAATGTCCAGGATCTGAAGTTCGTGAAGAATACAAAAGAGGTTTTGGCGTACCAACATTAATTGCGGTTCACCCTGAAAATGATCCAAACGGAGAAGGTTTTGCTCAAGCAAAAGCCTATGCTGTTGCCACTGGTGGTCACAGAGCAGGTGTTTTAAATTCATCTTTTGTTGCCGAAGTAAAATCGGATTTAATGGGAGAACAAACCATCCTTTGCGGAATGTTGCAAACAGGTTCTATTTTGTGTTTTGACAAAATGGTCGAAAAAGAAATCGAACCCGCTTATGCTTCAAAATTGATTCAATATGGTTGGGAAACTATTACTGAAGCCTTAAAACACGGTGGAATTACCAATATGATGGATCGTTTGAACAATCCTTCAAAAATTGAAGCTTTCGAACTTGCCGAAGAATTAAAAGATATTATGCGTCCATTATTCCAAAAACATATGGACGACATCATTTCTGGTGAATTTTCAAGAAATATGATGATTGATTGGGCAAACGATGATATTAATTTATTGACTTGGAGAGCTGCAACCGCTGAAACTAATTTTGAAAAAACGGCTCCAACAGCTGCCCATATTTCAGAACAAGAATATTTTGATAACGGAGTTTTGATGATTGCAATGGTAAAAGCTGGTGTAGAATTAGCTTTCGAAACAATGACACAAACAGGAATTATCGAAGAATCTGCTTACTATGAATCATTGCACGAATTGCCTTTGATTGCTAATACAGTTGCCAGAAAAAAATTATATGAAATGAACAGAATCATTTCTGACACAGCTGAATACGGATGTTATTTATTCGATCACGCTTGCAAACCATTATTGACTGATTTTATGAAAACGGTTGACACCAATGTGATTGGAAAACCATTTTCAAAATCTAATGGTGTTGATAATGCAGTTCTTATCGCTGTAAATAATGAAATTCGTCAGCACCCAATTGAAGAAATAGGAGCGTGGTTGAGAGAATCAATGACGGCTATGAAAAAAATTGGATAATAATAAAATAGAATAATCACACGAATTGTGTGAAGGGATTTACCCATATCTTTAGTTTCATAATATTTTGAATTAGTTAAAACGTATTAAAGACCTAAAAAGATATTGTTGTTTTTACATTCACTTAACTCGAAAATGAGTTTGAAAGTTAAGTGGGGTAATTCCTAAAATAATGAAATTAAGGCAAAGTAGAAATTCTATTTTGCCTTTTTTTTATGCCTTAATTTAAAAGTGAAATTGGTAAAAATGGCTAATAAAATTACTAAATTAGCAATTCTATGAAAACAAATTTCGATGTCATAATAATTGGCGGAGGATTGGCTGGTCTAACAAGTGCCATTCATTTATCAAAATCTGGATTGAAGGTTGGTATTATTGAAAAAAATGAATTTCCAAAACACAAGGTTTGTGGAGAATATATTTCCAATGAAATTTTGCCTTATTTTGAATCATTGGGATTAAAAATATCGGGCTTAAAACCTTCAATTATCAATAAATTAGAATTTTCGACTGCTAATGGGAAAATTATTTCAGGAAAATTGCCGCTTGGTGGATTTGGAATAAGTCGCTATGAATTGGATAATTTTCTTTGCCAAAAAGCCATCGAAAATGGCTGCCAAATTATTCAGGATATTGTAATCGACATTCATTTTGATGAAAACGAATTTAGGGTCTTCACCTCCAATAATTTAGCATTAAAGTCCAATATTGTCATTGGAGCTTTCGGAAAACGTTCAAATATTGACCAAAAACTCAATCGTGATTTCATTCAAAAACAATCTCCTTGGCTTGCCGTAAAAGCCCATTATTCTGGATACTTTCCCGATGGTTTGGTTGGTTTACATAATTTCGAAGGAGGTTACTGCGGTGCTTCAAAAGTGGAAAACGACACCATAAATATCTGTTATCTTGCCGATTATGAAACTTTCAAACAATACAAGAATATTGAAGAATTTCAATTAAAAGTGGTGTGTAAAAATCCACATTTGAAAACGATTTTTAAAAAAACTACTTTGCTTTTTGAAAAACCTTTAACGATAAGCCAAATTTCATTCGAAAAAAAAGAAGCAGTCGAAAATCATATTCTGATGGTTGGAGACACAGCAGGATTGATTCATCCTTTGTGCGGCAATGGAATGGCGATGGCAATCCATAGTGCTAAAATTGTGTCTGAATTAATTCTAGATTTTATTGAAAAAAGAATTAGTTCTAGAAAAGAATTGGAAGAAAAATACACACGAGAATGGAATGAAAATTTCAAAAGCCGACTTGCAACTGGACGGTTTTTGTCAAAGATATTGCGGATGGAGAAATTTGCTGCGTTTCTTATGCATTTATTGACTATATTTCCGTTTTTATTGTCTAAAATCATTAAAAAAACACACGGCAAGTCCATAATTTTAAAATCCAGCGATGTTTCTTAATACAAAACATAGGTCTATTGAGACAGAAATTATGGATAATTTTGCAATGGAAGGCGAAATCTTGCGAGATGCATTGGATAAAATTGCAAAAATAAACCAACTCTTGGGCGGAAACCTACTAACTTTACGAGGCGTTCAAAATTTGATTGCAACGATTCCCAAATCAAACGAAATTACGATTGTTGATGTGGGCTGTGGTAATGGAGATATGTTGCGAACTTTGGCAGAATACGGAATAAAAAATCAGTTGAATTTTCAGTTAACAGGAATTGATGCCAACGCTTTTACAATCAATCACGCAAAGGAATTATCGAGCAATTATCCAAATATAAATTACCGTTGTGAAGATGTATTTAGTCAAGATTTCGCAGATTTAAAGTACGAAATTGTACTTTGTACGTTGACATTGCATCATTTCAAGGATGACGAAATCCTTAAATTAATGAACATTTTTAATGCCAATTCCAGAGTTGGAATCGTAATCAATGATTTACATAGAAGTGCATTGGCATATCGATTATTTCAAGCATTGTGTTCCGTTTTTAAATTGAATGCAATGTCGCGAGAAGATGGATTAGTTTCCATATTGAGAGGTTTTAAAAAAAAGGAATTGGTTTATTTTTCAAAAAAATTAAATTTAAAGAACTATACAATTCAATGGAAATGGGCTTTCCGCTACCAATGGATTATAAAAAAAGACATTGAGATAATAGATAAAGAGATAAAAGAGGTATAAATTTTAATCTATTATCTATTCGTCTTTCATCTAAAAGTCTAAAAAAAAATATGAGTGTAAAAATTAAATGTGTTTCAAAACAATTACCAAAATATTCCAGAACCACCGAGGAAATAATTCCTTTTTTAGACGCTTGGCTTGAAGGACAAGATTCTCGTTTTATCAGAAAAGTAAAAAAGATTTTTGAGGGAGCAGCAGTTGATAAACGCTATTCGATTATGGATCCAGTAGAAGTTTTTACGAAGACTTCCTTCGAAGAAAGAAACGATATTTATGTCCGTGAAGTCATAGAATTAGGAGAGAAAGTGTTGGAAAAGGCTTTGATAAAAGCCCATTGGAAACCGGAAGATTTAGATTATATCATCACGGTAAGTTGCACCGGAATTATGATTCCGTCATTGGACGCTTATTTAATTAATAAATTAAAATTGCGTCAAGATATTGTCCGACTTCCCGTTACCGAAATGGGCTGTGCAGCTGGAATTTCAGGAATTATTTATGCCAAAAACTTCTTGAAAGCAAATCCCGGAAAACGGGCTGCGGTAATTGCTGTCGAAAGTCCAACAGCAACTTTTCAATTAGATGATTTTTCGATGGCAAATATTGTCAGCGCTGCAATTTTTGGAGATGGAGCAGCCTGTGTTTTGCTTTCTTCCAACAATGATGATGAAGGTCCTGAAATTCTGGACGAAGAAATGTATCATTTTTATGATGCTGAACACTTAATGGGTTTCAAACTAACGAATTCAGGCTTGCAAATGATTTTGGACATTGAAATTCCCGAAACCATTGCTTCCCATTTTTCGGATATTATTAATCCATTTTTGGCAAAAAACAATCTGAATATTGAAGATTTAGAACATTTGATTTTTCATCCGGGAGGTAAAAAGATTGTCCAAACCGTGGAAACATTATTTTGTGATTTAGGAAAAAACATTGACGACACCAAAGAGGTGTTGCGATTGTACGGAAATATGTCCAGTGCCACTGTTTTGTATGTTTTGGAACGCATTATGGATAGCAAACCAGATAAAGGCTCGAAAGGATTAATGTTGAGTTTTGGTCCCGGATTTTCGGCACAAAAGGTTTTGTTACAGTTTTAAATAAATAGATAACCGCAAATTCGCAAATTTCATTTAATAGAGTTTAAAATGAAATTTTAGAATTTGCTATAGAAAAAATATGACAAACCAAGAAATCATATCAAAATTACCGTACTCCAAACCTTTTTTGTTTGTGGATGAATTACTGTATATAGATGAAAATGGAGTGGAAGGATGCTATACTTTTGATGAAAATTTGAATTTTTATAAAGGGCATTTTAAGGAAAATCCCGTTACACCTGGAGTAATTTTAATCGAAGCTATGTCCCAAATTGGGTTGGTTTGCTTGGGAATATATTTGCTGAATGATATATTTAATAAAAATAGTGCAATTGCCTTAACATCAACAGAAATAGAATTTTTAAAACCTGTTTTTCCAAATGAAAAAGTAATAGTGATTTCGAAAAAAATATATTTTAGATTTGGAAAACTAAAATGTAAAGTCAGTATGAAAAATGAACTTGGAGAAGAAGTTTGCACAGGAACAATCGCAGGAATGATAATCTAATTTTATTTTTTGTAATTGTCATTGAAACTGAATTTTATATGAATAAACGCGTTGTAATTACCGGACTCGGCGTTGTCGCTCCAAACGGAGTGGGACTTGATGCGTTTACCAATGCCATAAAAAAAGGAATATCGGGTATAAAACACGATGCGGAATTGGAACGACTGCAATTCTCTTGTCAAATTGCCGGAAAACCGGAAATCTCCACTGAATTAGCCTTGCAATATTTCTCGGAATTAGAATTAAGAAATTTCAACTCATCTGGTATTTTGTATGGCGTGATTGCCGGAATGGATGCTTGGAAAGATGCTGAATTATCGGTAGATAATGATGAAGAGCCTGATTGGGATAGTGGAACCATTTTTGGAACCGGAACTTCAGGAATTGATAAATTTAGAGAAAGCATCTATAAAATTGACGATTTTCAAACCAGAAGACTAGGAAGCACGGCCGTCGCTCAAACAATGAATAGTGGCGTGAGTGCTTATTTGAGTGGAAAATTAGGATTAGGAAATCAAGTAACAACTAATTCTTCTGCTTGTACAACCGGAACAGAAAGTATTTTAATGGCTTTTGAACGCATTAAATCAGGACAAGCAAAACGTATTTTGGCCGGAAGCACGAGCGATTCAGGTCCTTATATTTGGGGTGGATTTGACGCTATGAAAGTATGCACTTTTAGACATAATGAAACCCCAGAACAAGGGTCAAGGCCAATGTCCGCAAGTGCTTCAGGATTTGTTCCGGGAAGTGGAGCAGGGGCTTTAGTATTAGAAAATTTAGAAACAGCCTTGGCTCGTGGAGCAAAAATTTACGCCGAAGTTCTTGGTGGAAATGTAAATTCAGGTGGTCAGCGAGGACTCGGGACAATGACGGCACCAAACCCAGTTGCAGTGCAAAAATGTATAAAGGATGCTATTGAAAATACTGGAATTCATCCAAATGAGATAGACGCAATCAATGGACATTTGACTGCTACGTCAAAAGATAGTTTGGAAATTCAGAATTGGAGTGAAGCTTTAAATAGGAGTGGAATTGATTTTCCTTACATCAACTCGCTGAAATCAATGGTTGGTCATTGTTTGTCGGGTGCGGGAAGTATCGAAAGCGTTGCTTCGGTTTTGCAATTGCATCACGGATTTATTTTTCCAAATATCAATTGTGAAGATTTGCATCCTGAAATTACTGCAATAATTGATGCAACCCGAATTCCGCGACAGTTGATAGAGAAAGAATTAAATATTATAGCAAAAGCCAGTTTTGGTTTTGGTGACGTGAATGGATGCGTAATTTTTAAAAAATTCAAAATTTAAAAATAAAGTACCTCGGGGCAAAGCCCCAGAGGTATTAGCAAATAGTAGCCGCAGATTCACAGATTTTCAAAAATCTTTTTTAATCTGTGAATCTGTGGCAAAAAAAAATCGAAGCAGAGCTTCGAGGAATTAAACCTAAAGTGATTAAAAGATTTAAAATATGGACAAACCAGAAATTATCGAGAAGTTGAAGGCCATCGTGAAACCTTATATCAAAAATCAGGAAGCATTTGACAATCTTGCGGAAAGCACTGATTTCATCACTGATTTACAGATAAATTCGGCCAATTTAGTGGATGTTATATTAGATATTGAAGAAGAATTTAATATTGTAATTGACAATCAATCAATGGAACGAATGCTCGACGTAAAATCAGCAATGGAGATTATCGAAACAAAATTATCCGAAAAATGATAGGAAACGACATCGTTGATTTGGCTTTGGCCGAAAAAGAAAGCAATTGGAAAAGGAAAGGTTTTTTGGATAAAATCTTCACCAAAAAAGAGCAATTGTTGATTTTAAATTCCGGAAATCCAGAAATAAAGGTCTGGAATTTATGGAGTAGGAAGGAAGCTGCCTATAAAATTTACAATCGGCAAACCCAAATTCGGGGATATTTTCCATTGCAATTAGAATGCGTTGATTGGGAAATTATCGATGGAATTACTTTTGGAAAAACACTAATAAAAGGGAATGTATATTTCACCAAAACAGAAGTTTCATCCCAATTTATCAATACAATTGCTGTTGAGAATCCCCAAGATTTTGATAAAATTCAAACATTGGAAAATAGAAAAAACATCCAAAAAGATTATGAAATCCCAAGTTATAAAGAAAAGGATGATTTACTTTCGAGACCAGTGTCCATAAGCCACCACGGAAGATTTGAACGAATTATTTTTATTTAATTCCTAGTCGAGACTTTAATTTCAGGAATAATAATCCAATTTTGTAGGCATCTTCGGCAGAAGAATTGCGATCGCTTTTTGGGATTTTGTATACATCGCACAATTCGTCAAGCGAAAATTGTTTATTGCTAATATCCTGCAGTTTTCGATACATAACATCGATATCTAGCGCTTCATTTTTTAATCGTCCACAATCTAATCTCTCTAATGCTTCGTTGATCATTTCTACATCAAAGTCAATGTGATGCCCAACCAAAACAGCATTTCCAATATATTCGATAAAAGCTTGAATTGCTTCTGGCTCGCCAAGTTTTTTCATTTTACTTTCTACAGTAAATTCATTTAAAATCCCGTTGTCGTGAAAAAACTTATATTGAGCCAAAACGGCTTCAAAATTATCGCCAATAATTATTTTATTATCTATTACCGCAAAAGAACCTATAGATAAAATTACGTCTTTCCCTGGGTTTAAACCAGTGGTTTCGGTGCTTAAAACGACAAAACGCTTTGATTTTTTATCGAATTTGGAAATATATTCTTTCCAAAACTCGGGATGTTCCTTATTGATGTTTTTTATCCAGTCTAACATAGTTATGAAAATTGGGTAAGTTGGAACTTAGTTTTAATTAATTCTTCCAATTCCTTCATTGGAGACAAAGCACTTTTTAAATTTTCCTTTTCGACTTTTGTTAATTCCTGCAAATTTATGAATTGACCTGAATTATCATTATTTAAACCTTCCAATGTCCTGAATTTTGACAATGTCAAAAAGGCTTCGGCACAATTAAGATAAATCTCGCTGTTTTTGGGATCGGTAATGGCTAATTGTTTGAAACGCATATAAGTATTATTTACATTTCGAATGTTATAACTCAATGAAAATAAGCGGGCACTATCGATAAGAGGCATCAATGCTCGGGTTTTAATATCGAACTTATCCTTGTTTACTCCTTCCTCTTCAACAATAAATTTCTT
>Ga0208262_1000281_pt1 | contig 19511 bp, 36 predicted proteins | sample LakWasMet15_LOW5_2_FD_183863 | JGI IMG/M metagenome (GOLD analysis project Ga0208262, IMG submission 183863) | Freshwater sediment methanotrophic microbial communities from Lake Washington under simulated oxygen tension - Sediment Metagenome... | ecosystem: Environmental > Aquatic > Freshwater >... | reverse complement strand
CACATCGTCAAAAAAAATCACATTGACCGAGCCGTCCAGGGCATTTTTAGTTACCCACGCAGGAGACGGCGCAGGGCGGATTTTATTCGCGGCGGCAACCTGCTCATCAATCAGACGCTGAATAATCAGCCCGGATGCAGAGAGAAAATTACCGAGCACAGCGCAGCTCACCGCAAAGGCGTATAGCGCCTCTGTTTAAGTAAGATTGATTAGAGATATTATAAAATTTCATGCTGCCAGTTTATGACAGCAGAGGGGGGCTGGGTATCCGAAGCAGTTCGGAAGACAGGATGATAGAAGCGGCTAAAGCGCCGCGGCAGACAAAAATAACGCATCCAACTGGTCGGCCGACCAGCCCATTTCGCCCGCAACTTCCAAAACAAGCGCGTTATCGCGCAGCAATACTACAGCGTATTCCCACTCGATCTGGGCCGCCGGCGACATTGAGGACACTGCATCAGATACCGCGTTCAGCAGCCCCGCCTGGAGCAGCGCCAACCGAGCCTGCCGCATAGTGATCGATCCAGGAGCTACCTCGCTCATATCGACCGCGACGGCATCTATAATGACCCACGCACCATCCTGCCAAAAACACCCTGAAACAGCTCGATCATAGTCCGGCGCAGGTATTCCGGCTCGCATCATCCACGACGACGGCGTGTCAATAACTATATGCTCACCCGTATAGGGGCTGTAAATATCATTCATATTAGACGCCTAAATGCTCAATTAAATTGCATGTGATCGCATGCGGCTCGCAAGCCGTAGCCCCAGCTAGATGTCGACGGTAGGCTGCTCCATACCGACGTTCGAGATCCGCAGTTGGCGCCTCCCGAACGCACGCCGCCCAACACGACACGCGTGTTACTGTTGTTGAATATCTGACCACGCCCACCATTGCTGGCCCACGCAAACGCCGCTGCCGCTTGGGTGCCTGTATTGCTGCCCCACACATGGATGTGCCCGCTTGCTTGTTCCACACCGTATTTGCTGGTAAATCCAGCATTACGCCGCGTTGTCGGATATGTTGCGTTGGTCGAGTCAATCGATTGGTTTTCGGTCACGCCAAAAGCTGCGGTAACAAACTCGCTCTCTAGCAGTAGACGCTTACCGTGCGCTCTGGCAAGTTCGTTCGCCACCCACCAATTTAGCGACGCATAAGTGGCGGTGCCATCGCCGCCAAACACAGCCGGTATTTTCGGTAGCACAGTACCAGATGCCATATTCGATCCAGCGGCACTGGTGCCGTTGGCATCTGTGTCGCTGTTGCACAGATATATATCTACCCAGACGTTATTAGCCAGCGTCATACCTTTCGCGCTGCCGGCTATAGGCCTAAATTTTGCGTCGTAAATGCTGTATTGATTGATCCCGGCAATCCGGTCAACATCCGCTTGCGTCCATATCATGCCGTCACCGGATGTCGTAAATAATCCGCCTGCGACCGTTTCTCCAACCGCAACCAGTCCGTGGTGGAACCCGCCGATTAAACGACTATTGTTCGTCGTGTATCCGGTCGGGCTAGTAAAATTAGAGTCCGCCCTGACACTACCGTCAGAGCACACATAGATAGCGTAATCGATGCCACCGTTAAGCGCGGGCATAACGACAGCGGTGTCGGCCCTAAATTTAACCAGATCATTCCCAACAGCCAGCCATGTGTCCGCTTTTATGCTCAATGCGCCCGCGGCGGTTTTGGTGAAAACAGGGCTAAATGAGTCCGCCTTATCAAACACCAGACGACTATTGGCCTGGCGACCGCTCGCGCTCGTCAATATAGTCACACCCATCGCTATGCCCCTAACGTTACAGTGACCGCCGCCGAAGCGCCGGAAATAGCCGTCAATTTGGCATACATGTAAGGCCACTCGGCGCTAATGTAGTCGCCCGCGCTGTCAGACGCCGTTCCAGATAGAGCCATCGTAAGCAGTAGCGCGCCGCCGCTAGAAAATGAATTGTTTGAGCCGTATACCTCAACTGTCGCCGTCACAACGCCGGTGCCGCTTACGACCGACTGAATCGTGCGTCCTCCGGCACCGACAGCAACAAGCTCCCCTGTCTGCGGCGCATTTGCCGCGTCAAGCATCTTGACGACCGTTTTGCGCCGCTCGGCCTTAATGTCATAAGCGAGATGTGTCATGTTTGCTCCTAAAAATCTGCCAGTCTCTCACGGGTAAATACCCGGTCAGCGCTGGTTTTAGTAAATTCAACATCGCCCACACCACTTGCAGCAGTCGTAGCGGGACTACCTAAGTCAAGATCGACCAACCCTTTGACATAGTTATCGAGCTTTTTAATCTCCCGCTCGAATGCTTCTTTAACCGGTTCCGGCGCTACATCGACGTGCAGCAAAAAACGCGTGATGTTAGCGGCAATGCGTGTCAGATCGGTTGATGATGTTGCAAGAGGCACTGTCCAACCCTTAGCGCGTAAGCGTTGATTAATCTCGGCATCGGCGGCATCAATAGCCGCATCCAATACGGCGTCATCGACCACGCCGGCGTTTTGACGGTCGGTGAGCTGAATTAGCTCAGCGTCACCGAATGCCTTCTTTAAATCTGCATATGAGCAATAGGGCATTGTTTGATGTCCGGTTGCATAAGGTGCGCACTGCGCACCTTATGAAGAAAATATTTCGGACGGGACATCTTGCCCCGTCCAGCGCAATTATTTCTTTCTGGCTTTTGCTGTGGAATTGTCACCGGCATCAAGTTCGTTACCGGTATCGGCTTTGTCACCTGCATCAGGTTCGTTACCGGTATCGACTTTGTCACCGGCATCAGGTTCGTTACCGCTATCGGTTTTATCAACGCCTACCATACCCGCAACAATAACCCCGGCCGCTAGAAGCTGCTCAAGCTGCTGTTCGGTAAAATCTTCAGCATCCAACTCATCACCGGGCTCATAATTAACGCCGTCATGGCATATATTATCCAGCGCCACCCAACCCGCTATTTGGGTGCTCATGACGCCACCGCATTATGGAAGTGATAGCCCGCCTCTTTAGCGATAATCAACTCGTCCAATTGCTCGACGACTTTAACGACTTGACCGCCCTTGACGCCTGTACCGGATTCCTGCCGCGTACTGGTTTGGCGATTGCCGAATTCCGCAGTCAAGGCAAAAAACGGCTCAACGAAACCTTGCACAGACTGTACATTCCGTGAAACGCGCAAAAACGACGCATGATTACCCCACAATGGGACTTTACTGGCGGCTTGGCCTTTTTTAGCAGCATTGGCAAAGGTCTCGCCGACATGGATTTCATCCAGTTCCAGCAGATCGGCGACCGCTTGTTTGGTCAATACGCCTTTAGCGGCCATTCCGCCTGCACCACTGGTACGGTTTAAGGCCATCGCCACCGCTTCAGGATGCATGCGTAAAAACCGCCACACACGCTTGTTAAAAACCGCCACATTGGGCCTGACGATCATGCTGTCCAGCACCTCCAAAATCTGCGTAATGGGCGTAGAATTAGTATGATCAGACCATTGGTCGGTGCCGCTTAACGTCGTCCGCAATCCCGCCTCATAGCTGTTTAAATCCTGATACAGATTGCTTACACGGCGCTCACGGCCAAGAGAGATCAAGATTGACAAGCCTGTTGTTGCGATGCTGAGCGGATCGAAGTTCGCACCGGCCGCCCGCGCAACATCAATATCTTTTTGCGGGATAAAATCCTCCAAGCCCCAGTCTTTTGTTCTCGCCGGTACATCATGTGCACCGAATTCCACCTGATTCGCTGCCGATTTACGGCCGATATGGGTATCAACCTCGGTAAACAGCACATCCGAATCCAGCTGCGTGTACATAAACAATTCGGCCGGAACGGGAACCCGAGGGCAAACCTGATCGGCAATCATCCCGGTGGGGGATGTGGCCAGCGCGATCTGACTAAGCCGCGGTTGTACTTCAAAGGGATAATTAGTAGCCATGATATGTCCTTAACCTTGCATAACACTGGGTGCGATGCGCATCCAGATGACATCGTTTAAAACGCCGGATACGGTTGCGTACCCAGCAATATGCGTATTAACACCCGCCGCCGGAGCCGCCGTAACCGCCAGCCCGTTAGCATCGGAAGTCAATTTGTCGCCGCGCGTCACCGTGCCGCCTAAACGCACCTCGACACAATCGTCAACAATAATGTCGGCACGATCGCCCAATACGCCGCCGATATTGCCATTACCGCCGATAATCAAATCAGTTGGGCCGGCGGCTGGAACAACAACCCCGTCCGCTGCTCCGAATTTAATCAGCTGATACGGATCAGTATCTGCCCCCAGTGCATAATTGATAGATTCGCCTTCTCTCATGACTTCACCTTGTCCACATTGGCAGTAACGGCATCGACCGCATCAGCCGTGCTGATATGGATGCCGAATTCAAGTTGCTTGGCTTGATAAGCGACGGCCCGTTGCGCAATCGCTTTATCGCTGACCGCCTGGGCTTGCTTGTCATGACCGGCAATCTCGCCGAATTCCACTTGTTTAGGCAGCTTGGCTAAAAACTCTTTCCGGAACCAGTCCAGTCCGTTGATTTTAGTTTTAGCGTCGCCCTCGCCGAACTCGATCACATCGGCCGGTTTTTCAGCGGCCATAAAAGCCACCAAGCCGTCTTTATCGCGCGGCAATATCTTGCCTTCGGTGATCAGTGATTCTACAAAGGCGCTCGTGGCGCTCAATTTTGTAGCAAACTCGATTTGCGCAAGCTTGGCTTCGCGCTGGCCGAACTCGGCTTCTTTGGCCGTCAGCTGCTCTTGTTGTGCAGCAATGTCTTGCTGCTTTTTATCTAGTTCCGCCTGTTTAGCGGCGATTTCTTCGGGGGTCATAGTGGCTCCAGGGTTTGAGGGGGTAGCGGTATCGGCCTGCGCTGCGCTGCCGGTTGTTTCGGATTCGCCGAATTCGATAATGATTGCATCGCCGCCATCTGCAAATTCCGGCGCAGCCAGCCCTTGTACGGCAGGCGGGTGCGCACCCAGAAAGCCCACATGACGCAGGTAATACACGCCGGGGACGGGGTTGTTAGGACTATCGGGATGGTAAAAAGCGGCGGAGATTTTTGGGAACAACTTATCGTTGACCATTTGCCCGAAGGCCGGATAGACATCTTTGGGGATCGCCGACAAAATGCCGTCGGCAAACGCCAACGAGGCTACCCAGCCAAATGCGGGGCTATCGGTCTGGGGATGACCGACCACCAACGGCGCATCTTTCAGCGCTGGGTCATAGGCCGTTGCGGTCGCAACAACATCGGCTTCGGAAAACGTCAGCGCATCACCACTCATCGTAGTGTGCGTGCCGGGCTTAAAAATTTGGATGAGGTTATTTTTTTTCATGGCGCTCAGTGTAGCGGCCATGAATGAACGGGGGCATCCGAAGTCGTTCGGAAGGGGATTTTAGCGGGGGACGTGTGACACTATAGCAAAATACAACCTGAGCAACCAACGCAAATAAGGGTTCCGACCATTTATAAACGCGCAGACGGGGCGTTTAATCAATTAACGATGCGATACAAGCGTTGAGGTTGATTTGCAGCTGTACGCGGTTTTACTTAGACCCAACCAACCCAGGAGACACCATGACTATCCCATACGTTTCAGAACAAGTCGCTCATGAAAAAGCTCTGGCGCTGGCTGCCCAACTGGAGGGCTTAGCGATTAGCCAAGCGCTTTACATCCTCCAGGAACTCACCCCGCAGTTAATCACCAATAGCCATCGTATTACCAAAGACGCCATTATCGCTGCTGGAGAGCAATTACTTTCTGGCGGCAATACGTGTCGGCGCATAACGCCCTGGTAAAGGGCGCGCATGAATGAAACCGAACAACGCGCTGAACTTTAGGCGCGTCCCGTTGACCAGAGAGTTATACCCAATACGCACAGGCAGAACTATGAATAGAATCATCAACTGGATAAGAACCGGCGACGCAGAGTTAAATTATCCGCTGGACGATTATGATAGAGAACGTCATAAATTCCACTGGATCGCTCTGGTAGTGACTTTAGCGGCTTGGTTTTTTACTATTTACGCAATTGTATAACGCCATGTTCAGGCGACCGCCTGAGGAAAGACCTTAACAGCAAGATGAACTTTGAAACGCACATATTTTAAACAGCGCTCGCGTCGGCGGGTCGCCTGCAACTAACTGTTAGGCTTAACAATGTCTCCAGAAGAATTTATTAAAAGAGCAAATAAGGCAAATAATAACTTGGAAGAAATTGACCAGCTCTGCTATTTGTGGCTTGAGCAAAAAGCGGCTCAATGGCAAAAGAACGGCAGAATAGCTGTAGATGCGCTTCAAATATTTAAACGCCTTACCGAAAATTAAAGCGCAAGCCCCTAACGCGAAATAGGCACACAAACCGGCGTCTATCACAACAAACACACCGTTTTATGCAATAGTTGAAACGTTTGGGACGGGGTTGCAAACCCCGTCCCGCCCAGCCAACGCTGGAGCGTTGCGGGATGCATACGATACAACGATACATATTTTCTTTAGGAGACACCATGAACACACTCACCCCACAAGACAAACTCGAACTGGCTACACGAATCAACCAATTGATGGATGATTTCTTTGCCGAAAAACAATGTCGGCCGGATGAGGATGTATTGCTGCTGGCATTTCATGCCCGCGCTGACATCAGTACCCGACGCTGCCTATTAAGCAACCGGTTCGATTAGCCTCTTGAAAAGCTGATACAAATAATTCACCAGCATTTCATAATCCGAGGTCTCCTTGTTAACGCAGGCGGCCTTAGCTTTGTAGGTAAGATCGCCCAACATCGCACTCTTGTTATGCGCCAGATCAGCGGCCGTCTGCGCCGCCAATTTCAATAGTTCAATTTGCGTTTGTTCGTTCATTATCATTCTCTCGGTTTGGGTTTGGCGGCAATGACCACTATTGAATTAACAAGTGCGCTAGTTAAACGCTTAAGTTAAGTTGCTTAGTGGGGCGTTTTAAGCCCTTTTTTTCCTCCCTTGTTGCGTCTCATCCTTGTTGTCCGCTTTAGCGGCTATAAAGGCCATGCGTTTGATGGCCTCCTGATCCTCCTTGGCGCAATGCTCGACGTTATCCAGTAGCGCGGCTTGGTCGGGTCTGAGCACCCGTGCCCCGGGCAAGGTTCCTGAAGAGATACCAGTCAGGATGTATTGCACGTCGGCACCGGCTGCGGCAAATGCGAACAAAACTTCTCCTCCTGGAACTGCTATTCCTCTCTCGTATTTACCCCACATTTCCCTGCTAACACCACATAACTCGGCGGCCTCGGCCTGATTTAAGCCAAGATCTTTCCGTGCGGTTTTTAAGCGTTCAGCAGAATGCGATAAAAAGTTCTCATCAATATTTGACATAGATAACTTAAGTTCTCATAATTAACACAACACGAACACAAACCAAACGCTGACCAACTTTAACCGGAGCGAGTCATGACAACACAAACACAAAAAACACCCGACGAGGTCAAAGCCGACTTTCTGGCCAAGGGCCTCACCATTTCCGGCTGGGCGCGATCCAACGGCTATAAGCCGCGCGAGGTCTCCCTAGTCCTAAACGGCCAAGTCAAAGGCCGTTACGGCAAAGGCCACGATATAGCCGTGGCCCTGGGCATTAAACCGCACCCCGACCAAGCCGCCGCTTAATACGTATCCCTACTTACGTCACTTTACCTAAATAAAACTACTGAGGACACCCCTATGAGCACTACCGATCAATCCCTAAAAAACACGCAGCTTTCCCCAGTGGATGCGAAAGCTATCTCCGATGCATTGATGCCTACTTATTTAGTAAACGCAAAGCGCCTGCAAGCTCTGCGTGACCAGATTGCCAGCCTTCGTCAGGGTGCGAGCTGCCCAGCTGATCCAGGTCTTTTGCCAGGGCTTCAAGGTTTACGTAGTCTTGCGCGGCCAGATGGTGCGCTAACGCCGTATACGCACTGCTTTGCACCGCCTGCGCCAGCGAAATTCGCGACATTTCGGCAAGCAGTTGTTCGGCTATGTTCGCGATTTGTTCATTGGCATTCATAAAGCTCTCTCATTTTTTAAAAGTTAATTTACCGAGGATTTAGCCATGCCCCAACAACACAACACCCCAAGCCTGCCCAAAGTAATGCATGTCCGATTTCTGGAGATTATCGCCAGCGACATCAACGACCTGATCAACCGTAAAGCAGATAAACCGCTGTTAAAAGCCAATCTCCGTGTATTGCGCGGCCTAATCAGTAGCTTGGCGCTCGCTTACGCCGATCAATACTGCGAGCGTTCTCAGTATTTTTCGCCGCAGCTTGAACAACTCAGATCGCTCTTGCCCAACGCCATCGATGACCAGGTGGACTGGCTGAGCGCCCTACTTGCCGCGCAGCAATTTGTAGCTCGCGAATTAGACCAGATTAAGGAGTAATCAACATGCCCCAACCCAGCGCAACCCCATTACAAACTGCCCAAGCCAAGCAATTGGCCGCCCGGCGCAAAATCCAGAATCTACCCCAACAGCCGCCAAGAGCCGCGCTACCGGATACTATCAACTGGCACGACCACTACCTAAAACGGGTGGCGAAATGAGCACAGCGCATAATGCCTTAGGCTTTTCGCCTGACGATGCCGTTATTGGCAATAACGCTAAAGCCAGCCCTGATGTTATGGATATGGTAGAGCGCATGGTTCAAGAGGGCACGCGCAAAAATGGACGCCGGATCACGAGTCACCGGGAGGCTTTGCGAGTTGTGCAAGACGTTTTTGCCATGACACAACATCCATCTCACGAAATCCCTTGGGTTCACCCTTCGAGTAATCATCAAGCCACTCCTGTAGCTCACGAATCGCCATCTCTGCATGCTCAGCCGGAAAAGCCTGCATTAGTACACCGACCAGTGCATTTAGCTTCCAGATATAGCCTGAGTCGCTTTCCTGTACCCGCTCCAGTTCGTCGATTCTATCGAGCAATGGCTGCTGGGCTTTTTCAATTTCGTGCTGTATGGCGGCAAGAATGATCGGATTCATCGTGTTTCCCCAAGTTGATTTAAGTCGGGGTTATTTTCGCATTGTGCAACGCCGTCGCGATATATGCAAGATTGGTTTTTGTTTGGAAGCCGCTCAGGAGTGCTATCCCCAATGAGCCAGCGAAATTGGAAACGGACGCAACCCCGCGATTTACGGGACGCGATGGACTTATGCCTGGAATACGCGAAGGTCAAGCATAACCGTTCCGTTGACACCGTTGCTGACCTGATGAGCTTAGCCAGCAAATGGACGCTGTATAAGTGGATACAGGAAGCCAGCATGCCGGCCCGATCGATAAAAGGCTTTGAACACGCCTGCGGCATTGATTACGTCAGCCGCTGGTTGGCGATGAGCGGCAATAAGCTGGTGATCGATATACCCAAAGGTCGCAAAGGCGGGCCGGAGGACATTCAGGCACTGCAATCCGCCAGCCATGACGCGATCGGAGCCCTGATGAAATTTTACGAGGATAAAAGCAACGCCGAGGAAACTTTGGCAGCACTACAAACCGCCTTGGAGCGCATGGCTTGGCACAAGGGCAATGTTGAAAAATATAGGCAGCCAGAGCTGCCGTTTGATGAGGAGTAATGGCTATGAATAAAGATGATTTGGCATACGCACTCGCTAAACAGCTACCGAGCATGGAGCGGGGCTTTGAGATCGCTACTTCTTACGGCACGTTTACCATTGAAGCCGAGGATTCCGCCCCGGTCATTAAAGCGCTGACCAAAATACTGGCACGCAAACTGGCCACATTGGCAAAGGCTTAAGCATGGCTACGCAAGATATTAAAAGCGCGGTCAAAGTGTTTGCGGTGCTGGATGTACTGCTACGCAACTTCGCGCACGGGTTCAGCCCTAAAGAATTGATCGAAGCCACCTGCTTTAGCGGCACCGACATTACTCGCTATGTCAATACACTGGTACAGGTGGGGTATGCCGAACGCATTCAGGACACAGGCAGAATTAGGCCGAGCGAGCGATTGGCGAGGCAGGCGGTACTGATATTGAATTCACTTAATGCCGCCGAAAAACAATTGGCGGAACTCAATCAACGTATTAACAGGATGTAATGATGAGCAATACCACCACGCCCGATAATGCATTAACACCTACGCAAGAGGCCAATGTTCAGCAACTGGTTGAAGCCGGTAACCAGATGTCGCTTGCCAATGCCGCAGTTATGCAGAGTTTTGATGTAATCAAGTCCCTGGGCCGTATTGAGGCCGCTAACTTTTTTACGACCGTCGGAGATAAGTTAATTGCAGAAACGGCCATAAATATCCGTGATGGCAAGCAATACAAGGGGTTGCCGTACAAAGACGAAAACGGAAATCTCCGACAGGTCGGAGATTTCCCAGAATTTTGTAAAGTTTTCCTGGGTAAATCATACACCAGAACAATGGAGTTAATTGGTAATCACAATTTATTGGGCGCTGATTTATACGAGCAAGCAGAACGCCTCGGCTTTCGCCAACGCGACTACAACGCGCTCAAGACATTACCAGCCGATGACCGCCAAATCATCGCCCTGGCAATAGAAGCCGAAGACCTGGACAAAGCCCTAGACCTGATGCAACAACTCGCCGCCAAGCACCAGCGCGAGAAAGAGGCGGCAGCCAATGAGCTGGCAAAAGCGACAGCATCGCTGGTGGATCTTGACCTTATCGTCAAAAATAAAAACGAATTGCTCAACCAAGCCACGGACAAACTGGTTTTGCTGGAAGCCGCCAAACGCACAGAAATCTCTGAAGTGTATATGCCGGGGCATGTTCAATTGACCGCCCTGCAAGATTATACGCGGCGTCTGACATCGATGATTACCGCCACGCTAAACAGCGAAATTATCAAGCTGTATAAAGAATTTGAAGGCCAGCCGCCCAAGCATATCGAACTGGCGGCACGGCAGTCGGTTGGGCTGATTGTTACCGCCGCTTACGGTGTCGCCGAAAACATGGGTTTTGAACCGATTATGGAGCCTGAACAGGCGGCAGACGAACCCGGCAGGGCTGAAGCCAAGGCATTTGAAGCGTATATGGCGACACAGTGCAATACGGCAGAGGATTTTGATGATTTTTTTGACGATGCCCCCGCTAAGGTAAAACCGACGAAAAGGGCGCAACCTGTCGCCGATACTGACACTGGCGAATAACCATGCATCCCGCCTATATACAGCAGTTGGTAGGCATTGCCGACGCGGTGGCGGCGGCAGCTCACGGCGAGAAAGAAACGATTTATCAACGCGCTTGTCAGCAGCTTAGCACGAGCCGAGGCACGCTACTCAGGCACCTGAAACAAGTCGCCGTCAGTAAGCCGCGCAAGCGTCGGGCCGATGCCGGAACGGTTACGTTGAGTCAAGCCGATGCTGACATTATTTCGGCCTATTGCATGGAGGGCTACCGTAAAAACAACCGCAAGATAACGTCACTAAAAGAGGCGATCCAAGTGCTGAGAGACAACGGGGAAATTATCGCAGCGACGTTGGATACGGCAACGGGTGAACTGGTGCCGCTGTCCGATTCGGCGATTGCTCACGGCTTGCGCACCTATAACCTGCATCCCGAGCAGCTGCGCCAGGCAACACCGCATACTAATTTGCAATCGCTGTACCCTAACCATGTGTGGCAGGTCGATGGCTCTGTGTGCGTGATTTATTACCTGCCCGACGGCGGCAGCGAGCTAGTGGAGCTGGACGACGCTGTGCATTACAAAAACAAGCCGCAAAATTTAAAGGCCATTGAGCAATTCCGGGTGATCCGCTATGTGGTCAGCGACCATGCCAGCGGGGTGATCCGCTACCGCTATTACCCGCACTCAGAGAGCGGCGAGCATACCGTGCGGTTTTTAGCCTGGGCGATGGCCCCCAAGCCCGGCAATGATCCGTTTCACGGTGCGCCAATGATTGTGATGGTCGATCCGGGCGCGACTTCAGGCGGCTTGGTGCGGCGGTTCTGCCAACGGATGGGTATTGAGCTGATCGTCAACAAGCGGCGCAATCCACGGGCCAAGGGCAGTGTGGAAAAGGGCAACCATTTGGTGGAAACATCGTTCGAGCAGGCATTGCGCTTTATGAAAAAACGCCCAGCCGATTTCGATCAGCTTAATGCCCTGGCGGAAACCTATCAGCTTTGGTGGAACGCGACCAAGGAGCACAGCAGGACTAAACGCACCCGGTTTGCGGTGTGGCTGACCATTACTGCCGAGCAGTTGCGCATTACCCCCAGTGCCGAGGTGTTGCTGAGTCTGGCAACGGATGAGCCGATTAAGCGCCAGGTACGCGGTGATTTAACCGTATCGTTTAAAAACCGGACGTGGAAAGTCGACCACGTCCCTGGCGTGTACGTAAAGAGCGACGTGTTTGTGCATTGGCACCCGTTTATGGTCGATACCGCGATGGCGGTGATCTGGGGCGAGGATGGGCAGGAGCAGCATATTGCGCTGTATGAAGATAATACCACTGCGCTGGGGTTTAGGCAGAGCGCGGCGGTGATCGGCCAGGAACACAAGGCCAAGCCGGACACGGTTGCGGACACCAACCGCAAGCGTATTCATCAGCTGTCCGCCGGTACCGACACGCTGGCCGCAACCGAGAAGAAGCGCGACAACAAGCATTACACGCCGTTTGATGGCCGGATTGATCCGCTGTTGGCGTCTAAGCAGGAACTGCCGACGTTTATGGCTAAGCGCGGCACGGCGCTGGGCATTCAGACCCCGACTGTCGAGTTGCTGCGCAAGAATATAGTGCAGTCAGCTGTATGGCTAAAAGGGCGACTGGGCAGCGAATATCAGCCGGAGTTGCTTGCGGATGTGCAGGCACGGTTTCCCGAAGGAGCGACTGATGAGGATTTAGAAACGATGTTGGCTGATCTGGCGGCGGGTAGAGCTGCGACCGGTCGGGCTAAATTACAGGTGGTTTAACCGTCATTAAACGAAGATAAAACGATGGACAAAATTGATAAAAACAAAATTGAGCAATACATGCTGAATCATGAAATCAAAAGTGTTGATGCAATGCTAAGGATGTTTACTGCAATGCAAAAAGCTTTACGGAATATTTCAATCGATATACAAAAATTACAGGAAAACGAGTGTTTGGAAGATGACTATGAATGGGATTAGTAGCACGTAGGATGTGCTGAACAGAGTGAAGCGCATCAATCGCGACCGATGCGCTAACCAATCAATACGAAAGAGATAAGAACATGGCTGAAAAGATAAAACCTCTATCGGAACACGCCAGAACGGAGCTGCGGCACATTAAAGCAAATCCGATGCCTCGTAACTCAGTTAATCCGGGCGAAGTAGGTCGGCTATTACGGGAATCGTTAGTCGAATCGGTGATGATGACTTCCCCGTTTCCTACACATAAAGGACGAGACATCGAGCATTTGAGGATTACCGATGCTGGGCTAATCGCTTTGACACACAACTAACAACAACCCCACCTCAACCAAAGAGATAAGGCAATGGCAAAAACAATCATCATCGAAGACCTCGATAAAAAGACAGAAAGCTTTGAAGTCAAGGTGCTTAAGTTTCAAACACCGGATGAACAGGATGCCGCTGACACGTCGGCAATATTAATCGGCGACCATCTCGCTGCCGCATTGGCTCATAGCATTTCGAAGATGCAACCAAAGACGACAGCGTTACCCATGCAATCAGCGTCTCGACACTAACATGCTGGCGCTAAAAAACCTACTGCTAAGCAACGGCATCAGCCAAGCGCAACTGGCCCGCGATCTGATGGTATCGCCCGCTTTGATAGCACAGCTGTTGAATCATGAGAAATGGCCGACCAGCCTCGATAAAAATAACCTGAAAGGCGTGATTACCGAAGTGCTGGCCAACCGAGAAATTGCCGTTGACGCGGCAATGTTTGAAGCGGTTGCGGATTCCGAGTCCGCGGCCTTTGTCACCCCCAACCCAGAGAGTATTGATATGTTACTACGCAAGCAAACCCTAACACCAGCGGCAAGAAAACATTTCGCGTTATTTCGCGATCCTTTTAATGAAGACGTGAACGATGCCGAGGATGTGTTTACCTCGCCGGACATCCGCTATGTGCGCGAGTATTTGTGGACCACGGCCCGGCATGGCGGCTTTGTCGCGGTGATCGGGGAAAGCGGTTCCGGCAAGACCACCTTGCGCCGCGATTTAAACGACCGCATTGCCCGCGAGGAAGCGCCGGTGATTGTAATCGAGCCGTATGTATTGGGCATGGAAGACAACGATGTGCGCGGCAAAACGCTAAAGGCTTCGGCGATTGCCGACAGCATTATCCTGACCTTGGCTCCGCAGGAGAAGCCCAGGATGTCGATGGAAGCCAAGAGCCGCCAATTGCATCGCATTCTGAGAGACAGCAAGCGGGCCGGATTCAACCACTGCCTGATTATTGAGGAGGCGCACGGGCTGCCTATTGCCACGTTGAAGCACCTGAAGCGCTTTTTCGAGCTGGAGGACGGCTTTAAAAAGCTGCTGTCTATTGTGTTGATCGGCCAGACTGAGCTGAAAATAAAACTCAGCGAACGCGCGCCCGAGATACGGGAAGTGGTGCAACGCTGCGAGGTGGTCGAGCTGCCGTCCTTGGATGCGCAGTTGGATCAATACCTGGCATTTAAATTCCAGCGTATCGGTAAGGCCGTTGATGAGATATTGGACAAAGACGCGCTGGATGGCATCCGCGAGCGGCTGATTTTTTCTAAATCGACCAAAAACATGCGGGAATCGGTCAGCCTGATGTATCCGTTGATGATCAACAATCTGGTGACCGCATCGCTGAATATGGCGGCCACGCTGGGCTTACCTAAGGTGAGTTACGATTTGATTAAGGAGTCTTGAGATGACCAGAGCGACATTAATTAAAGCCAAGTTCAAAGCCCGGCCAAAGCTTGAGCTGCCGGCCAATAAACGGTTTTTCAGGCGTCTTGGTAAACGTTTCGCGGCGCATCGACGTCTTTATATCGGACTCCAGGCCCCGCAGTTTGCCTGGATCAAATAGTTTTTACCGGAGATAACGATGAAAAGCTATGAGCTCATCGGCACACACCACGATCCGGCAGCCGTTGAACAGGTTCGGCGGGTTGTTAACAAACTCGCTTTTCTGGGGCTGGTCATCATCAATGCGCAACCGGGCCGAACGCCATCCATCCAGGTGCAGCCTAATGCGGCCACGCGCCTGCTGGAGTCGGCCTATACCGGCCAGGGCAGCAAGGCCGGACAGATGTACCGGTCTTATGCGGCGGTGGTCGATGGGATAAAGATCGTTTGGCATAAGCCGATGCGGGCGCCGGAAGCATCGAAAGTCATCCGCTGGCCGGGGCAAGGCTATCGCCGGGCTGCACGTTAACCCTACCTACATTTTTTTAACCTGAGGAATACATGATGTCAGAACAACACGAAATACCTGTCGGCTATCTAAAAAACAGTCTGGGCCATCTGGTGCCGCTGCAACTGGTCAGCGAGATCGATAAACTCCGCAATGATTTAGTGATGGAGATTATCGGCAAGGTCGCCGATTTGCGCGAGCTGCTGGGCGGGTTTAAGGCGGATACCTTCGGCGAAATACAGGCGTTTGCCGAATTGTCCGCCGAAAAATACCAGGTCAAGCTGGGCGGTATCAAGGGCAACGTCACGCTGTGCTCGTTCGACGGACGCTATCAGATCAAGGTGTCTCAGGCGGACATCAAGATATTCGATGAGCGCCTGCAAGCGGCTAAGAAGCTGGTCGATGACTGTATTCACCGCTGGGCTGAGGGCAGCCGGGTGGAGATTATCGCGTTGGTTGAGCACGCCTTCCAAACCGACCAGGAAGGCAAAATCAGCCTGGGCCGGATTTATACGCTGTTGCAATACGATATTCAGGATGCGCAATGGCAGTTGGCTATGCAGGCGCTGCGCGATTCCATGCAGGTGGTCGGCACTAAAGCCTATTTGCGGATTTATGAGCGGAATACTGAGGGCAAGTTTGACCAGTTGGCGCTGGATATTGCGGGGGTATGAGCATGATCAATCAAAAAAATATAACCCGCCCGGAAATCGCAAAACTGTTGGGCATTTCCGCTCCCTCGCTGTGCAAACTGATCTCGATGAGTGATTTTACTATGCCTGGCCCCGTGGGTCGGCGCGGACGCGCGTTGGCATACAGCGAACCGGACATTATTGCCTGGATTGCGACTAAGCCCCTGTCCACGGTGCGCTGGCCGCAATCGGAAAAAGCAGAGCCTGCGCCGCCATTGGATGCAGGCTGCGTCAGGCTGTTTTTGTCCGGGGGCGTGGGGGTATCAAAAGCGCAATACAACCGCAACCGGCTGCGCAAAATTGCCGCCAAACACGGCCGGGGTAAAACCCAGCGTGTCGAGGTAACCGGCAACGACGATTATCACGGCACACGCGATGCCTGGGCGGGGCTGGTGTAATGTCCAATAACTGTTCGGTGTCATGCCCGTACTGCGGCAAGGACGTCGACATCATCCAATCCCTGGAGCTACAGGCGGGCAATGGTTGGGCGGCGCTGTTGTCAGAATTACCGATTAGCCTGATCGGTGCGCTGTTTCGCTACCTGGAGCTGTTTAAGCCGACTAAACAGGCGCTGCGCATGTCGCGGCGGCTGGCGCTGACCGAGGAGCTGATGCCGATGATCCGGTCGGGGCAACTAACCCGCAACGGCATTGTTTACGCGATGCCCGCGCAGGCCTGGGAAGCGGAGATGATGCGGCTGGTCAGCAACAAACCGGCAACGCTGGTGCTGCCGCTGAAATCCAACGGCTATCTGTTGTCGATCATGGTCGGCAGGGTCGAGAAAAATCTGGCGGCGGAAGAAGCCAGACAGATCGAGGCGCAACGTGGGAGGGGCTTTAGCCCCGGTTATTCCGGCGCACAGGCCGGGTTGCAGCCAGTCGGCGCGGTTATTACCCGGGCAACTCAACCTAAACAAAAATCCCCCCCGCCGCAGGGCTGGCAGGGTAAAGCAAAGAGGCCACCGAATGAATCGTAAATACTACAAACCGCGCTCCGAGACAGACAATCGCAAAAACTATTATACTCTGCTGCAAGTCGGCAAAGCCGATCTGGGCTGGGATGACGAGTTCTATTACGGCATCTGGCTACCCATGCAAGGCGCTACGTTGAAAGCTGGCAGATACTCGGCGACGACGATGAATATCGGCCAGTTGTGCCAGGCCGTGGAAACCATGAAAAAAGCGGGCTTCAAGGTCAAGCACAGCAACGATAAGTCGGCTCGTAAGCTGGCCGGTGATGCGCAATCCCAGAAAATCCGTGCGTTATGGCTGGACATGCACAACCAAGGTATCGTGCGCAATCCATCCGAAGCCAGCTTGGCGGCCTATGTTAAGCGCTTGACCGGCGTTGAGGCGCTGCAATGGCTCAGTACCGAGCAAGCCAGCGGCGTAATTGAGGCGCTGAAGAAATGGCAGCAACGTGTTAAGCCAACTGCCGCATAAGCTTATGTCTCTAGCCCTATTCGATTTTGATGATAACTTGATCCCGCGCCAGCTGCGGGAGATTGCGGACAATACCGACCAGCGCACAGCGCTGGTGCTGCTGGAGCTGTATCCCGGCTCGCATGTGTATGTGCCGCCGGAACCGGTCGAAGGACATCGGCTGTTTGATAAGCTGACGCTGGCCGAGTTTAGCAAGCTGTGCGCGGTGTATGGCCAGTGCGTGCTAAAGATCGCCAGGGCAGATAAGGCGATCAGAGAGCAGCGTAACCAGCGTATTTTGCAGGATTATTACGTTAACCGGATAAGCCAAGGCGACATCGCGATCAAATACGGCGTCACCGAGCGCACCGTGACCAAGATTTGCAACGCGGTGGCGATTTCGCCGCAGACGGATTTGTTTAAGTAATGCAGCGTGACGGGGTTTGGCAGGAGATCGATTCCAACGACTACCGTACCCAAAATGGGTACGGTAGTCTGGAAGAAACACTGGCGTAGGCTGGTAAATTCAACCGAAGTCAAAATGACTTCGACTGACCAAGGACAAATAATGAACCCAAAGACATCTAAAATATTGCTCCAGATACTCAGGATATGGGTTATCGGCGGCACCTTATTAAGCGCTTATTTTCTTTATAGCGGTTATGCGGTGCGACAACAGCAAGCTGAACTTCAGGCCAATCTTGACCACTTGGTTAATATACTTAAGGATCCCGAGCCTATCCGATCAGACCAAATCAACATCGACTCCGTTCAAGCCGTTCCACCAGTTCCACCAGTTCCAGTTGACGCTGGCAATATATTTAGAGACCCAACCCAACCGCAGGTTGTAGTTAGCGATAAGCATACGGATAGGGAAGCCCAGGCCCTGCTTAATCGGGCAGCCGATAGACTAGAGGCGGCTCACATAAATTACGAAAAACAGGATATGCCCATCGATGCAGAGCTAACTGCCGGATTGCAAGACGCTATCAGCCCTCATATTGAAGGTAAAACCCGGCGATTACAAAATAATCTCAGCAGCTCAACACAGTCGCCGCTGTCGAAACGCTATCCCATTATTGAGCGTGATAGCCACGGAAGAATAAAAAGAAGCGAGGCAGCTAAAGATGATTTTAAGCGCATGTCACCATGCCCTGCTAATGGACATACAAGCGGCCCTTGCCCAGGTTATGTAATTGATCATGTCACGGCTTTGGCGTGTGGCGGGGCTGACGCTCCAAGCAATATGCAGTGGCAAACGGAGTCAGAAGGCAAAGCCAAGGACAAGTGGGAAAGAAAAGATTGCACAACCAGTAATCCAAGTAATTACTCATATTCTCAAAGCTATTCGGTGAGCCCAAGCCCTGCGTCATCGAATGTAGGATATTACACAGGTAAAAGAGGCGGTTGCTATAAATTAACAGCCAGCGGCCATAAAGATTATGTCGATCACTCTTTTTGCCGTTAATCGCAAAGTTTGACAAAAATAACCCCGAGGGCTAATCTAATTGTGCTGGCATTGCTCAGCACGGGATTGGTCTCTCGGTATTCTCCGGCACATGGCCGCTTATGCGGTTTTTTTGTGTCAACAATTCAGCTCTTCATTATGTCGGGCTGGGTGGGCCGCCGCAAGGCGGGCCGGTGGGGAACCGGTAGACCAACCTGCTCAGTCCGGCGCCATGATTGGTCTCATGTTGCCGGGTTTTTAACTTTCCCAAGGAATTTAACATGAATACGGCACTACAAACCTTTTCGTTCCAATCCCATCAATTAACTGTCATTACTGACGAACACGGCGCATCGTGGTTTATTGCCAAAGAAGTTGCTGGAATTCTCGAATACAGCGACGCATTCGAAATGACAAAAAAGCTGGATGAGGATGAAGTTCAAAACCTGCGAATCGCCGGTTTTGGAAATCGCGGCGTCAATGTCATTAACGAATCAGGATTATGGTCATCGGTCCTACGAAGCACCAAACCCGAAGCCAAGACGGTTAAAAAATGGCTCACCTCAGAAGTCCTTCCTGCTATCCATAAAACCGGCAGCTATAACGCCCCCAACACTGAAGCGC
>Ga0208262_1000279_pt1 | contig 19553 bp, 17 predicted proteins | sample LakWasMet15_LOW5_2_FD_183863 | JGI IMG/M metagenome (GOLD analysis project Ga0208262, IMG submission 183863) | Freshwater sediment methanotrophic microbial communities from Lake Washington under simulated oxygen tension - Sediment Metagenome... | ecosystem: Environmental > Aquatic > Freshwater >... | reverse complement strand
CACTACCGGTAGTGTATTACCCGGGGTGATCGACAGCCGGGCTGATGGCAATAACCAAGCCGCCAGGCTGGTCAATTTGGTGCGTGGAATTCTCGCGGCGCTGCGCGTGCGCCGCTGGCGTGCTAGACCCCCACGCTTGCCACTGCGTGTGCTGCGCTGCCCCCCGAGGGGGCGCGTTCCACCTTGGGAGCGGCCCGGCGGTGGAACTAGGCCATCCTGGCCGCGAAGCGATCGGATGGCCAGCCCAGGGCGCGTTGCAGGCGCGCCCAGTCGAAGCCAGGCCCAGGGTCAAATTTGCGCCCCGCGGCGACGTGCTCGTGTCCGGCGATGTGCTCGACCGGATAGCGCTGCGCGATCGCCGTGCACAGCGCTGACAGGGTGGCATATTGGTCCGCTTCGAAGTGGTCGCCCTCCAGTCCTTCGAGCTCGATGCCGATCGAGAAGTCGTTGCAGTTGGTGCGGCCCTCGAAGTTCGAGACACCCGCGTGCCAGGCCCGCTGATCGCAACTGACAAACTGCCAGAGCTCGCCGCCGCGCCGGATATAGAAGTGCGCCGAAACCTTCAGCGCGTGGACCGCTTCGAAGTAGGGGTGCGCCGTGGCGGACAGGCAGTTGGTGAAGAGCTGCTGGACTTCATCGCCGCCATACTGCCCCGGAGGCAGACTTATCGAGTGCACGACGATCAGGCTGACGACGGCTGCAGGCGGGCGTGGCCCAAAGTTCGGCGACTGCAGATGGCGTGCATAGCGGTACCAGCCCTCGCGCCACATGCAAGGCCCGGTCGCTGGTTCAGATCGGGTCGTCTGCGGGCTCGCTGCCATGCGGTGTCTCGATATTGAGCCGGGCAATCCGATAGCGCATCTGACGCAAGCTCAGGCCCAGCCGGGCCGCTGCCGCGGTGCGATTGAAGCCGGTCTCGTTCAGGGCCTGGATTAGGATACGCCGCTCCTGCTGGTCCAAGTGGCCTTGCAGGTCGCTGGGAATCTCGCCCTGTCGATCGGATGCCCTTTGCTGGCGGTTGATGCCGACGGCCGGAGTGGGGTTGGGGTCACGCACCGCCAGTTCGATCTGCAGGCTGTGGTCTTCGCTCAAGGCCAGGGCGCGATGCAGCAGGTTCTCAAGTTCACGCACGTTGCCGGTCAGGGGGTCGCGGGCGAGTTGGGTGAGCACCGAGTCGGAGAGGGTTGGCACGGGCAAGCCCGACTCACTGGCAATGCGCTGCAGCAGGGCCTGACACAAGGCTGGCAGGTCTTCGCGCCGGTCCCGCAGTGGCGGTATCGAGATCTCGATCACATTGAGCCGGTAATACAAGTCCTGCCGGAACCGGCCGGCCAGCACTTCGGAGGCCAGGTTCTTGTGCGTGGCGCTGATGATGCGCACGTCGACCGGCTCTTCCTGCGTTGAGCCGATCGGGCGCACGCAGCGTTCCTGAATGGCGCGCAGCAGCTTGGATTGCATGGCGATCGGCAGGTCGCCGATCTCGTCGAGAAACAGGGTGCCGCCCTTGGCGGCCTGGAAGAAGCCAATCCGGTCCTGGGTGGAGCCGGTGTAGGAGCCTTTCTTTGCGCCAAAAAATTCGGCCTCGAGCAGATGCTCCGGAATTGCGCTGCAGTTGACCGCGACCAGCGGGCCGCTGGCACGGTGGCTGTTGGCATGGATCGCCATGGCCACCAGTTCCTTGCCGGTTCCTGATTCGCCGCTGATCAGCACTGGGGCCATGTTGCGCGCAACCTTGAGAATGCGCTCCTTCACCAGCCGCATGCCAGCAGAGTCGCCGACCAGACGGGACAGAGCGCCCTCTCCGTTGACACTGCGCGCCAGCGGTTCCGCCATGCCGCTCGCTGCACCCGACCCCCGGCTGGGCTGCCCCGGTCGCGCCAGGGCGTCCTGAACCGCGGACGCAATCACCGTGCGAAACTGCTTGAGGTCAACCGGTTTGGTCAGGTAGTCGAAGGCGCCGGCCTTGAGCGACTCCACCGCGTTCTCGGCCGAACCGTAGGCCGTGATGACGACGCAGCGCTCGCCACGGTGCTGATCGCGCAGCCGCTGGATCAGTTCCATGCCCAGCCCATCGGGCAGGCGCATGTCGGTGATGACCACGTCAAAGCGCTTTTCACCCAGTTGCTGCCAGGCTTGCTGCAGGCTCTCGGCGGCTTCCACGCGGTAGCCTTCGCGCAGCAAGGTCAGCTCATACAGGGTTCTCAGGTCCGGCTCGTCGTCGACGACCAGGATTTGGGCGGATGTCAGGGGCGCGCTGGTTGCCATGGTGTCACGTCATTATTGTCGGTGGGCAGGCTGATGTCGACCTGGGACACCATCGGACCAAAGGTCACGATGAACTCGTTGCCGTCGCGCGCCGCGCCGCGAATCTTGCGCTGCGAGCGCCGGTAGGAGATGGAGGCGCCGTGCCCCTCGCACAATTCCCGGCAAATATACAAGCCCAGGCCGGTCGAGCGGCTCTCGGAAGAGAAGAAGGGCTCGAACAGATGCCGTTCAACCGAGGGCTCCAAGGGCGGGCCATCGCTCCACACGGACAGCCGTGCCGGCCGGGTTGAAGCGGCCCAGGTCGATACCAGGATGCTGTCGAGCTGTCCGCTGGCATAGCGCTTCGCGTTGTCCAGCAAATTGACCAGGATGCGGCGCAGGTGTTCCGACTCGAAAGCGACTTCGGTGCTGCCGGCCGAGAGCGTCAGCCGCAGCAGATGGTCGCTGGCGGTCTGCTGCTGCCAGTCGCGGCAGATGCGCTCGACTGCGCCATTGAGCATGAGCCGGCGCGAGGCGATGGTGCCTTCGCGGTTCTGCACCCGCGAGACATCCAGTACTTCCTCGACAATCTTCTCCAGCCGTTTGGCGTTTTGCTGGACCATGAGGGTGAGTCGCTTGTGCCGTGGGTCAGTCAGATCCTCGTCCAGCAAGTCGTTGGCTTGCGCGATCGCCGCCAGAGGGTTGCGGATTTCGTGCGCCACCGCCGCCGACAGGCGGCCCATGCTGGCCAGCTTGTCGGTACGCAGCCGCGCCTCCATCTCCCGCTGATCCTGCAGGAACATGACGCACAGCGACTCGGCGTTCTCGCCCTGGGTGCCGGTCAACTGGGTGCGCACCCGCACGCGCTGGGCGCCGTGGCCGGGATGTGTGAGGGTGACATCCCCCTGCTCGGTCTGCACGCCGGAAAAACTCAGCCTCATGATGTCGACCAGGCCCTGCCAGCCCACCACCGCCTGCAATTCGAAGGTGCTGGCCTGTAACGCGGGCTCGGTGCCGAGCAGGCGCCGCGCCGCCGGATTGGCCGCGCGCACTTGGCCCTGCTGGTCAACGACCATGACGCCATCCGTCAGCGATTCGATCACCAGCGCGTTGACCTGCCGCTGCACGCGCACCGCGAGCTGGCTGCGGTGGGCCTTGAGTTCTTCGCGTGCCAGTCGGGTCGCGATCTGGTGTGACAGGAACGAAATGACAAAACAACCGGCACCCGTGAGCGCGGCTTGCAGGAACTGTGCGGTGGCATCGCCCTGGGTTTGCAGCGTGGTCCACGCGGCGCCAAGCAGCAGCAACAAGGTGACGCCGGCGGCCGCCCCCAGCGCCAGCAGCAGGGACCCCAGCACGCTGGCCATCAGCACCGGCAAGGCAAACAGGGGTGCGTAGTTGATGCTGCCGCCCTGCAGCCACTGCAACGCCGCGAAGGCGGCGATGTCCACGCCTATGGTGGCGATCCAGGAGAAGCTGAACGAGCGGTGCAGACGACGCGGGCGCGCGGTGAAGCGATATGCCAGCGCGCTGACCAAGTACCCGAGGCAGACCAGGATCAATGTCGTGTCGCGGCTGGAACCCAGCGCCAGAATGGTGCCCTGAAGCAGCAGCAGCACCAGACCGAGAGTAACCCTGGCGGTCATGAAGCCGCGCCAGAGTCGTTCAAACTCCTGGGGTCGGCCGTCCTGTTCGGGCAGCTCGCCCCCGGTGTTGAGCCACGCCTGGTCGAACCAGGAGCGCGTTTCAGGTCCGCTTGCCACTCACGGCTCCGAGAGCTTCAGGTGCTCGGTACAGCAGTAGTTGCCCTGTTTGCCGAGCACGGCTTCGGCCGCTGGCAGGTGCATCCCGCACTGGCGGCATCGGATCATCTCTTGTGGCAGTGCTCCAGCCTTGGGTTGGCGTGGCCCGGGCTGCCGGTCTTCGGGCGTGTTGCGCTGGCTGCGCCACAGCCACACGCCGAACACCAGCACACCCAGGATGAGCAGAAACCTCATGTCGGACGTCCCAGGATGATCTCCAGCACGAACCGCGATCCGACGTAGGCCAAAAACAGCAGGCCCGCACCCACATACAGTACCCGCACGGCGCGGCGGCCGCGCCAGCCAAATCGCGCGCGACCGATCAGCAGAATCGCGAAGGTCAGCCAGGACAACAGCGAAAAGACAGTCTTGTGATCCCACTTCCAGGCAACACCGTGGCCATACAGATGCTCGCCAAATGCCACGCCCACCAGCAGCGTGGCCGACAGCAGCAGGAATCCCGCGCCGACGAAGCGAAAGGTCAGGCGCTCCAGCGTCAGCAGCGGCAGGCCACTGTGGGGGTCAACCGCCAGCCGGATGCGCTCTTCGGCGCGGGTCATGAACCAGGCATGCACCACGGCAGTTCCAAAGAGGCCGTAGGAAGCAATACCCAGCGCCCAGTGCAGTGGCAGCCAGGCCGACGCCGTGGCATGCAGCGCTGCCCCCGGGAACACCAGTGCCAGCAACACCGTGGCCGCACCCAGCGCCGCCAGCGTCCAGCGGGTCTGCAACTGTGGATAGAAGTGGCTCTCCACCGCGTAGACCGACGCCACCAGCCAGGCGGTTACGGAAAGTGCGGGAGCAAATCCAAACCGCGGCGGGCTGCCCAGCAGGCCGACCAACAACACGGCTCCATGCAGCAACCAGGCCAGCACCACGGCGCCGCGCACCGCGCGGTCGTTGAGCCAGCGTGAACCCGCCGCCGAGACGACGTAGGCGGCCGCGGCAACCAGCGCCAGCGTGACGCTCAGCGCAGACCCTGCGGCCATGGCGGTGGGCAAAACGGCGACGTTGGTCATCGCCCATCCTCCGGCAGCCCGATGCCTGCGCGATCGGGCCCGTCTGTCGCCCGCACTGTCGTCGGCTGCAACATCGTTAGGATGGCGGTTTCCAGGGTTCGCATGCTGCTAGTCTACCGCCGACCCAGGCGAGCGCGAATCCGCGGCGGGCCGTGCGGCGGTGCTGAAACTTTCCTTGGTATAGTTGAACATGACAACCGACGAGGTCGCGCCGCGTGAGCCGCCGCTTCCCGTTACGCCTTGCAGCCACGCCGACCCCCGAGTCGGCGCCCAACCGAAGTCCCATCCGGCGGACACCCACCATGGCATCAGCCCTTACCGACAAACTTTCCCGCCTCGTCAAAGAGATCCGCGGCCAGGCGCGCATCACCGAATCCAATGTCGCGGACATGCTGCGCGAGGTCAGGATGGCGCTGCTGGAGGCCGATGTCGCCTTGCCGGTGGTGCGCGATTTCATTGCCCGGGTCAAGGAAAAGGCCTTGGGGCAGGAAGTGCTGGGTTCGTTGTCGCCGGGACAGGCCTTGGTCAGCATCGTCAACAAGGAGTTGGCGGCCACCATGGGCGAGGGCGTGAGCGACATCAACCTGGCTGCCCAGCCGCCGGCGGTGATTCTGATGGCGGGCCTGCAGGGTGCGGGCAAGACCACCACCACGGCCAAGTTGGCCAAGCACCTGATCGAGAAACGCAAGAAGAAGGTGCTGACCGTCTCTGGCGACGTCTATCGTCCGGCGGCGATCGAGCAGTTGAAGACTGTCACGGCGCAGGCTGGTGCCCAGTGGTTTCCCAGCTCGGCCGATCAGAAGCCGGTTGAGATCGGCATCGCGGCACTGGACTACGCCCGCAAGCATTACTTTGACGTGCTGCTGGTCGACACGGCCGGCCGGTTGGCGATTGACGAAGCCTTGATGCGTGAGATCAAGGAGTTGCACGCGGCGCTGAACCCGGTCGAGACCCTGTTTGTCGTTGACGCCATGCAGGGTCAGGACGCCATCAATACCGCCAAGGCCTTCAAGGAGGCCCTGCCTTTGACCGGCATCATTCTGACCAAGACCGATGGTGACTCCCGGGGGGGGGCGGCCCTGTCAGTGCGCCAGGTCACCGGCGCACCGATCAAGTTTGCCGGCGTCAGTGAAAAGCTCGATGGCCTGGAAGTCTTCGATGCCGAGCGCCATGCCGGCCGGATTCTAGGCATGGGCGACATTCTGGCGCTGGTGGAGCAGGTCACCTCCGGCGTGGACATGGCCGCGGCCCAGAAGCTGGCGGCCAAGGTCAAGAGCGGCGCTGGCTTTGACCTGAATGACTTCCTCGCGCAGATCCAGCAGATGAAGCAGATGGGCGGACTGTCCAGCCTGATGGACAAGTTGCCCGCGGCCATGGCTGCCAAGGCCGGGCAGGTGGACATGGGCCGTGCCGAGAAGGACATCAAGCGCAAGGAGGGCATCATCCAGAGCATGACGCCTCTGGAGCGCCACAAGCCGGAGCTGATCAAGGCAACGCGCAAGCGCCGCATTGCCGCCGGCGCCGGCGTGCACGTTCAGGAAGTCAATCGCCTGCTGAAAGAGTTCGAGCAGATGCAGGACATGATGAAGAAGATGAAGGGCGGCGGCATGATGAAAATGATGAAGCGCATGGGCGGCATGAAGGGCATGCCGAAAATGCCTTTCTGAATCCTTGCGGGACAGACCAAAGTTGCACGAAGTGAACTCTGCTCTGTCCTCAACTGATCAGGGATGTTCTTGCGGGACAGACCACCGCCGCGTAGCGGCAAGCTTCGACTTCAACCGATCAACTCGCCGCGCAGCGAATAGCTTCGCGTCTCGGTGATCCTGACGTCGATCATCTGGCCGATCAATTCGGTCGAACCCTGGAAATTGACGGCCCGATTGCACTCGGTGCGGCCCATCAGTTCCGAGGGATCGCGCGTCGACGGTCCCTCCACCAGGATGCGTTGCACCGTCGCCAGCCGGCTCTCGCTGATGCGGCGCATATTGGCATCGACCACGCCCTGCAGATGCTGCAGGCGTCGCAGCTTGACTTCCTGCGGTGTGTCGTCGGCCAGGTTGGCTGCTGGCGTGCCCGGACGCGGACTGAAGATGAAACTGAAGGAGTTGTCAAAGCCGACCTCGTCAATCAGCTTCATCAGCCGGTTGAAGTCGTCCTCGGTCTCGCCGGGGAAGCCCACAATGAAATCGCTGCTCAGGGCCATGTCCGGCCGGATCGAGCGCAGCTTGCGCACCGTCGATTTGTATTCCATGGCGGTGTAGCCGCGCTTCATCGCCATCAGGATGCGGTCTGACCCGTGTTGAACCGGCAGGTGCAGGTGACTCACCAGTTGGGGCACCTTGCCGTAGACCGCGATCAGGGCAGGTGTGAACTCATTGGGGTGGCTGGTGGTGTAGCGGATCCGCTCGATGCCGGGGATCTCGGCGACGTACTCGATCAGTGTCGCGAAGTCGGCCACCTCGGCCGATTGCCCCATGGCACCGCGGTAGGCGTTGACGTTCTGGCCCAGCATGGTGACCTCACGCACACCCTGGTCGGCCAGGCCGGCGATCTCCTCGAGCACATCGTCGAAAGGTCGCGAGACTTCCTCGCCCCGGGTGTAGGGCACGACGCAATAGCTGCAGTACTTGGAGCAACCCTCCATCACGCTGACGAAGGCGCTGGCGCCCGTCACCTTGGCGGGCGGCAGGTGGTCGAACTTCTCGATCTCGGGAAAGCTGATGTCCACCTGCGCCTGGCCCAGGCGCTCGCGGCGCGCCAGCAGGTCGGGCAGGCGATGCAGCGTCTGGGGGCCAAACACCACGTCGACGAAGGGCGCACGGGCGACGATCGCCGCCCCTTCCTGGCTGGCTACGCAGCCGGCGACGCCGATGCGCACGCCCTTCTGGGCGAGATGGCGGACCCGCCCCAGATCGGAGAAGACTTTTTCCTGCGCCTTTTCACGCACCGAGCAGGTGTTGAACAGGATCAGGTCTGCCTCGTCGACGTTTTGGGTTGCGGTGTAACCCTGTGCCGCATGGAGTACATCGACCATCTTGTCGGAGTCGTACTCGTTCATCTGGCACCCGAAGGTCTTGATGAATACTTTCTTGCTCATGATGGACGCCCGATCTGCAGGTGAGGGCTTGAACTGTCGGTCCCGGCAGGCGGGGGCAGAAGAAGAACTTGGTGGCGCTTCACGGATTCGAACCGCGGACCTGTGGATTATGATTCCATCGCTCTAACCGACTGAGCTAAAGCGCCGTAGGTATTTGAGTAACACCCGAGCCCAGAATTATAGCGCAAGCGCGCTGCGTTCTTCCGGTCGCGAACCCTGTCACTAACCCCGATTGAGGGACACAGGCGTATCAGTTGCTGTGAGAATCCCACCATGCCCGAGTCCGATACCTCTGACCATCAGTTGATGCTTGCCTACGCCGCAGGCGATGCATCGGCCTTTGATGTGCTGTATGCCCGCCATGAGGGGGCGTTGTACCGATTCGTCCGGCGCGTGCTGGGCCCGGCCCTGGCGGCGCAGGCGGACGAAGTGTTTCAGGACACCTGGTTGCGCATCGTCGCGGCGCGCGCCAGCTTCTCGCCGCAAGGCGCAAGCTGGCGGACCTGGGCTTTCACCATTGCGCACAACGTCGCGATGGATCGCCTGCGCGTCAGCGGACGCGAGCTCAGCATGGACAGCATGGGTGGCGATGACCCGGATGATCCGCTCGATTGGCTGCAGGGCGCACTGGATGCGGCCCACCCGTCGACCGAAGACCTGGCGTTCTGGCGTGCCGCCGGCCGGCAGTTGCTGGCCTGCCTGGAACAATTGCCGGCGGTGCAGCGCGCGGCCTTCCTGTTGCACCACGAAGATGGTGCCAGTGTCGAGGAACTGGCACGCAGTCTGGGCCTGGGTTTCGAGACCGCCAAGAGCCGGCTGCGCTATGCGCTGCAAAAGCTGCGCGGATGCATGAGCGCCTATCTGGTGGTGCTGGAGCCGCGACCATGACCGAACTGCGCGACGCGCGCCTCAAGCGCGCCCTCGATCATGCGCCGGATGCAGCCCTGAGGCCCTCTGATGCGACCCGAGCAGCTATCAAATCGATAGCTTCCGGGGCAAACACGGAGGCGGGTGCGGGTGCGCTCCCGGCGCCGGTACAGCCTGCGCATTCGGCGCCGCTTTGGCAGCGCGTTGCGCGCTGGTGGCGCGCTGGCGAGAGCGGTTCGCGCCACATGCCGTGGAACGCGGCACTGGCCACGGTGGTGCTGGCCAGCGTGGTCACCCTGATGTGGTTCGACCAACCGGTGCCCCAGGCGGTCCCGGACGAAGTGCCGGCCAAGGCCGTTGAGCAGTCGCCAGCAGGCGGCGGCGTCCCGGCCAGCGTGCCACCGCCGGTAGTGGCCTCGGACGCGCAGTCCCCGCCCTTGCAGGAGGCCAGCCCGATACGCTCGCGGCCCGAGCGCGCTGACCTCGCGGCGCGGCAGGCAAGGCAACCCAGACCCGAGCCCCTGGCCAAGGTTTCCGGCGCACCCGCTGAAACCAAGACCGAAGCTGCGCCGCCGCGAGCGGCAGCGCCCATTGCCGGCCGCGAGGACTCGCGCAATGCCGCCGGGGTGGATCGGTCGAATGAGTCGGTCGGGCTGTCGGCTCAGACCGCGGTCGCGCCCGCGCGCTCGTCTTTGCCCGCGCCCGCGCCCGCCGCGGCCCCGGCTCCTGCCCCGGCAGCGGCACCCATGCCCGCCGCAGCGCCGGCCCCGACCAAGGCCTTGGCGGACATGGAAGAGCGGCGCGTCGAGGGCGGGCTGTCCGCCGCCAGCCGGGCGCCGGCGATGCCATCGGCTTTGGACTGGAGTGAGCTGAGCGTGCAGCGCCCGGGTTCGCCCCTGGTGCTGACCAGTGGGCAAGCGAATCGCCTGCTGGCGTTGTTGCAGGCAGTGAACCTGCGCCCGGCGCAAGCCGGTGACCCGGTGGCCTCGGCGGCGAACCGCCTGGAACTCTCACGCCACGGCGCGCGGGTGGCCACGCTGGATCTGGACGAGCGCTGGTTGCGCTGGACCCCGATCGGTGCCGAGCCGGGCACCGTACTGACCGGTCGCGCGTCGGTGGCGCAGTGGCAGGCAATCCAGGACGAGCTGGCGCGCCTGGGCTGGCCGGCGCCCTGAGAGCTTGAGAGGCAATCCAACATGACCGCTCATCCCCCGCAAAAGGCCCCACTCTGCGTTGCAGATGCTCGCCATAGCCCGAGCTATGTCTGTGCTTTGCGCCTTGATTGGGACCTTTTTCGGGGCCTGCTCGGCCACGCCGGATTGCCTCTCAAGCTCTGAGCGTCGGCTCAGGCGTTCTTGAAATCGGGTTTGCGCTTGTTGAGGAAGGCGTCCATGCCTTCCTTCTGGTCGGCGGTGGCGAACATGGCGTGGAACATGCGCCGCTCGAACATGATGCCGTCGCTCAAGGTTCCTTCGAAGGCCCGGTTGATGGATTCCTTGGCGGCCACGGTCGCCATCTGCGAGTACTCGCAGATCATCAGTGCCGCGGCCAGTGTCTCGTCCATCAGCTTGTCCAGCGCCACCACGCGGCTGACCAGGCCGGCGCGCTCGGCCTCCGTGGCATCCATCATGCGACCGGTCAGCGCCAGGTCCATCGCCTTGGCTTTGCCGATGGCGCGTGGCAGGCGCTGTGTGCCGCCCGCGCCGGGGATCACGCCCAGCTTGATCTCGGGTTGGCCAAAGCGGGCGTTGTCGGCGGCGATGATGAAGTCGCACATCATCGCCAGTTCGCAGCCACCACCCAGCGCGAAGCCGCTGACTGCGGCAATGACCGGCTTGCGGATGCTGCGTATCTGTTCCCAGTTGCGCGTGATGTAATCCTCGCGGTACACGTCGGCGAAGGTGTAGCGCGCCATGGCGGCAATGTCGGCGCCCGCGGCGAACGCCTTCTCGCTGCCGGTGATGACCATGCAGCCGATGGCGGGGTCAGCGTCGAACGCCTTCAAGGCGGCGCCCAGTTCGTTCATCAACTGGTCGTTCAGGGCGTTGAGCTGCTTCGGTCGGTTGAGCGTGATCACGCCGATCTTGCCGGCCTCGGTGCGGGGGATGATGAGTTCGTAGTCCATGGGTCTCCTGAGATGGGGTGCGGATGCAAACTATAAGCCGGGCAGCGGGATGCGCCTAAGCGTCCAGCCAGTGGTCGAGTTTGAGCTTGTCCGTCGCCGTCAGCCGCAAGGTCTTGTCGTCCTTGGGAATGCGCAGCGGCAGGCGCAGCAGGCGCTTGTCGCGCGCAATCAGCGCGGTCGCGCTGCTTGAGCGGGCCAGATACAGCGGTAACTCGTCGAGCCGGGAGAGACGCCAAGCGGAGCGATCGCGTCCACTGGCGGGCTCGACGCCCAGCCATTCATCGCCGGATGCGAAGCCGGCCTGCTCGGCCGCGCCGCCGCGCAGAACGGTCTTGATCTTGATGCCGGCGGAGTCGTCGACACGCAAGCCCAGGCGTTGCGCAATCTGGGAGTCCTCTTCCAGCACCTTGACCCCGTGGCCCGGCAACAGCGCCTTGACCGGCAGTTCGTGGGTGCCGTGCACCCATTGCGACAGTTCCTTCGCGTAGGATCGTCCGCCCAGCACGGTCAGCGATTCTTCCAGATCGCCCTGGGTCATGGGGCCGCCCTTGCAACGCAGCCAGAGCGCGCGCATCACCTCATCGAGCGTGGTCCGACCCTCAGCGCGCAGCGTCAGATCAAGGCACAGGGCGACCAGTGCGCCCTTGGTGTAGTAGCTGACGGTGGCGTTGGGCGTGTTCTCGTCCGAGCGATAGTATTTCACCCACGCATCGAAGCTGGCCTGCGCCACCGATTGGACCAGCCGTCCCGGAGTCTGCGCCACCTGGTTGAGGGTCTTGGTCAACAGCTTGAGGTAGGTCGCGTTGTCGATCAGGCCGGCGCGCCGCAGCATCAGGTCGTCGTAATAGCTGGTGAAACCCTCAAAGAACCACAGCAACGGGGTGTGGTTCTCGCGTTGGTAGTCATAGCGCTCCAGCTCGATCGGCCGAAGTCGCTTCACGTTCCAGGTGTGAAAGTACTCGTGGCTGATCAGGCCCAGCAGCGTGGTGTATCCGTCTGGCTGGTTGGTCGCATGCGGCCCCAGACTCGGTTCGCTCAGGCGCGGCAGGTCCTTGCGGTTGCAGATCAGGGCGGTGGAGTTGCGATGCTCCAGGCCGCCGTAGCCATCGTCGACCGCATTGAGCATGAACACATAGCGCTGTTGCGGCGCCTTTGCGCCATGGCGCCCGCTCGGCTTGGCGCCGTGCCAGAACGCGATCTGCGCCTCGCAGATGCGCTTAGTGTCGGCCAGCAGCCGCTCGCCGTCAAAACTGGGCGGTGCACCGCTGATGACGAATTGATGCGGGATGCCACAGGCCTTGAACGAACCCGTCCAGAACGCTCCCATTTCAACCGGCGAGTCCACCAGTTCGTCGTAGTCGATAGCCTGGTAGCGGCCGAATCCGTTCCTTTGCGTCTTGATAGCCGACAGTCCCGTCGCCACTTGCCAGTTGACCATGGACCGGTTGGCAATCAGGTCCAGCGTGTGCGGCGCCGACTCCTGGCCCTCCACCCTGAGGAAGACACTGGTGCCATTGAAGAAGCCACGCGCGCTGTCCAGCCAGGCGGTGCGCACCGAGTTGTCGAGTGCATAAACCTGGTAGCGGACCTCCAGCGGGGTGTCCGTCGCGCAATCAACCCGCCAGGTGCATTTGTCCAACTGTGTCGCGTGCAGTGTCTTGCGCCCTTGCCGCGCGGTCAGGCCCTGCAGGTTCTTGGAAAACTCCCGAATCAGGTAGCTGCCCGGAATCCACACCGGCAGCGCCAGCGTCTGCGCGGCCGCCGGCTTGGCCACCGTCAGGGTGATGCAAAACAGATGGGCGTGCAGGCTTGCAGCCTCCACGCGGTAGTGCACGGCAGTTCGTGGTTCGATGGGTTGGGTCATGGTGGGACACTGTCCGAAGTCAAGACAGCCGGCGCTGGCTCCACAGGCTTGGGAAACGGAGAGACGACAGTCCTTCGCGCGGCTATTGCTTCGTTTCGGCTAGGTGCTTCTCGATCTGCTGCGTGTCGAGTGCTCCAGGCACCCGCGTACCGTCGGCAAATAGCAGTGTCGGTGTGCCTGTGATCCGGTGTTTGCGGCCCACTTCAACGTTACGCTGGATAGCACTGATGTCGCAGCTTGCCGACTTCAGTGGCTGATCGCGCACCATCCAGTCCTGCCACGCCTTGCCGCGATCCTTGGCACACCACACCGCTTTGGACTTCTCCAGCGAGTCCGGTCCGAGAATTGGATAAAGGAACATGTGAACAGTGACGTTATCCACCTTCTGCAGGTCCCGTTCGAAGCGCTTGCAATAGCCGCAGTTCGGATCCTCGAAGACGATCAGCTTGCGCTTGCCATTGCCGCGAACAATGGTGAACGCGTCCTTCAGGGACAAGTCATCGACATGGATGGCAGTGAGCTTGTCGATGCGCTCCTCGGTCAGATTGCGTCGTTGCCGGGTGTCGATCACACTGCCCTGGATCAGGAAATTGCCCTCTGCGTCGGAATAGTAGATCTCAGCGCCGTTGACGCGAACCTCATACAGTCCGGGTACGGGGCTCTTCGTGACCTCGTCAATCTTCTGCAATTGAGGAATCCGCTCGGTCAAGTTCTTGCGAAGAATGGCTTCCTGGCTCATCGCCAGGCCTCCCATTAGGAGCAGTGTCGCGCCAACCAAGGCGTTCGTAATCTTCATTGCTTTGTCCTATAAAGTGCTCTTACGGCGACCGGTCTTGGCGTCGCCAGCTAGTTGCCCATGGCCTGTCGGGCCACCCATTGTTTGATCACACCGCTGCGATCGAATCCATTCATGCCCACGTTGCGCAGCGATTGCCAGCCGGTGCCGGCCTGCGCGAACAGTTGCTGCAGCCCATGCATGGTCAGCGCGGTTCGCTGCACCTCGGCGCGCCGCGCGCGCTCATAGCGCCGCAACAGCTTGGGGTCCCCGACGCCGCGCCAGTACTCCCGCGCGCGAATGGTCGCGGTCAGCACGGCCGCGTCGTCCAGCCCCAGGTTCAACCCCTGTCCGGCCAGCGGATGAACGGTATGCGCGGCGTCGCCAGCCAGCGCCCAGGCCTTGCCCTGTTTGCTGCCGATCCAGCGGTCCACCTCGGCCAGTTGCAGCGGCCATACGCCCTTGTCCCCCGACATCTGTAAGGTGCCCAAGGTCGAGCCACTGATCTGTTCCAGCTCCTGGCACAAGCTTTCGTCGGTCCCGGCGAGCAGGTCGGCCGCACGCTCCTTGAGGACTGACCACACAAACGCCACAGAGTTCCCCTGCGCGCCATCGAGCGGCAAGAAAGCCAGGATCTCGCCACCGACGAACCATTGGCGGGCGACCTGTTCGTGGGGCCGGTCGCAACGCAACCGCCCGGCGATGGCAAGTTGCGGATAGGGCGTCACCTCGCTGCGCACGCCCAGTTCCTCGCGGGTGTGGCTGGCTTTGCCCTCGCATACCACGGTCAGCGCCGCATCGCAGGGTTCGGTCAGCAGTTCGACGTGAGGCTGGAAACGGATGGCTTCGGCCAGTCGGGCTTCCAGCGCCGGTACGTCGACAATCCATGTCAGCGCCTCGACACCTTGCTCATCGGCCCTGAAGCAGACCGTGCCACCGGCGTCGCCACGCACTTCCATGGCCAGGACCGCGGTCGCGCTGGGGGCGTCGGGCCAGACCCTGAGTGATTCGAGCAAGGCCTTGGATCGGGCGTTGAGTGCATAGGCGCGCACATCGCGGGCGGCGGCGTCGCAGGCCGGCGCCGACGGGCCAGAGCTGCCCACCAATCCGACCCGAAGGCGCTCCTGACCAAGCAGCAGGGCCAGCGTCCGGCCCACGATACCGGCGCCACGAATACAGACATCAAAGGGTCGCGACATGCCTCGATTGTAGAAGCCGGTGCAAAATCCCCACATCGATGCCAGCAATGAAGGGACGGGCGGGATGCAGGGAGATTCTTTGCCGAACTGGGATGTGGCGGGGCGGGTCTCCCGTCTGTATGTGTACCCGGTCAAGTCGTGCGCGGGCGTGGCGCTTACCGAGGCGATCCTGAGCCCGACCGGGTTGGCGATGGATCGACGCTGGATGCTGGTGGACGGACAGGGCCAGTTCGTGACGCAGCGCGAGCAGCCACGCATGGCCCTTGTCACCCCCGAAGTGACGGGCCAGCACGTGACCTTGCGCGCGCCCGGGATGCCGCCCTTGCCATTGGGCGGTGGCGCATCTGATCAACCGATTGCGGTGCGGATTTGGGGCGAGATCGTGTTGGCAATGGATGTCGGCGAGCCGGCGGCGCAGTGGTTCACGCGCTACCTCCTGCCCGGCGCCGCGCCGCAGCCGCAGAACGGCTTCGCGGGCTTTCGGTTGGTGCGATTTGATCCGGCTTGCCGGCGCCTGTCCAACCTGCGCTGGACCGGTGGCAGGCAGGCGCTCAACCAGTTCAGCGATGGCTATCCGGTGCTGGTGCTGGGCGAGGCCTCCCTGGCTGCACTCAACCAGCGCCTGCATGACGCGGGCCACGACAGCGTGGGCATGGAGCGCTTTCGGCCGAACGTGGTGCTGGCTGGCTTGGAGCCTCACGATGAGGACCGGCTCGACATGCTGCGGATCGATACCTCGCCAAACGCCGTGCTGCTCAAGCTGGTCAAGCCGTGCCCGCGCTGCCCGATTCCCGATATCGACCCGGCAACTGCGCAGAGTCGCCCATACGTCAGCGATGCCCTGCAGTCCTATCGGCAAGATCCGCGGGTCGACGGCGCCGTGACGTTTGGCATGAACGCCATCACGCTCGAAGGCGTGGGAGCGACGCTGCGCGTCGGCCAGGCGGTGCACGCCAATTTTGACTTTGGTTGATTGGTCGCGGTCAGACGATGGGAAAGGCGCCAGTTCGCCCCGGGCCGAAGGCGGAGTCCGAGCTCAAGGGCGTGGGCGTGGTGGTCTCAGGCTCCAGAAAGCGGATCGGCCGGCGTGTGCGCGAGGACATGGTGGCCAGCAGACCGGAGAGCTCTGAGATGACCTGCGTCGGGTCTGGAATCTTCTCGGACAACAGCACGGCGGCGACGTGAAACTGCAGGGTAACCTCGGGCGTCAGACCGGGCAGGGGAATCAGGCCCGATGCGATCAGCTTGACCATGCGTTCGGACAGCGCCTGGCGTGAGGTGATGCCCTCGATGATCAGCCCGAAGCGGGCATTGCCAACGCGGCCGGCCGGATCGACATCGCGCAACACGCGGTGCAGCTTGATGACGGCGCGCAGCAGGCACTGTTCGGCGGTGGCATCGCCGTAGACGAGCTTGATGCGTTCGTAGTTGACCACGTCCACCAGCACCACCGCCGCGGGCTCCTTGTGCTCGCTGGCCCGGATCACCACCTCGTGCAGCTGCTTGGCGAAGAGCTCCTCCGTCAGCAGCCCGGTCAGCGCGTCCTGGCTTGGCAAGTGGTCGACCCGCGTCTCCACCTCCTTGCGCTCGCGCAGACGCAGGTTCACCGTGTGCAGCAACAGCGGAACCGTCAACGCCACGGCGGCGATCAAGATATAACGGTCCAACCAGCTGCTGGGCATGACGCCCAGCGACTGCAAGGACAAGACCAGCAGCACCAGCCCCTGCGGCGCATAGGCCACGGCCAGCCAGGGCGCTGCGTTGTTGTTGCGGCGCCAGGCCAGAAACGCGGCGAGCAGACCAAGACAGGGCGCCACGGCAATGACGCCGGCGTAGCCGATGTTGGTGACGGAGCGGTCCAGCACCCAATACAGCGGCGTCAGTGCCAGCGCCGCGATGGCCCACACCGTCAGCAGCTTGTCGAAGTGCGGGTGCGCCAGGGACAGCGCGCAGACGTGCCGTACCAGCAGCAGGGTGCTGCCGACGCCCAGCAAGGGCAACACGGCGTAGGCGCTGTCAGACCATTTGGGCGATTGCGGCCACAGGAACTGGGCGCACAAGCCCGTCACGGTGGCGATCACCATGGCCATCAACAGGCAGTACAGCGCAAACCAGCCCTCGGTGTGGTTGCGGTGCTCCAGGAACTGGGCCGCGCTCCAGGCCGCCAGCATCAGCAGCGCGCCCACCATCAGGCCCAGCAGCACGTATTCCAGATCCCGGCGCTGTTCATGGCTGGCTGCGTCGGCAATCCGCAAGGGTAGATCGAGCGCCCTGAAGTTGTGGACCTGCAGGTAGATATCGCGGGTTGATCTGGCCTCGATGCGTACCGGGAACTCCGGATAGAGCCCGACCCTTGGCCAGTTGACCACGGCCAGGGAATCACCGGCGCTCTGCCGGGTCCAGCTGCCGGCCGCGCCGCGCTGGTAAGCGCTCACGCGGTCGACATAGGGCAAGGGAACGGTCAGGATCCAGTCGCCGCTGCTGTTGCCTGTGTTCTCCAGCCGCAGATGCAGCCACAGCGCGCGCGTGCCATCGACCTCATGAACGGTGGTGCTGGGCACCATGGCGAACAAGCCCGGCGCGGCGCGTGCCACCTTGTCGATGCTGGTGTCACCCTTGGGGTCGATCCAGGCGCTCACGGGCTCCGTGATGTCCAGCGTCGTTGCCGCCGGATCGAGCCGGATCGCGGGTGGCTGCCCGGGGGGAGTCTGAGCGGCGCTCTGGGGGATCACGCCGACGCCGCACAGTGCGACCAAACAAGGCAGAACGGTGCATCGAATACACTTGAGCGCTTGATTCTTGAGGTATCGCATGAGTTTGAAGTGTGGCATTGTAGGCCTGCCCAACGTTGGAAAATCCACGTTGTTCAACGCCTTGACCAAGGCAGGAATTGCCGCAGAAAATTACCCCTTTTGCACGATTGAACCCAACGTGGGCATTGTGGAAGTGCCCGATCCGCGCCTGGATGCGCTCGCTGCCATTGTGCAGCCAGAACGCATCGTGCCCGCGGTGGTCGAATTCGTGGACATCGCCGGCCTGGTGGCCGGTGCCAGTACCGGCGAAGGATTGGGCAACAAGTTCCTGGCGCACATCCGCGAGACCGATGCCACGGTGAACGTGGTGCGCTGCTTCGAGGACGACAACGTGATCCACGTTGCCGGCAAGGTGGACCCGATCGCCGATATCGAAGTCATCCAGACCGAACTCTGCCTGGCCGATCTGGCCGCCGTCGAGAAGGCACTGCACCGCGTCACCAAGACCGCGCGCTCGGGTGACAAGGAATCGATCAAGCTCGTCGCCATCCTGGAAAAGTGCCAAGCCGCGCTCAACGTTGCCAAGCCGGTGCGCACCATCGAATTCAGCAAGGAAGAGCAGCCGCTGTTGCAACAGTTTTTCCTGATCACCGCCAAGCCCGCGATGTTCGTGGCCAATGTGTCAGAAGACGGGTTCGAGAACAACCCATTGCTGGACCGTCTGAAGGCCTTTGCCGACGCGCAGAAGGCGCCGGTGGTGGCGATCTGCGCCAAGCTCGAAGCCGAGATGAGCGAGATGAGCGACGAAGACCGCCAGATGTTCCTGGAGGAGCTGGGCCAGAGCGAGCCCGGCCTGAACCGCCTGATACGCGCCGCCTACACGTTGCTGGGCCTGCAGACCTATTTCACCGCCGGTGTCAAAGAAGTGCGCGCCTGGACCATCCACGTGGGCGACACCGGCCCGCAGGCGGCTGGCGTGATCCACACCGACTTCGAGAAGGGCTACATCCGCGCCCAGACCATCGCCTTTGACGACTTCATCACCTACAAGGGCGAGCAGGGTGCCAAGGATGCCGGCAAGATGCGCGCCGAAGGCAAGGACTACGTCGTCAAGGATGGCGATGTGATGAACTTCCTGTTTAGCTCCTAAGCCCGGGGCTTGGAGCTAAATCGGGCTCCAGTTATCGTGGATTTTGCGTAGGTAGCTATCAATTTGGTAGCATTTTTTGGTGCCGTTTGTTGCGGCACCCCAAAGCAGGGACGACTCTGCTTTGCGCAGTTCATCGGGGACGGCCCCACTACAACGTGGAGCGTTGACCCATGAATTGGCTCATTCTTCTCATCGCGGGTTTGTTCGAAGTCTGCTGGGCCGTCGGCCTGAAATACACCGAAGGCTTCACCCGCCTGTGGCCCTCCGTCGGCACGCTCGCCGCAATGGCACTCAGCGTAGCCCTGCTCGGTTGGGCCATGCGCGACCTGCCGGTGGGAACGGCCTATGCGGTCTGGGTGGGTGTGGGGGCAGTGGGCACGACGCTGGCGGGCATGGTGCTGTTTGGCGAGCCGGCATCGGCTGCGCGACTCATCAGCCTGGGGCTGGTGGTGGCGGGGATTGTGGGGTTGAAGCTGTCGTCTGTGGCATGAGGCTCTGAGTCACTGTCTCAATCCCTCCGCGTCGGGTGATGGCATGGAATGTGAGATTCGACGGGATGGGAGGCGGGAGTGCAGCGATAGCGGTCAGCCGAGTGCCTAGTCCGTGGGCTATAGTGCCCAGGAATTTGGCTCTGCAGACATTCATAGGCCCTGGT
>Ga0208262_1000276_pt1 | contig 19569 bp, 14 predicted proteins | sample LakWasMet15_LOW5_2_FD_183863 | JGI IMG/M metagenome (GOLD analysis project Ga0208262, IMG submission 183863) | Freshwater sediment methanotrophic microbial communities from Lake Washington under simulated oxygen tension - Sediment Metagenome... | ecosystem: Environmental > Aquatic > Freshwater >... | reverse complement strand
ATCAAATCTTTGGCAATTTCCAAAGTCATTTTCTTTTCTTTTCGCAACTCATAATAGGTTTTTACGTAATCATCATAATACTCCGATTTTATTGGATTGATGATATTAACTTTGGAAAAATCAAAAGTTAAACCCAGTTCATTAACCTTATTTTCAATTTGTTTTTTGTTTCCAATAATAGAAATATCGACCACATCCATTGCTAATAATCGAGCAGCTGCAATTATAATTCTTTCGTCGTTTCCTTCTGGTAAAACGATATGTTTTCTATGTTTTTTGGCTCGTTTAACCAAATTATATTGGAACATTTTCGGGGTCATTCCTTCTGCTTCAAACTTGATTAATTTTTCAGAGAGACTGTCTATATCTACATAATTTTCGAAAGTGTTTATAGAGGTTTGTATTTTCTGCTTATTATTAGCGTAAATTTTAGGTTTAATATCTCCAATTTTATTGGTAATTAAATAGGTTCCTTCTTCAACAGCAATGATGGGTACAATTGTTGAGAGACCTTCGATTAATTTAAGAATACTTTCCTCGGGAAGTATATTTCCTGTCAGAACTATTCCAGAAATGGCTGGATAATTTATAGATTCATTCGCTTGCAATGCACCCAAAATAATATCGGCTCTATCACCTGGAGTAATTACCAGTCCGTTTTCTTTTAGATTCAATAAATAGTTGCGCAATTGCATTGCCCCTACGCTAAAACTTCCGATTTGATTGTTCAAAAATTCAGCTCCAAATAAAACTCTGGCATCCAAAGCTTTTACAATTTCTTGAATGGTAGGATTGTTTAGACTTGAGATAATTGGAATTGAATTAATCAAAACCGTTTCCGGCAAGCTTTTTTCTAAACCTTCAGTCACTAATTTAATATTCTCTGGTTGTACCTTATTCGCAATTACAGCCAAGACTTCAACCTCTTTTACCTTGAATGAGTCATAAGCTAGATACAGACTATCGACTAATTCTTCTAATGTTTTTCCAACACCTGATCCAACAATAATTGCTGGAATCCCCAAGTTTTTGGCAATAAGCACATTCATATCTAACTCTATAACGGTGCCTTCGCCCGTAAAACTTGTGCCTTCGACCAAAACAAAATCAAATCGTTCTTCGAGTCGTTTGTATTTTTCAATAATTAAATCGATTACATCTCCTAGCTTTCCCTTGTTCTTTTTCTTGATTAATTTGCTTTTAGTTATGGCGTAAGCATCATGAAATTCAATATCTAAACCAAAATGGTTGATTACGGTTTCAATATGATTGTCCAGATTTCCTTCGTCAAAATCTTCAACTATAGGTCTAAAATATCCGACTTTAGCAGTTTTGTTTATAAGCATACTCATTATGCCTAAAGTGATTATTGATTTTCCACTATTTTCTTCGCTGGTGGCAATGTATATGGCCTTATTCATTATTTGTATTATTAAATTTTAATTATTTCTATTCTATGATATTTTATTATTTGCTGCCAAAAACTAAAACCAACGGCGTCGTTTAAAATAATAAAGCATCGCCAATACTATTAAAACCATAAACCCAACTACCGAATAATACCCGTTTTTATATTCCAATTCAGGCATATATTTAAAATTCATTCCGTAGACGCCCACAATAAATGTAAGTGGAATAAATATTGCCGAAACAATGGTCAGGGTTTTCATAATCTCGTTCATCTTGTGGGTTTGTGCCGAGAAAAAGAAATTGGATGCACTTTCAAGCGAACCCATATCAGATTCAATTTGGTCTAAAAGTTCTAAACTTTTCTGGTGTAAACGAACAAAGAAGCTGAAATTTTCGTTTTCAATAACGTTAAATACATTATCATCTTTCATACTTTTTATATCGTATAAAGAATCCCGAAGTGGAATAATGGAACGTTTCAGAAAATTAAAATTATCCCGATGTTTTTCGATTCTTTCGAGAATTATTGGGTCAGTACTTTTTTTGGTAAGATTAATCAATTCTTCAATTTTATCCTCTTCATTCTCGATGGTAATGTAGAAATTTTCCATAATGGCGTCGAGAAGAATATATAGCAAATAATCTGATTTTTTTGTTCTGACAATTCCGGAATGAGTGCGAATTCGCTCTCGAATATGGGTAAAAAAATCAGAGCGTTTTTCTTGAAAAGATATCAAAATTCCGTCTTTAATCAAAAAACTAATTTGCTCAACACTAATATTATCAGAATCTTCGGCTGGTAACAACGATTTTATGTTGAAAAACAAAACGTCTTGTTGCTCCTCTATCTTAGTTCTTCTGGAAGTATTCAAAACATCGGCAAGCAAAAAATTATCTATTTCAAAATAATTAGCTACGTCTTTAAGTAAATCAATGTTGTTTAAACCGTGTATGTTTAGCCAATTTGTTCTTTGAATGTCAATACTTTTTTCTAAATCAGAAGTATTAAAATTATCATATTCAGACAAATAAGAATCATCATAAACAAACAATTGCATTTCTGAATCTGTTTTTTTATGAATTCCAGTATATTCAAGATTGTTAGTTTGAAGCTTTCTGCCTTTCTTGTACTTTATCTTTCTCATTCGGAAATTTTGATGATGTAAAATTAAGGAAATCTATTATAAGGAATTGTGATATTTATCATTTGATGAAAATAAAATTAAAAAAGTTTATAAAAAAACCGAGCCATTGCTGACTCGGTTTTTATTTATTATGTAGAGACGCACTACAGTGCGTCTCTACAGTAATTATTTAACTTCTTCGAATTCAACATCTTCAACATTGTCTCCTTGTGGTTGTTCTCCCTGTGGTTGTTGAGCACCACCTTGAGCTTGTTCACCTTGAGCGTACATTGCTTCAGTAGCTGTTTTCCAGGCTGCGTTGATTTTGTCAAGAGCTACTTGAATTGCGTCAATGTCTTGAGATTGGTGAGCCATTCTCAATTCAGTCAAAGCATATTCGATAGCTACTTTGTTGTCATCAGTTAATTTCTCTCCAAGTTCTTTCAATTGAGATTCAGTTTGGAAGATCATTCCGTCTGCTTCGTTCAATTTTTCGGCTCTAGATCTAGCGATTTTGTCAGACTCAGCGTTAGCTTCAGCATCTTTTTTCATTCTTTCGATTTCTTCTGCAGTTAATCCAGAAGAAGCTTCGATACGAATATCGTGAGATTTTCCAGTTCCTTTGTCGGTTGCGGAAACTTTGATGATACCATTAGCGTCAATATCAAAAGTTACTTCAATTTGTGGAACACCTCTTGGTGCTGGTGGAATACCATCTAAGTGGAAACGACCAATTGTTTTGTTATCAGCAGCCATTGCTCTAGCGCCTTGCAATACGTGGATTTCAACTGTTGGTTGAGAATCTGCAGCAGTAGAGAATACTTGCGATTTTTTAGTTGGAATAGTTGTGTTAGACTCAATCAATGTAGTCATAACACCACCCATAGTTTCGATACCTAAAGATAAAGGTGTAACGTCTAACAACAATACATCTTTTACATCTCCGGAAAGAACTCCACCTTGAATAGCTGCACCAATGGCAACAACCTCATCAGGGTTAACTCCTTTAGACGCTTTTTTACCAAAGAATTTTTCTACTTCGTCAGCAATTCTTGGCATACGGGTAGAACCTCCTACAAGGATTACTTCGTCAATATCAGAAACAGATAAACCTGCATCTTTCAACGCTTTGGCAACTGGTGCCATAGAGCGTTTTACCAATGCATCAGTTAATTGCTCAAATTTAGCTCTAGTTAATTTTTTAACCAAGTGTTTTGGTCCTGATGCCGTAGCTGTTACGTAAGGCAAGTTGATTTCCGTTTCAGCAGAAGAAGACAATTCAATTTTTGCTTTTTCGGCAGCTTCTTTCAAACGTTGCAATGACATTGGGTCTAAACGCAAATCAATACCTTCTTCAGTCAAGAATTCAGTAGCTAACCAGTCAATAATTTCGTGGTCAAAATCATCTCCACCAAGGTGAGTATCACCATTTGTAGAAAGAACTTCGAAAACTCCGTCACCTAATTCAAGAACAGAAATATCAAATGTACCTCCACCCAAATCGTAAACAGCAATTTTTTGATCTTTACCTTTTTTATCCAAACCGTAAGCCAAAGCTGCAGCTGTAGGTTCGTTGATAATACGCATTACTTTTAGACCTGCAATTTCACCAGCTTCTTTTGTAGCTTGACGTTGTGCATCATTAAAGTAAGCAGGAACAGTGATAACTGCCTCAGTAACTGTTTGACCTAAATAGTCTTCCGCTGTTTTTTTCATTTTTTGAAGCGTCATAGCTGACAATTCTTGTGCAGAATACAAACGACCATCAATATCCACACGTGGTGTATTGTTGTCGCCTTTTACCACTTTGTATGAAACTCTTTTTGCTTCAGCAGAAACTTCAGCAAATGAATGACCCATAAAACGTTTGATAGAAGCAATAGTCTTAGTTGGATTAGTTACCGCTTGTCTCTTAGCAGGATCGCCTACTTTAATTTCTCCACCCTCAACAAAAGCGATGATAGATGGTGTTGTTCTTTTTCCTTCTGCGTTAGGAATAACAACTGCTTCATTACCTTCCATTACAGAAACACAAGAGTTTGTTGTACCTAAATCAATTCCGATTATTTTACCCATTTTTATTTATATTTAATTTTTATTGAATACTAATTTTAACATCTCGAGTTGCAATAGTCAATCTTTATGCCAATAGAAAAAAGAGAATTAATTGTCAGTTTATGTTAAAATTGGCGTAAAATAATATGACAAGATGACATTATAGTAGCTTATCATTATTAGAAATGGAGGGTTTTTCTGGAAGGTTTCCTTATTTTATACAATGGCGAATGAAGTAATTATTGTCAAAAAGCAAATTTTAGTATTAGGAAAATTAAAAAATTTGGAATTAATGAGTGTTTTATGACATAATTGTTGTTAATTTATACTTAATTAACCCTCTAAAAACTTTATTATGAATCCAATAGAAGAAAGATTAGCTCATCTTGAAAAAAGCCTCAAATTGTATAGATTATTTTTTGGTACCGCATTTATTTTTGTAATTGCATTTGTTTTACTATCGTATAACAAAATAAACAATGTTCCTGACACCATTCAAGCAAAGAAATTTGAGGTAGTAAATGACGAAGGCAGAGTCGTCGCTAATTTGGGAACAGAATATGATGGCTCCGGGCAGTTAATTACCTACTCCGATTCCGGAAATCAATTAATAAAACTTCATTCTTCATCTGCTGGGGGAGGTGTTATGACTTCATACGATAAAAATGGCAAAATGTATTTAAGAATTATCGAAACAGCCGATGGTGGAGGACATTTAGGTATATACAACAAGGACGAAAAAGAGGTTGCATTATTGGGAACCACATTGACAGATACTGGGTATTTGAGAATTAATAACAAAAATGCCGAAAAAATCGTTTGGTTGACTTATACAGAAGGAGCTGGAGGATATTTTTCATTGTCAAATGAAAATGTGGAAACCATTAGATTATCTTCATCTTATGAAGGCGGTAGACTAAATATTTACAATCGCGGCAATACCAGAATTAGCTTTTTGGGAGCTATGGATAACCAAGATGGCAATTTATCAATCTATAATAATTATGGAACTTTTACCGGTTCTATTCCTAATTATTAAACCAATAAGGATAAGCCAACAAATTATTTTTTCAAAAACAACCCGTTCTCCCCCACCCACGACCAAAATCTTGGGATGCCACTACTATTGGGGCTAGGGTAATCGAGTAAATTAAACGACTTATTTAATTTAGAAATCTTCTATTTTCAACAAGCTAGTTTGTAAGAAAAATTATATATTTGAGAAAAATATAAAAACGAAACAAAACTTCGCCAACTTCCCCTTATTTGAGTGTATATACGAAGGTTTGTTTTGCCTATATACGTTATGCCTAATACAACAAAAACTGAAACCTAAATGAAAATATCCAACATAATTTTTATTCTTATATTTTCATTTTCCATTGGTTGTTGTGAAATAAATGCGCAAACAGAAAACAGTAAAAACAGACCTGTTCCAGAATTAAATCCTTCAGAACTTGAGAAAAAAAACTTTCCGAAATCTCTATTTTTTGTAAATGATTTTGAGCATTTGTTAAGTAATGAACAAATTCTAGATTTGGAAATAATAATCAATGATTTTAGAATTAAAACGAAAAACGAAATAGTAATTATCTCAGTAAATTCAATAAATCCTTATACTGATATTTCAAATTATACTTTAGATTTGTCAAACTATTTAAGAGTTGGAAAAGATGGTAATGGACTAACGATTGTTGTTAGTAAAGAACTTAGAAAAGTTCAAATAGCGACAGGGAATGCAACCGAAAAAATCATTTCCAATGAAAATTGTGATAAAGTAATAAACGAGTTTATGATTCCAAATTTTAAAAACGGTAAATATTACGAAGGCTTAAAAAGTGGACTTTTGGAATTAATAGAAATGTGGAAATAAGTACTAGGCATAATTGAGTAGACGGCTCCGCCAGAAACTGACGGAGTGCGCCTTCCTGAAGATTATTATTTTAGTTCAGCAAGAAATTATGCGGATTTAGATAATGATTTAAATGTAATTTTATTAGATATGTTTTAGTTGCCAATTGGAATGGGCACAGTTTGCAAAACTGCGCTAACGATTCCCGAGACCCGAAATGTTCCTTTAAAACCTGAGTTTGCAGTACAAAGTCTCCCCATTGTAATATTCAATCAACACCAACCCAAAATGCTAAACCAAATTCAATTTTATTTAAACCCAAACAAATTAAAATACTTCTATTTAATCGGTCTAATCGTATTGGTTTCCTGTAATAAAAAAGACAAGGAAACCACTTTGCCAACGCAGGATTTTTGCACAAGCATTCATAGAAACGATTCCATAACGCTATCAAAGGAATTAGACGGTTTTTCGAAATTGATGCAAACCAAAACCGGCGTTTATGTATTGGAAGACGGTGGTGGTTCATTGGTCACTCGAGCGTGGCTCACCGAGTATGCCGAAAAAACAATTGATATCCAGTATTTTATTTTTTCTACGGATAATGTCGGACTCATTGCTTGTGATTACTTGGTAAGAGCTGCTGACAGAGGCGTGAAAGTCAGAATTCTTGTAGATGATATTATGGTTGAAGCTGGAATAGACGATATCTTGACTTTGGACTCTCATCCCAATATTGACATCAAAATCTACAATCCCGGAGTGAATCTTGGAAAGAATATTTTTGGAAAAATTAAAAAATTCACAACCGATTATAGATCGGCAAATCAGCGAATGCATAACAAAACATTCACTGTAGATGGGAAAATTGTCATTACTGGCGGGCGAAATATGGCCGATGAATATTTTGATTATGACCACGAATATAATTTCAGGGATAGAGATGTACTTTTGGTTGGAAAAATATCCAAAGACGTCCATAAATCATTCGAAAGCTTTTGGAACAATCCACTAAGTGTACCAATAACTAATGTAACCGATAAAGTTGCCGAAAACTCGAATGACATTCACAAGTTTGACAAATTGCATCAATATGCTTGCAACCCCGAGAATTTTTGGCCACAAATCCGAACTAAAATAGAAAATTTTCATAATACCATTCAAAACATAAAAGATTCAAAAGAACTTATTTGGGTCGACGATGTTTCATTTGTTTCGGATGAACCAGGAAAAAATGATGGAAAAAACGGTTTAGGCGGCGGTGGGAATACCACAACTGCTTTAATAAATTTGGTTAAAAATGCAAAAACCTCGGTTGATATTCAAACTCCGTATCTAATTACCTCGGAATTAAGTCGCAAACTTTTTCGGGAAGCTGTTCAGCGTGGTGTAAAAATCAGAATCTTGACCAATAGTCTTGCATCGACTGACAATATTGAGGCTTTTAGCAGTTATCAAACCGATAGAAAAAAGTTACTTGAAACCGGAATCAAGATATACGAATTCCGTCCCGATGCTGCCGAACGAACCAAAATTATGACTGGAGCATTGCAAAAAGCATTAGATTATAAACCTATTTTTGGGCTTCACGCCAAATCAATGGTTGTCGATGGAAAAATCACCGTAATTGGAACTTTTAATCTGGATCCTCGGAGTGCCAATTTAAACACGGAATGTATTTCCATAATTCCTTCCGAAAAAATTGCAAGTGAAGTACTAATTGGAATGGAAAAAGAATTCAAACCCGAAAATTCTTGGGAGACCACATTAGATTCAAATCCAGATTCAAAAGTAGGCAACATCAAGCGCATAAAGACCTGGACAAGAAAAATTATTCCAAAAAACATTTTGTAAATCTCATAAGCAAATTGACCAACAAAATAAATTTAACACCCCGACTACGAAGTCTCCCGACTTCGTAGCCCAAATAACAACTGTACTTATTATCGTATTTAAAGTACCAATACTAATCTAAAATTTTTATCTTTGGGTGTAATTTTCAGATAAATGAAACGCGCCATAAAGTATTACCGAATTATTTGGTTTAAACACGATTTGCCTGCCGGGCTTTATGTTTTTCTGGTTTCTTTGCCGCTTTGTTTGGGAATCGCCTTGGCTTCGGGCGCACCACTTTACGCCGGACTCTTGTCGGGAATCATTGGCGGAATTATGGTTTCATTAATAAGCGGCGCACAACTTGCCGTTTCAGGTCCCGCTGCCGGACTAACAACTATTGTCGCGGCTTCCATCATTTCGCTCGGTGATTACAAAATTTTTCTGCTCGCTGTTATGGTTGCAGGCTTGTTCCAATTGGCACTCGGCGTTCTGAAACTTGGAGCAATTGCCAATTATTTTCCGTCCTCGGTAATCAAGGGAATGCTGGCTGCCATAGGAATAATCCTGATTTCAAAGCAAATTCCTTTAGCACTGGGTTATGACCAACCTGATTTTTGGACAAGCGGTTTTGTGAATTTATTTTCGCCAGAAAATTTTCTTGGTAATTTCAAACAATTCAATCATCACATTACTAGAGGTGCAATCTTGATAACACTAATTTCACTGACGGTTCTTATAATTCTCCAACAACCTTATGCCAAAAAATTAAAGGTAGTTCCAGCCCCTTTATTAGTAGTTTTCATTGCCATAATTGCCAATATTATTTTTACCGATGCAGCTTCAAATTTTTCTCTAAAGCAAACCCAATTAGTGAATATTCCTTCCAATATTTTCGAAAGTATTTCATTTCCGGATTTTTCAAAACTTTTTTCCAATTCAGAAATTTGGAGGGATGGAATCATCATTGGTATATTGGCAACATTGGAAACTTTGCTTTGCGTCGAAGCCGTTGACAAATTAGACAAACGCAACCGAATCACTCCCGTAAATCGGGAACTCATCGCCCAAGGAATTGGAAATATGACTTGCGGACTTCTGGGAGCAATTCCAATAACAGCAGTCGTGGTAAGAGGTGCGGCAAATGCTGATGCCGGAGCGCGAACAAAACTTTCGGCTTTTACCCACGGATTATTTTTGCTGATTGCTGTTTTGCTTTTTCCATTTTTACTCAACAAAATACCTTATGCCTCCCTCGCAGCGATTCTTTTAATTACCGGTTACAATTTAACAAAACCCAAACTCTACCGCGATATGTTGAGCTTGGGCCGCAAACAATATATTCCTTTTTTAATTACGATTATCGTCATACTTTTGACTGATTTACTGGTTGGAGTAACTATAGGACTTTTAATTTCTATCTATTATATTGTTTTAAATAACTTCAAGGATGAGTTCAAAATCACTAAATCTCGACAGCTTGGAATTGAAACCCAATACATAAAACTCAACAGTAATGTAACTTTCCTAAACAAGGTAAAATTGAAAAAGGTATTAGATGAAGTGCCTGAATTCAGTAAACTGACCATCGATGGCAGTGAATGTAATTTTGTTGATTATGACATTTTAGAAATCATAAGTGAATTTCATAGCAAGGCTCACAATAGACATATTGAACTAGATTTGATACAAATCGAGAAAGTGAACGTGATGGCGGTTCATTGAAAGTAAAAACTGGGTTTTGGATTTTTTATTAAGTCAATCAAAAATAAACTTCATCGAAAGTCCATCAAAATTTTATCATATTCGCAATTTTAGAAGCTAAAAATTCTTTTTACACATTCATTCTTCTATATTTGTCTTACGAAATCTACTATTATGGAAGAATGTATCTCGGTTTTTGATATGTTAAAAATTGGCGTTGGTCCGTCAAGTTCACACACCCTTGGACCTTGGCGCGCTGCCGAACGTTTTCTTGGTGAATTGAGAAACGAAAACTTAATTCATTCCGTTAACAGGGTAAAAGTGGATTTGTACGGTTCGCTTTCCTTGACTGGCAAAGGTCACGCGACTGATCTGGCAATTGTGCTGGGTTTAAGCGGTCAAGATCCCGAATATATTCCTGTAGAAAATATCTCCAGAATTACAAAATCTATCAATGACACAGGGGAAATCAATCTTGGAAACGAAAAAATTGTTCCCTTCGACTTTTCAAAAGATATAGTTTTCAATAAAAATTTCCTTCCTTTTCACGCCAATGGTTTAACTTTTACGGCTTACGCCAAAAATGGAACCGAATACAATTCGACCTTCTACTCCATCGGTGGCGGATTTGTTGTCAAGGAAGAACGCATCAATGCCAAAAAGAAAATCCAAATAAAATGTGCTTTTCCTTTCCCAATTCAAAATGCAGATGAATTGCTCGATTACACTATTCGGGAAACCAAAACCATTTCGGAAATTGTTTTCGAAAATGAAAAATCAATGCGTTCCGAAGCCGAAATTCACCAAGAATTGATGCGCATTTGGAACACAATGCTCGAATGTATGTACATCGGTTGCCATTCCGAGGGAATCCTTCCCGGAGGTTTGAACGTTCGCCGTAGAGCGTTTGATATGCATCAACATCTCATTGGTTTGTCCAACTATAATTCGCCACAAACTTGGCTAGAGCAAATTCGATTGACAGAAGTCAAATTTCGACAAATCCTGAAATGGGTAAGTTGTTTTGCCTTGGCAGTCAATGAGGTAAATGCAGCTTTAGGTCGCGTGGTTACTGCACCAACCAACGGAAGTGCAGGTGTAATTCCGGCAGTTTTAATGTATTATTTAGTTATAGAAAATCACAATGCCGGAGAAAAGGAAATCAAACAATTCCTGATGGTTGCTGGAGAAATTGGTAGTATTTTCAAAAAAGGATCCACTATTTCTGCAGCAATGGGTGGTTGTCAGGCAGAAATTGGTGTTTCATCGGCAATGGCGGCGGCCGCTTTATGTGAATTAATGGGCGGAACTCCTGCGCAAGTTTTAATGGCTGCCGAAATCGCGATGGAACATCACCTTGGATTGACTTGTGACCCAGTGGGAGGTTTAGTTCAAATTCCGTGTATAGAAAGAAACACAATGGGCGCAATAAAAGCAATTAACGCTGCCGAATTAGCTTTAGAAACCGACCCCAAAAACGCAAAAGTTCCACTCGACAAAGTCATTAATACAATGTGGCAAACCGCCAAGGATATGAACAATAAATACAAGGAAACTTCCGAAGGCGGACTGGCGGTAGCCGTAAATATGGCAGATTGCTGATGCAAAAAAAAAATCTGTAATTCGTTGTAAAAATTTGGATTGGGTTAAAAAAAATTTAAATTTGTTTCTGAAACTTATGACCAAAATAATTATGAGACAAAATTACTTTTATACTGTATTCTTTTTATGCTGTTTTTTGCCAACATTTGCTCAAAACAATTCTATTCACTTAAATGGTTTTAATTATATTAGTATTCCTTTTCATTCTTGGACTAGTAACAGCTCATTTACTTTTGAGTATGATTTTTACATCAATTCTCAACAAGATTATAACGCAAGGGTTTCCTGTACAAATAGTAGTCAAACTGCAGCACCAATAGATTTTTATGTGACTAGTTCAGGAGCATCCGTATTAAAATTAGGAGATGGTACTGCCTCCGAAACAATACCAGGTACCCCGAGTTTTAACGCAGGACAATGGTATCATGTTGCTATAGCTGTAACCAATACAGCTGTAAAGAATGTAAAATTATATGTTAATGGAATTCCAACGGTAGATTATAATTTCACACAAACATTGGGGTCTTCTAATGTTAATTACGCAGCAATAGGCTCTGTTTTTACCTTTACCAATACAAAATTTGATAATTTCCGTATATGGACAACAACAAGAACAGCCACTGAAATTTTAAATAATTACAACTCTTGTTTGGTTGGTAACGAAGCTAACTTATTTGTTTACTACAATTTTGATGGTCTTAACGGGAAATTAATTAAAAATTTAGCTACAACTTATGGGGATTATTATGGTGTTTTACAAGGCAACATTTCTTACACTACTGGTACTGGTTGCACTATCACTCCAGCCTATCCACCTATAATGGTGACAGGAATTTATTCAGGAATTTATTATTACGCTGGTGAACTGAATGGAAAACCACAGTATAGAACAGATAATATCAATTGCTCAACTTTGGTTAATCAATCGAATTGTGACTATACAAGTGGTTCTTATCACCAAATTTTTTGGGACGGTAACCAATGGGTATTGTTACAAGATGATTGTGTATGGCTGTTTACAAACTGTTTAAATACTGTCCAACTCGATCCTTCTCCCATCACACCATTAGCAATAAACGCTGCAACAACTGCCTTCTCTCCTTGTGCTGGTTGGGTCTTTTCAGACACGAATGCAACTGGAACATTTTCGTCTGACAATTGCACACTAAATAGTTATAGTCCCATTTTAGACGAAAATATAATTATTTATCCTAATCCTACAAAGGGTATTTTTACACTAAATACTAAAGACGATTTAACCCTAAAAGTTTATGATATAGTCGGGAAATTAATTTTTAATAGCGAAGTAATTTCAGGAACAAATTTAATCGACATAAGCAATTATTCCAATGGAACCTATCTTTTACAATATAACACGAAAGAGGGCAAAACAAACACTTTAAAATTACTAAAAGAATAATGTAACTCGTTGGGTGCAATTAATAAAACTTAAAATTTCTAAAGAAAATTAAAATAAAACCACATAGAAACATAGGAACAAAGAGTTAGATAGACCAATTCCTGATTAATAAAGTTATGTTTTATTCCGAAAAAGTGAAACATCTGTAATTAATTCATAAAAACTATGTTTCTATGAGGTTGTAATATGGCAAATTATTAAATTATCATGCTGAAAAACAATCGTTTTTCGTATTTCATAATAATGATACTCACCTTAATTTTGGGTATTTTATCCAGAAAAATTGATGGTGTTCCAACTTTTTTTGGAGACACATTGTATGCCGTTATGGTTTATTTTGGAATGCGGTTACTATTTATAAATTACAATTTTCTAAAAACAATTTTACTTGCAATAGCTTTTTGCTTTGGCATTGAATTTCTGCAACTTTATCGAGCCGAATGGATTTTGACAATTCGAAGAACCCAACTAGGACATTATGCATTAGGACAAGGATTTCTCTGGAGTGATTTGGTTTATTATACTCTTGGAATAATAATTGCTTTTTTGATTGATTCAAGTTTGGTTAAGAAAAACTAATGTTAGCAAGTTTCTTTTAAAGCGTTTTGATAATTTTTGAACCCATTTATTGAACATTCCCCATTTTAAAAATGGCAATCTCTGTAAATTTAGATTATTTGATTAATTTTACAGTCGAAAAATCCAAAATCCAAAACCTAAATGTCAGCAGCAAAAAAAGATTACAAAAGAATTACCACAAAGTCATTAAGCGAAATGAAAGCTGATGGAGAAAAAATTTCTATGCTTACGGCTTATGATTATTCAATGGCCAAAATTGTTGACGCTTCAGGTGTCGACGTGATTTTAGTTGGGGATTCTGCTTCAAATGTAATGGCTGGTCACGAAACCACCCTGCCCATCACTTTAGACCAAATGATTTATCACGCATCAAGTGTGGTTCGTGCCATTTCAAGATCATTAGTTGTAGTCGATTTGCCTTTTGGTAGTTATCAATCGGATCCTAAGGAAGCCTTGCGTTCAGCCATAAGAATTATGAAGGAAAGTGGCGGACACGCCGTGAAATTAGAAGGTGGTAGCGAGGTGAAAGAATCTATCAAGAGAATATTGAATGCAGGAATTCCTGTTATGGGACATTTGGGTTTAACCCCACAGTCTATTTATAAATTCGGAACTTACACCGTTCGTGCCAAAGAAGAACAAGAAGCCGAGAAACTAATGGAAGATGCAAAACTTCTTGAAAAATTAGGCTGTTTTGCAATTGTTATCGAAAAGGTTCCAGCACATTTAGCCGAAGAAGTAGCTAAAAGCATTTCAATTCCAGTTATCGGAATTGGCGCTGGTGGTGGTGTTGACGGACAAGTTTTAGTTATCCACGATATGTTGGGGATGAACAACGAATTCAGCCCGAGGTTTTTACGCCGCTATATGGATTTATATGATGGAATGACAAAAGCCATTGGTCAATATGTTGCCGATGTAAAGTCAAGTGATTTTCCGAATGAGAAAGAGCAGTATTGACTTCTAATCAAAGATTACATTTAGCTTGCTTTTTGACCAAAAATAAAACATTTTAATATGCCAATAAATCCCGATACCAGCATTGTCATTCCTTGTTATAATGAGGAAAAAGGTATTTCAAAAAGTGAATATTCCAACTTTCTTGAAAATAATCCTGAGGCATTTATTTGTTTTGTAAACGATGGCTCCACTGATAATACTTTAGAAGTGTTGAATGTTTTAAAGTCAAAACACGAAACTCAAATTCACATCCTTTCATTAGAAAAAAACTCAGGAAAAGCTGAAGCGGTTAGAGCAGGTATAAATTATTGCAATATAAACTTCAAACACCAATACATTGGTTATCTCGACGCTGATTTAGCAACAACATTAGAAGAATTTATTGAACTCAGAAATCATTTACAAGGAGAAATAATATTTAGCTTTGGTTCCCGAATCAGGAAAATTGGTTCTACAATCGAACGCGAAAATAGTCGTTTTTTGATAGGTAGAGTTATAGCAACTTTCATTTCAAACATTCTCGATATCAAGGTTTATGACACCCAATGTGGCAGCAAACTATTCAAAAGAGAAATCTCGGAAGAGTTATTCCAAAAGGAATTTATATCAAAATGGTTGTTTGATGTAGAAATATTTTACAGGATGATTCATATTTATGGAAGGAAAAAAGCTGTAGAAAAAATGCGAGAAATCCCATTGAAACTATGGGTTGAAAAAGGAGATTCAAAAGTAAAATTAACTTATGGTTTTAAGCTTTGGTTCGACTTGTTTAAGATTAGCAGAGAATATAAAAAAATTGAAAAGAGTAGATTAATTCAAAAATCCAAGTAGATGATTCCAGAAAAGTTCAAAAGCAACTCCTATATTTTATTTATTTCCGTACTATTTATTGCTTTTTTTAGATTATTGCTAACGGCAACAATTCCATTATTAGATAAAACCGAATCCAGATATGCCGAAATCGCAAGGATTATGCAGGAAACAAACCAATGGATTGCTTTACAAGTAGATTATGGAGTTCCGTTTTGGGCAAAACCGCCTTTGTCCACTTGGCTTTCTGCCGGAAGTTTTGCCGTTTTTGGAGTCAATGAATTTGCTTCTCGATTCCCTTCTTTTTTGCTTAGTATCGTCTTGATTATCATCGCCGGAAAAATGGCAAAAAAGAGCGGTGTTTCTTTCTATTTGCCAGGTTTTATTTTATTGACAATGCCAGAATTCTTGATACACACAGGAGTTGTTTCAACAGATACAACTTTAGAATTTTGTGTTGCAATAATGATGATTTCCTTTTGGCAAACTATGAAAAGTGAGACAAAAACCTATTGGAATTATGTGTTTTTTATTGCTTTAGGTTTTGGATTATTGGCAAAAGGACCACTAATAATTGTGCTCACTTTCCCCCCGCTTTTTTTATGGTGTTGCTTGGATATCAAAAGGTTTCGGGAACTATTTTCGAAATTTTCAATAATCATTGGAATTCTTATAACTGCAATAATTGCCGTCCCTTGGTATTATTTTGCAGAGCAGGAAACACCAGGTTTTCTAGATTATTTCATTGTTGGAGAACATTACAAACGCTTCGTGGAACCAGGCTGGAAAGGCGATTTATACGGCAGTGGACACTCACAACCCAAAGGAATGATATGGGTTTTTATGCTTATTTTTATTTTGCCTTGGTTTCAAGTTGTATTGCACAAATTATGGAAAACCAGAACCACTATTTTCAAAAATGACTGGGTTTCCTTCTTGGTTTTATGGATGTTTTGGACACCCATATTCTTTACTATTTCCAGCAATATTTTGCACACTTATCTCCTTCCGGTAACAATGCCAATTATGTTTTTGATTGTGTATTGGTGGGAAGATTTTACACGAAAAAAATGGTTGATTCGCACCGCATTAATTTTTCCCGTTTTAGTGTTTGTGGCTTATTTTGGATTGTTTGCCACAGGAAAACTGGACAATTATATGAACTCCGATAAATACCTTTTGGAAAACATAAAAATTAAAACCGAAAACAAAGAAATCCCATTGTATTATTGGAAAGATAAAAACTACTCAGGGCAATTTTATTCCAGTGGCAAAGCGCAAATACTAAAAGATGAAAAACAACTTGATTCCATTTTTGGTTCCAATAAAAAAATATTCCTTGTAATTCCAACCAAAAATGAGCAAGAGATTCCTAGACAGTATTTTGATAAAATGAATTTGGCAACAAGCAATTATAAAACTTCTATTTTTGTAACCAAATAAAGTAGCCAAAACAATTAATGAAAGTTCTATCCAACAAAAATAACCTCCAAGTCCTCCACGAAGACAATCACCTCATTGTGGTTAACAAGCGTGTGGGAGATATTGTGCAGGGCGACAAAACGGGTGACAAGCCACTTTCCGAGGTTGTGAAGGAATATATCAAAGACAAATACAACAAACCAGGAGAAGTTTTTTTAGGGGTTATACACAGGCTAGACAGACCAACAACCGGAATAGTCGTTTTTGCCAGAACCAGCAAGTCTTTAACGCGTATGAATGAATTGTTCAGCAATCGAGAAACTCAGAAAACCTATTGGGCTATCATAAAAAATAAGCCTCAAAATCCCGAAGACAAGCTCGTTCATTATCTAAAAAGAAATGAGAAAAACAATACTTCAAAAGCTCATTTAAAGGAAGTTCCCGAAAGTAAAATTGCCAGTTTAGATTATAAAATAATCAAGGAATTGAACAACTATTTTGCTCTGGAAATCAATCTTCACACAGGAAGACACCATCAAATACGGGCACAACTTTCAGCAATTGGTTCACCCATAAAAGGCGATTTGAAATACGGTTTTGATCGCAGTAATCCTGATGGCGGCATTCATCTACACGCTCGGAAACTGGTTTTTGTTCATCCCGTTTCAAAAGAAAATATAACGATTGTTGCTCCAGTACCAAATGACGTGATTTGGAATGCAGTTTGATTTGAAAAAAATGTATCTTTAGAACTTGATTTAAGTTTTAAATTATGGAATACAAAACCAACATTAATTTCAGAAAAGAAACCTTGATAAAGTTGCTGAATGCAATTATCATCCACGAAAACGAAATTATCCAAGCATTATACGACGATTTTAAAAAACCAGCTTTCGAAGCAGTGCTTACCGAAACCAGTTACGTAATCTCGGAACTAAAAGACACCATAAAAAATTTAAAAAGTTGGTCTAGGACAAAAAAAATAGTACCATCACTGTTGAATTTCCCTTCAACCGACTTCATATACAAAGAACCATACGGCAAAGTTTTGATAATTTCCCCTTGGAATTATCCGTTTCAATTGTCTCTTTGCCCTTTAATATCTGCTGTTGCCGCAGGAAATCAAGTCGTGGTAAAACCTTCAGAATTGACGCCTAAAACATCCGAAATAATTGCTAAAATAATCTCTAAAGTTTTCGACAAAAACCACGTCGAAGTCATCGAGGGCGGAATTGAAGTTTCGCAACGATTGCTTGCTAAGCGATGGGATTACATCTTTTTTACTGGAAGTGTCGCCGTGGGCAAAATTGTGGCAAAAATAGCCGCCGAAAACCTGACTCCCGTCACTCTCGAACTTGGAGGGAAAAACCCTTGCATAATTGATGAAACAGCTAACTTAAAACTCGCAGCCAAAAGAATTGTTTGGGGGAAATTTATGAATGCTGGGCAAACTTGCATTGCACCTGATTATATACTGATTCAAAAGGATATGAAAAGTCATTTTGTGACTTATTTGAAAGAAGAAATTACCAAAGCTTATGGTGAAAACCCAAGTGAATCTCCAGATTTTGCCAGAATTGTAAACGTTAAAAACTGGCAACGATTAGTAAATATGATTGAACCTGAAAAGGTGATTTTTGGTGGACAAACCGACATCAAAAATCGCTTTATTGCTCCTACTCTTATTGAGGAAAATTCAATATATAGTTCAATAATGGAAGGCGAAATTTTTGGACCATTATTGCCAATTCTGACATATGAAAATGAAACTGAAATTGATGTTATAATCTCCAAATATGAAAAACCTTTGGCATTGTATGTTTTCACGGAAAACCATTCTTTTTCTAAAAAAATCATACTAAATCATTCTTTTGGAGGAGGTTGCATCAATGATACGCTTGTTCATTTTTCGAATAAAAGATTGCCTTTTGGAGGCGTTGGTCACAGTGGCATTGGCGCTTATCACGGAAGTTTGAGTTTTGATGTTTTTTCACATAAAAAAAGTATTGTAAAAAAAGTAAATTGGTTAGATTTACCAATGCGATATGCACCTTATAAAGACAAATTAATTACAATCAGAAAAATACTAAAATGGATATAACCAATGAAAAAACGGTAAGTGAAGCCATACAATATAGGCGTTCTGTAAGAGCTTTCAAAACTGAACCTATAGATGAAAAAAAAGTAAAAGAATGCATTCGCTTGGCAACATTGGCAGCTACAAGTAGCAATATGCAACTTTGGGAATTTTACCACATCGTTTCACCTGAGATTCTGAAACAACTATCGGAGGCAAGTTTTGATCAAGGAGCAGCAAAAACAGCCCAACAAATGGTCGTTGTCGTATCCAGAAAAGATTTATGGAAAAAAAGGGCGCAATCGAATATAGGCTTTTTAAAAACTCAATATGGCGATAAACCCGTTTCGGAATATTCGAAAAGAGAAAAATTTGCAATGAATTATTACCAAAAAGTAGTACCTAGCATTTATGCAGATTTCTTGGGAATCTTGGGAATGGCAAAATTTCTGGCTTTTCAAATCATAGGAATATTTGGACCCATTTACAGACAAGCCAGACAAAGCGATATGCGAATTGTGTCACATAAAAGTGCCGGACTTGCAGCGCAAAACTTTATGATAAGTATGGCGGCGATAAATTATGATACCTGCCCTATGGAAGGTTTTGATTCTTTAAGAGTTAAAAAATCGCTGAATTTACCCTGTTCATCCGAAATAAATATGATAATCGCTTGCGGTCTTCGCGAGGAAAACGGAATTTATGGGGAACGTTTTAGAGT
>Ga0208262_1000274_pt1 | contig 19623 bp, 17 predicted proteins | sample LakWasMet15_LOW5_2_FD_183863 | JGI IMG/M metagenome (GOLD analysis project Ga0208262, IMG submission 183863) | Freshwater sediment methanotrophic microbial communities from Lake Washington under simulated oxygen tension - Sediment Metagenome... | ecosystem: Environmental > Aquatic > Freshwater >... | reverse complement strand
CACTCTCAAGGACGTGCTGCACAACACTGCCGGCGTTAGCTTCCAGGCGGCCGAGGGCGGCGAGGAGGACATTCGCCTGCGCGGCTTTTCCCTGGCCACCACCGGCGACATCTTTGTGGACGGCCTGCGCGACCCAGCCTTCTATGAACGCGACACCTTCAACAACGACCGCATCGAGCTGCTGCGCGGCTCGGCCTCGATGCTGTTCGGACGCGGCTCCACCGGCGGCGCGGTCAATCAGGTCAGCAAACAGGCACGCGCCATGGACGACCATGAGATCACCACCACGCTGGGGAGCCACAACTACCTGCGCATCACCGGTGACTTCAACCTGCACACCGGCGAAGACCAGGCGCTGCGCATCAATGTCATGGCGACCCGGGCCGACAACAATGGCGCAGGCAGCAGCCTGGACAAGCGGGGCCTGGCCGCCAACTACCGCTTGGGCATAGGCACGGCCGATGAGTTCTCGTTCGGCCTGTACCACCTGAAGAACAACAACGGCATGAACTATGGCCTGCCGTGGATCAAGCCCAGCGCGGCATCGCCGGTGGAGAGCACCACCATCAACACGCACCTCGACCCGAGCGCCTACTTCGGCATGGCCAGCGACTACAACGCCGGCAGCGCCGACTATGCGACCGTTACCCACGTCCACCGCTTCCAGGACAACAGCGAGCTGAAGACCACCGTGCGCAAAGGCCAATACGAGCGCGACCAGCGCGCCGGCACGGTGCGCCTGTGCCAGAAGACCACCAACGCCACCACCGGCGTGGTCAGCAACCCGGAGTGCCCCAGCACGCTGGTGGCGCTGGACTCCTTTAGTCCCAGCACCATCCTGACGCGCGGCACCAACCTCAAGATCCAGGATCTGGACTCACTCTACCTGCAGAGCGACTACAGCCGCAAATTTTCTGCGCTGGGCGTCAAGCACGAGCTACTGGCCGGCATCGACTATGCCAAGGAGGCCAAGAATGTCTACCGCGCCACCACACCGGCGTCAGCGACTGCGGCACTCACCAAACCCAAGACGCTGGCGGGCTCGCCGGACGACGGTGCCTGGATTGACGAGAGTCTGCGCATCCCGAGTGTCTCCAGCGCCTTCGAGGCCCGCAACCTGGGGGTCTACGCGCAGGATATGGTGCATGTCGCGCCGCATTGGAAGGTGCTGGGCGGCCTGCGCTATGACAGCATGAGGGGAGCGTTCGACAACATCGCGATCGGCGGTGTCGTCAGTTCGTCCTACCAACAGACCATCTCTGACTGGAGCCAGCGTCTGGGCGTGCTGTACCAGCCGAGCGACGCTGCGTCCTTCCACTTCTCCTATGGCACCTCATTCAATACCTCGGCCGACACCTACTCCTACAGCGCGCTGAGCGCCAACACCCCACCCGAGCAGAGCCGCAACTTCGAGATTGGCGCCAAGCTCGACAGCGCCGACCACCGCTTCACTACGCGCCTGGCGATCTTCCACTCGACGAAATACAACGAGCGCAACACCGACCCCGACTCGGCGGCCACCGCCTTTCTGCTGTCCGGCCAGCGCCACACCGCCGGCATCGAGATCGACGCGACCGGGCGCCTGACACCGAAGTGGGAGGTCTACGGCTCCTACATGTGGATGCCCATCGCCTCCATCGACAGAGCCGCCCCCACCGCCACCGCGGGCGAACGCCAGGGCGAGCGCCCCTCCCTGACGCCCAAGCACAGTGGCACGGTCTGGAGCACCTACCAGTTCACCCCCGAGCTGCGTCTAGGCGCCGGCGTCAACTTCCGCAGCGAGCAAGCGCCCAACCGCAACCCGGGCTGGCTGGCGCCCAGCTATGCCACGTTGGAGCTGATGGGCGAATACCGCTTCAGTGACCGCTACATGCTCAAAGGCAACATCAGCAATGTGGGCGACAAGCTGTTTGCCGACTCGCTGTACTCCGGGCACTACGTCCCGGGCGCCGGACGCATGACGCAGCTCACGCTCAGCGTCAAGTTCTGACTCCAATCCTGCCCCACCGTCATGCGTCTGCCCGCTTCCAACCGCCTTGCCGTCATCGTGGCCAGTGTGCTGCTGTTCCACGGCGCGGCACTGTGGGCGCTGCAAACCGGCCTGCTGCGCCGCGCAGTGGAAGTGCTGGTGCCGGCCGAACTGCTGACCGAGTTCATCGAACCCGCCTCACCCATCGTCGAACCACCGCCACCCACACCGCCTGCGCCGAGCCCGGTCAGACCGGTGCTCAGCCGAAGCCCGACACCGGTGCGGCAGCCGGCGCCGGAACTGCTGGCGCGGGCCGACCCCATGCCCGCCGTCAACGCCCCGCTGGGCGTGATCAACCCGGTGGCCACCACCGAGACGGCGACGGCGCCTGTCAGCCCCGCGCCGAACACCCCCGCCCCTGCGCCGCGTGTGGAGCCGCCCTCCAGCGACGCCGATTACCTGCAAAACCCCAAGCCACCCTACCCGCCCTTGAGCAAACGACTGGGCGAGCAGGGCAAGGTGGTGGTGCGCGCGCTGATCGGTCTGGATGGCACGGCGCAGCAGGCGCAGATCAAACAGTCCAGCGGTTTCGACCGGTTGGACCAGTCGGCGCTGGCCACCGTGCAGCGCTGGCGCTACATGCCCGGCAAACGCGCCGGCATCGCAGAGGCGATGTGGTTCAACGTGCCCATCACCTTTGTTCTTGAGTAAGCAATTTTTCCTGGAGTATTTATGAATTCGCAACTTGGCTTGATGGCCGTCTGGAGCGGCGGCGACTGGGTCACCAAGACCGTGGCCTTCACCTTGCTCGCCATGTCCCTGGCTTGCTGGATCGTCATCCTGGTCAAGGCGCTGGACATCCTGAAGTACAAGAAGCTGGGGGCCAGCACCGAGGATTTCTGGCACAGCGAAGACCTGGCCACGGGCTTGGCCAAACTTGGCGCGACCGATGGCAATCCGTTTCACCAACTGGCCACGGTCGGTCGCGAGGCCACCGCGCACCACCGCGCCACCAAGATACAGTTGCACGACACGCTGGACGTGAGCGACTGGATCACCAGCAGCCTGCGCAACTCGATCGACGACAGCACCGCGCGCCTGCAAGCCGGCTTGGCCATTCTCGGTTCGGTGGGTGCCACCGCCCCCTTCGTGGGACTGTTCGGCACCGTCTGGGGCATCTACCACGCGCTGATGGGCATCGGCGCGGCCGGCCAGGCCACCATCGACAAGGTGGCCGGCCCGATTGGCGAGGCGCTGATCATGACCGCGCTGGGTCTGGCGGTGGCGATTCCGGCGGTGCTGGGCTACAACGCGCTGGTGCGCGGCAACAAGTCAGTACTGATCAATCTCAACCGCTTCGCGCATGACCTGCACGCCTACTTCGTCACCGGCTCGCGCGTGAATGCAGCGGGCACGGCCCGGGTTGTGCCCATGCGGCAAGCCTGAAAGCGAGGCACAACATGGCCTTTGGAGACGCCGGCATGTCGGCCGAGCTGGACGACGGCACCATGAACGAAATCAACATGACGCCACTGGTGGACGTGATGCTGGTGCTGCTGATCATCTTCATCATCACCGTGCCGGTGATGAAGCATGCCGTCAACGTGGACCTGCCGCGCGCCAGCAATCAGGCGCAGGAGCAAAAGCCCGAGACGGTACGCCTGAGCATCGACGCGCAGGGGCTGTACTACTGGAACGAGGCACGGGTCGACGAGGACGTCCTGCCAACGCTGCTCAAGGCCGAGGCCGCCAAGAACCCGCAACCCGATCTGCACATCCGCGGCGACAAGGACGTACGCTATGAGCGCGTGGCCCAGGCCATGGCCAGCGCGCAGCAAGCGGGTCTGCGCAAGATCGGCTTCATCACCGAACCCAAGCGGTGAGCCACGCCCGCCTCAGCGCCGCGTCGGCAGGCTCCACAGCCAGGCCGCCACCACCGCGCAACTGGCCGCCGGGATCCAGCGCACATGCGCCGGCAAGACCCACCACGCGACGCTGGAACTGAGCACCATCATGCCCCAGGCCAGTTGCTTGGCGCGCAGCGGCACGGCCCGGTTGGCGCGCCAGTCATGCACCATCGGCCCGAAACGCGGATGGGTCAGCAGCCAGTGCTCATAACGCTCACTGCCGCGGGCGAAACAAAAGGCCGCCAGCAACACGAACGGTGTGGTCGGCAGCAAGGGCAGCACGATGCCAACCACGCCAGTGGCCAACGCCACGCCGCCGGCTGCCAGCCACAGGACGCGCTGCCAGCGCGGCCGGTGCGAGGGGCCTGCCGGACTCGCGACCAGCGCACCCGGCTCGCTAGAGTCCAAGGGCGGCAATTCCGGCTCTGGCGATTTGCGCGTCTTCGCTGGACTTGACGCCACTGACGCCCACGGCACCCAGGCACTGGCCATCCTGCAGGATAGGGACGCCGCCCTCCAGCAAGCCTTCGATGGTGGGTGCGCTCAAGAACGAAGTGCGCCCGCCATTGACGATGTCTTCATAGACCTTGCTCTCACGCCGGCCCAGGGCGGCCGTATGCGCCTTGGCGGGCGCAATGTGGGCCGAAATGGCCGGCGCGCCGTCGAGCCGCTGCAGCCACAGCAGGTGTCCGCCGTCGTCCACGATGGCGATCGTCACGGCCCACTGGTTCTTCAGGGCCTCGGCTTCCGCCGCGGCAGCAATCCGTTTGAGATCGCCGAGCTCCAGCAAGGATTTGGTTTTCATGGGAAATCTCACTCCTGATGCAACAAAACCCAAGCATAGTGCCTGACGCACGCCACACTATGCGCCCCGCGGCTGCAACTGCCCATACAAAAATGTGGCCTTTAGATCCTGGCAGACACGCCGGGGGTCTTGAATCACCCTAGAATCCACCCCATCTGCCATCGCAGGTACCAAGGAGCTTCAACATGTCTGATCAAGTCCAATCCATCGATCCCGGCGCCGGTTACGGCCAGGTCGCGTCGGCCGAGCAGCGCAACAAGGTATTGCGCAACACCTACTGGCTGCTGGCCCTGAGCCTGCTCCCCACGGTGCTGGGGGCTTGGCTGGGCGTCGCAACCGGCATGGCCAAGTCGCTGACCGGCGGACTGGGGCTGGTGGTGTTCCTGGGCGGCGCCTTCGCCTTCATCTATGCCATCGAGAAGACCAAGAACTCGGCCGCTGGCGTGCCGGTGCTGCTGGGCTTTACTTTCTTCATGGGGCTGATGCTGTCACGCCTCATTGGCATGGTGCTGGGCTTCAAGAACGGCCCGGATCTGGTGATGACCGCATTTGGCGGCACCGCCGGCGTGTTCTTCGCCATGGCCAGTCTGGCCAGCGTCATCAAGCGCGACATCTCCGGCATGGGCAAGTGGCTATTTGTGGGCGCGGTGACCCTGATGGTGGGCGGCATCATCAACGTCTTCGTCGGCTCCAGCGCCGGCATGATGGCCATCTCGGTGCTGGCCATCGCCATTTTCAGCGCCTACATGCTCTACGACGTCAAGCAGATCATCGACGGCGGCGAGACCAATTACATCAGCGCCACGCTGGCCCTGTACCTGGACATCATCAACGTGTTCCAGAGCCTGCTGGCTCTGTTGGGAATCTTTGGCGGTGAGCGCGATTGAGCTTGAACGCCGCTCGAAGGCTTCACAAAAGGCCCTGCGGGGCCTTTTTTTGTGCGTTGTTCCGCATGGCGCGAAGCAAGTTGCCATTCAACACCCGGCGCGATCTGCCGATAACTCAGTTATGCCAACCCTGCCATCCCTGATTGCGCGCCTGCTGCTGGCCGGCGTTGCGCTGCTGCTGGCCGCCTGTGACATACCGGGCATGGGTCCCGACCCGGCCATTGCCAGGCGCGAGGCGGAGGCCAAGGCCATTGGGGGTGGCTGCCGTCACGGCCTGCGCAGCATTGAGGACTGCTACAACCTCAACGAACGCGCCTCCAAGTCCGCCATCTTCGAAGGCTGGAAAGAGATGGACCAGTACATGCGGGAGAACAAGATCGAGGGCGTGCGCGCGAGCGAAACCAAGCCCGAGCCGGTCGAGGAGATCCTGCCCGACCAAAAGGGCAAGTCCGGCAGCAAAGCCGGCGCAGAGACCAAGGACAAGGCCACCACGGCCAAACCCAAGGCCAGCGAGAAGCCCGCCGATCAAGCGCCGGACAAGCCAGCCAAGAAGGCCGCGGAATAGACCAGCGTGGCACCAAAGGTGCCACGCCAAGGCCTTGCGATCAGGGCGACGCCCATTCAAACACCGCGATGCTCTCCACGTGCGCGGTGTGGGGGAACATGTTGACCACGCCAGCGGCGGTGCAGCGGTAGCCCGCCTGGTGCACCAGCAGGCCGGCATCGCGTGCCAGGGTCGCCGGGTTGCAGCTCACGTAGACGATGCGCCGGGGCGGCGTCCAGTGCTCGGCACCCGGTGTACGCTCGGCGTGCTGCGGGTCGATGCGCTGCTGGTGCAATTCGGCCAGCGCCTTGGCCAGCGCAAAGGCGCCTTCGCGCGGTGGATCGACCAGCCACTTGTCCGCCACGCCATCCTTCACCAGCATCTCCGGCGTCATCTCAAACAGGTTTCTCGCTACGAATTCAGTAGCGGACAATTCTTTCCCGGCAGGCCTTGCTGCCTGATTTGTCTTGAAATTCTGGCGCGAGCGCTGAACCAGCACCTCGCTGCCCTCGATCCCCAGCACCTCACGCGCCAGGGTTGCCAAGGGCAGAGTGAAGTTGCCCAGGCCGCAGAACCAATCAATCACCCGCTCATCGCGGGTGGGCGCGAGCAAGCGCAGGGACCGGTCGACCAGAACGCGGTTGATATACGGGTTGACCTGCGTGAAGTCGGTCGGTTTGAACGGCATCGTCACGCCAAACTCGGGCAGCGCGTAGTCCAGCGGCTGCAGTGCCGCCGCGCACTGGCCATCAAGCAGGTGCACGGTTTCCGGCCCCTTGGGCTGCAACCACCACTGAACGCCCGGATAGTTCTCACCGAAGTGGCGCAGGCGCTCCAGATCGGAGCCGCTCAATGGCTCCAGATGTCGCAGCACCAGCGCGGTGACCCGGTCGCCGCATGCCAGTTCGATTTGCGGACAGGTCTGTCTGGCGTCCATGGCGCCGATCAGCTCGCGCAAAGGCACCAGCATGTCGCTGACCTGTTGCGGCAGCACAGGGCACTCGGTCATGTCGGCCACGTAGCGGCTCTTGCGCTCATGAAAACCGATCAGCACCGCGCCCTTCTTGAGCACGAGCCGCACCGACAGGCGCGCCCGGTTGCGGTAGCCCCAGGCCGGCCCTTCGATGGGGCGCAAGACCTGCTCGGCCTTGACCTTGCCCAGATGCCACAGGTTGTCTTCCAGCGCGCGCTGCTTCACCGCCACCTGCGCCGCGGGCTGCAAATGCTGCATCTTGCAGCCACCGCAGGCCCCGGCATGCAGGCCGAAATTGGGACAACGCGGCCTGACCCGCTGCGAGGATTCACGGCGGATAGCGCTCAGCGTGCCCTGCTCCCAATTGTTCTTGCTGCGGTTCACGCTGGCGCTGACCAGCTCGAAGGGCAACGCACCTTCGATGAACACCACCTTGCCATCCGCCTTGTGCGCCACGCCCTGGCCATCGAGGTCCAGCGACTCCACCGCCAGCCACTCGGGCGGTGGCGCTTGCTTGATTTTTGCTTCGTCAGTCATGCCGCAATTGTCCCAGAGCTTGAGCCAGCGCAAAGCAGCGCGCCTTGCCCTGTCTGGCGGCGAGCAGACCAGCGCTTCAAACCGTAGAATTGTGTACAGGGCGTCGCCCCGTGCCGCATGTGCGCACCACGCTTCGTCCCACCAACCTCGCCGACAAGCCGCCCAACACATGCCGCCCGCTGTCTCCCCCCGGCATTCCATCAAGTCGAAGATCACCCTGTCGATGCTGGCCATCTTCCTGGTCGGCATCTGGTCGCTGGCCAGCTACGCCAGCCACATGCTGCGCGAAGACCTGCGTGAACTGCTTGGCAAGGAGCAGTTTTCGACCGCATCGACCATGGCGGCGCACATCAGCCGGGAGATTGACGATCGGCTGGAGGCGCTCAGGGTCACCGCTGCGCCCCTCACCCGGAGCATGATGTCCAACCGTGCCGGGCTGCAGACTTACCTGCAGGAACGCCCCATCCTGCAACGGCTGTTCAACGGCGGGGTGGTGGTCATGGGCGCCGACGGCACCGCCATCGCCGAAGTGGCGCCCGCAATCGGCCGCGTCGGGGTCAGTTACCGGGACATCGCATCCGTGGCGGCCGCCCTGCAGCAAGGCGCAACCGCCATCGGTCCACCGGTGGTGGGCAAGCGCCTTGGCGCGCCGGTGTTCGACATGGTGGTGCCGATTCGTGACGCGCAGGGTCAGGTGATTGGCGCCCTGGCCGGGCTGACACACTTGGGCATATCGAACTTCATCGACAGCATTTGTGGCGCCAGCTACGGACCGAAGATCAGCTACATGCTGGTGGCCAAGCAACAGCGGCAGGTCGTCACCGCAACCGACAAGCGGCGCGCGATGGAACTGCTTCCCGCCCCAGGCGTCAACCGGTTGCTGGATCAGTTCATACAGGGCCATGAGGGCTATGACGTCACGGTCAACCCGCTCGGCACGGAAGTGCTGGCCGCCGCAAGAGGCATCCCGGCGGCCGGCTGGTACCTGGCGGTGGCGCTGCCCACCGAGGAAGCGTTTGCCCCGATTCGTGACCTGCAGCGCCATGTCATCGAGGCCACGCTGCTGCTGACCGTGCTGGCGGGCATCCTGACGTGGTGGCTGATCAAGCGCCAGCTCGATCCGATGGTGGCCGCCTGCGCGGCACTGGCCAGGATGTCGGAGAGCGACGCGCCCGCCGCCCCCCTGCCAATCACCCGCCGCGACGAAGTGGGCCAGCTGGTCGACGGTTTCAACCGCCTGCTGGAGCACCTGAACCAGCGCAAGGATGCCTTGCGGCAGAGCGAAGCCTTCAAGAACATCGTGCTCAATTCCGTCGCTGCGGAAATTGCAGTGCTCGACGGCAGCGGCGTGATCCAGGCGATCAACGAACCATGGCGCCGTTTCGCTCTGGACAACGCCACGCCGCCGGGTTTCGCCGCCCCTGGCACCGGCGTCGGCACCAACTACCTTGCCGTGTGCGAGGCCGCATCGGGGCCCGGGGCCGAGCTGGCACGCGAGGCGGGTCGCGGCATCCGTTCGGTGCTGAAGGACAACGCGGCCAACTTCAGCCTGGAGTACCCCTGCCATTCACCCCAGGAGAAGCGCTGGTTCGCCATGAGCGTCACGCCGCTGGGTCCGACACCCATCGACGGTGTGGTCATCACCCACACCAACATCACCGAGCTCAAACTGGCCGAAGAGGCCCTGCGCATCGCCGCCATCGCCTTCGAGTGCCAGGAGGCCATAGGTGTCCTGAGCAGCGACTGGAAGTTCCTGCGCGTCAACCGGGCCTTCACCCTCACCACCGGCTACACGGAGCAGGAATTGCAGGGGCTTGACAGCGCTTTGCTGCGATCCGAGCGCCACCCAGCCTCCCTTTTTGATGCCATCGAGCGCCAGGTCCTCGAGCTCGGGCTATGGCAGGGCGACATGTGGCAACGCCGCAAGGACGGCGAAGAGTTCCCGGCGCACGTGGCCATCACCGCCGTGCGCGACGCACACAACGCGGTGACGCACTATGTGTGCAGCCTGGTGGACACCACCGACAGCCAGTTGCGCGAACAGAAGCGCCTGGCTGACGAGGCGACACAACGCGATGTGCTGATCCGCGAGGTGCACCACCGCATCAAGAACAGCCTGCAGGGCATCCTCGGCGTGCTGCGGCAGTTTGCGCAACTGCATCCGGAAACCGCCGAGTCGATCCGCGCCGTCATCGGCCAGGTTCAGAGCATCTCCGTCACCCACGGCCTGCGAGGCCTGGCCGACCCGGCGTCGGTGCAATTGTGCGAACTCACCGGCGCGATCGCGGCACAGGTCAGCTCGCTGTGGCAAACCCCAGTGAAACTGGACATTCCGGACTGCTGGCAACCGTGCACGCTGGCCGAACAGGAAGCGGTGCCCATGGCCCTGGTACTCAACGAACTGATTCACAACGCCGTCAAACACGGCGGCAAGGTCCACGGCGACACGCGCATCAGCATCAAGAAGGGCGAGCGGCCTGATCAGGTGTTCGTCACCATCGCCAACACCGGTACACTGGATGCGAAGTCGCAACGTGGCGGCCAGTCCCACTCGGGACTCAAGTTGGTGCAGAGCCTGTTGCCGCGCAGCGGCGTGCGCTTTGATCAACGGCAGGTGGCCGACCAGGTCATCACCGAACTGCGCGTCGACCCGCCCGTCATCACCTTGAAGAAAGAGTCCTTAGTTTGAGTACCGAGACCATCACACCCGGCAAGAAGCACCTGTTGCTGGTGGATGACGACCGCCTGGTGCTGCAAAGCCTCGCGGTCGGGCTGGAGCAGGCCGGCTACCACGTCACCACCGTCGAAACCGCCGAGGAGGCGGAGGGTTGGCTGACCAGCGGCGTGCGCCCCGATCTGGCCATTCTGGACGTGCGCATGCCAGGGCGCGGCGGGCTGCACCTGGCGCAGCGCCTCAAGCAGATCGACCACATTCCGTTCATGATGTTCAGCGCCTATGGCGACCCGAAGATCGTGTCGCAGGCCATGGAATTCGGCGCCATGGGCTACGCAGTCAAGCCACTCGACATCGAGCAGTTGCTGCCGGCCATCGAAACCGCCATGGCGCGCGCCGACGAGATGCAGGAGCTGCGGCTGGCGCGCCAGCAACTGCAACAGGCGCTGGACGGCGACCGCAGCATCAACATCGCCACCGGGATCGTGATGATTTCCTGCAACCTGGCTCGCCCAGCAGCCTTCAACCGCCTGCGCGACACAGCGCGCAGCCAACGACGCAAGCTCGCCGACATGGCGCAGGAAATCATTGATGCCAGCGAAGCGCTGAGCCGGCTGGCCGTACCCAACCAGCCCAATCGGCGCCTCACCGTGCTGGACGCCATCACCAAACCCGAGATCTACCGGCTACCTGCCGCCCATCTGCCAGTTGACAGCCAGTAACCGTTGACACAGAATGATTCCATGAACCAAGTTAGTGCTTATGCACCGACTTGGTTCTGAATGCGTTGTCTTCGACCGACCCCTCAACAAGGTCGGCCACGTTGAGGCCCTGAACCCGCCTCGTTAGAAACCTTCCTGGTGAGCGTGTGCTTGCCATGGGAACTAACGAACTGCAGCCCTGTGAACCAGGGTCATGTGCGCGGGAACATGTCAGGATCAAGCATCAGGTTGGTGCCCGTCCAGGGCTACACAGCAGCCGCCATCTGCCGGCGTGGCGTTGCATTGCAGCGCCGCTCGTTGTCACATCGGCGACACCAGGTCCGAGGCCCGCGCACTGCGCTGCATTTCAACTCGGCACGGCCCCCGCACCCCACGTCGACAAGGTCCTAGCAGCCATGCTTCAGACCACCCCCCCTTCAGGCACATTCTCTCGCCAGGCGCGTGAGGCCCAGGCGGGCGCGGCATCGCTGAGCGATCAGGAGTTCAAGCAGTTCAGTGATCTGATCTACCGCATCGCCGGCATCAGCATGTCGCCGACCAAGAAGCCCCTGGTCAGCGGACGCCTGGCCAGGCGGCTCAAGCTGCATCAGCTCGACAGCTATGGTGAGTACTTCAGCTTCATCACCTCCGCCCGCGGCAAGCAGGAGCTGCAGGAAGCGGTGGACGCATTGACCACCAACGAGACCCACTTCTTCCGCGAACCCAAGCACTTCGACTTCCTGCGCCAGCGTGTCATCCCGCACCGGACCGCAGGGCGAACCCTGCGCATCTGGAGCGCGGCGTGCTCCAGCGGCGAAGAGCCCTACAGCATCGCCATGGTGCTCGACGAATTGCTCGGCAAGGATCCGTGGGAGGTCACGGCCTCGGACATCAGCACGCGTGTACTGGACAAGGCGCGCAGCGGCCTGTTCCCGATCGAGCGCGTGGCGGAGATTCCCAAGCCCTATCTCAGCCGGTACTGCCTCAAGGGCGTGGATGAACATGACGGGACCCTGCTGATCGAGAGGACCCTGCGGGACAGGATACGCTTCATCTCACACAACCTGACGCAAGCTCCCCCGAGGCTGGAGCTGTTCGATGTGATCTTCCTGCGCAACGTGATGATCTATTTCGATCAGAACACCAAGCGTCAGGTCATCCACCGGTTGCTGCCGCTGCTGCGTCCAGGCGGCTACTTCCTCATCGGCCATTCGGAAAGCCTCAACGGCGTGACCGAGGAGCTGCGCGCCATCGCGCCGGCCATCTACTGCAAGCCCAGCGTATGAGCCAGACCACGCTCGCCCTCGAAATCTTTCTCCATCAAGGCGAAGTCTATTTCGGCGACCGGGACACGCGCATCCGCACCGTGCTGGGCTCCTGTGTGGCCATCACCATGTGGCATCCGGAATTGTTGGTCGGCGGCATGTGCCACTTCATGCTGCCCAGCCGTCACCAACGCCCTCAGGCCCTGCGCGCGCACCTCCACAAGCCGCTGGACGGAAGGTACGCCGACGAGGCGATGCAGATGATGCTCGGGGAGATCCGGCGTACCGGATCAAGAGCCCGCGATTTCCAGATCAAGCTGTTTGGCGGGGGCAACATGTTCCCCGGCACCACCAAGCCCTGCGAGGGGCATGTCGGCGTGAGAAACATCCAGGCGGTGCGGCTTCTGCTGGCGCGCCACGACCTGGAGATCAGCGCCGAGCACCTGGGCGGCGCCGGCCACCGCAACCTGATTTTCGACGTCGGCACCGGCCATGTCTGGATGCGCCACAAGATTCCGACGTATTCGCCGTGCGACGACTGCGAGGTGAGGGAAAAATGCCTCCACGCATAAAGGTACTGATCGTCGACGACTCCGCCGTGGTCCGCCAGGTGTTGACCGCTGTGTTGACCCAGGACCCCGGCATTGAGGTCATGGGCGCCGCGTCCGATCCAGTGTTCGCGATGGAACGCATGCGCGCGCAGTGGCCGGACGTGCTGGTGCTGGACGTGGAGATGCCACGCATGGACGGCATCACGTTCCTGAAGAAGATCATGAGCGAGCGCCCGACGCCGGTGGTGATCTGCTCCACACTGACCGAGCAGGGTGCGGAGACCACCATGCAGGCGCTGGCCGCCGGCGCCACCAGCATCATCCCAAAGCCCAAGATGGGGCTCAAACGCTTCTTGCAGGACAGTGCCGAAGACCTGGTGAGCGCCGTCAGGGCAGCCGCCCAGGCCAATGTGCGCCGGCTGGTCCCCCCGGCCAACCCGGTACCGGTGGCACCCAAGCTTTCGGCCGACGCAATTCTGCCGGCATCGGCGCAAGCGATGGCCGAGACCACCGACCGGGTGGTCGCCATCGGCACTTCCACTGGCGGTACCCAGGCGCTGGAGCTGGTGTTGACGTCCCTGCCCCGTGTGTGTCCGGGCATCGTCATCGTGCAGCACATGCCGGAGAAATTCACCGGCGCCTTCGCCAGCCGGCTCAACGGCCTGTGCCGCATCGAGGTGCGCGAGGCCGCCGCCGGCGACCGCGTGATGCCCGGCTGTGCCCTGATCGCTCCCGGCGGACGCCACATGCTGCTCAAGCGCAGCGGCGCGCAATACCACGTCGATGTCATCGACGGTCCGCTGGTGAGCCGCCACCGGCCCTCGGTCGACGTGCTGTTTCGCTCGGTCGCCAAGTGCGCCGGCAAGAACGCGCTGGGCATCATCATGACCGGCATGGGCGATGACGGCGCGCACGGGCTCAAGGAACTGCATGACATGGGCGGGCGCACGCTGGCGCAGGACGAGGCCAGTTGCGTGGTCTACGGCATGCCCAAGGAAGCGATCAAGCTCGGCGCCGTTGACCGGGTCCTGCCGCTTGCCGACATTCACATGGAAATCGTCCGAACCATGCAGCTCAGCGGGACTTCGGCCGATAAACGTTCATCTTGATTTTCATCTACGTACCCCATGACAACGCAAGCAACTGAACACAACGCGGACCAGCGCCCGACAGCGGGCACCGGCGTGCGCAAATGGGTGGCCACCGCGGCGGTGGTGCCGGGCCTGGGCGGCCTGCTGGCCCTGCTGGGCCTGGCCAACGGCCTGCCCATGGCCGCCATGGCGGCCATGCTGGTTCTGTTGAGTGCCGGCACGGTCTGGTGGGCCATGCGTCAATGCCAGGCTGCCCAGGCGCGTTTGGAAGACGCCGTGCGCGCCCGTTGCATCGACGGGTTGGAGGAGCTGTGCCGAGGCGTCTTGCCGGTGTGGTCAGGCCAGGTCGAGATCGCCCGCGGCCAGACCGAGGCGGCCATCAACGATCTGGCCATGCGCTTTGGCAACCTCTCGCAGCGACTGGAGAGCGCCGTCGTCACCTCGCAGACCAGCGTCGACGCGGGTGACTCCGGGCATGGCCAGGGCGTGGTCGGTCTGTTGCAGCACAGCGAGACCGAACTCAACTCGATCATCAGCTCGCTGCGCTCCGCCCTGAAAGAAAAGGAAAGCCTGCTGCATGAGGTACGCGCGTTGTCTGGATTCACCGAAGAGCTGCGGGAGATGGCCCAGAACGTCGGCAGCATTGCCCACCAGACCAATCTGCTGGCCATCAACGCGGCCATCGAAGCGGCCCGCGCCGGTGAGGTCGGTCGCGGCTTTGCCGTGGTCGCCAGCGAGGTGCGCAAGCTGTCGCAACTGTCCGCAGACACCGGCAAGAAGATGACCGCCACCGTCGAGACGGTCAACAGCGCGATCGTCAAGACGCTGCAGGTCTCGAGCCAGTACGCGAAACAGGATGAGGCCATGACGAGTCAATCGCAGCAGATCATCGAAAGCGTGCTGGAGCAGTTCCACAGCACGGCCACCGGTCTGCATGACTCCACCGCGCTGTTGCGCGGCGAGAGCCAGCTCATCCAGGGCGAGATATCCGAAGTGCTGGTGGCCTTGCAGTTCCAGGACCGCATTAGCCAGGTACTCAACCATGTGCGCAACGACCTGGACAAACTGAACCAGACGCTGGACGCCTCGCAACAGCTGCTTGCCGAAGGCGCCGTGCCCGAGCCGCTGGACACTGCGGCCTGGCTGGAGGCACTGGCCAGCACCTACACCACGCCCGAACAGCACGCCGCGGCGCAAGGCGGCCACGCAGCCGCGCCAGCGCCGTCCAGTTCCACTGAAATCACCTTCTTCTAGGAGATCACCATGCCCAAGACCGTATTGATCGTCGATGACTCCTCGTCCCTGCGGCAGGTTGTCGCCATCACCCTCAAGGGAGCGGGCTACGACGTCATCGAAGCCTGCGATGGCAAGGACGCGCTGACCAAGCTCAATGGCCAGAAGATCCACCTCATCATCAGCGACGTCAACATGCCCAACATGGACGGCATCACCTTTGTCAGCGAGGCCAAGAAGCTTGCCGCCTACAAGTTCACGCCCATCATCATGCTGACCACCGAGGCCGGCGAAGCCAAGAAGCAGGCTGGCCAGGCAGCCGGCGCCCGGGCCTGGGTGGTCAAGCCGTTCCAGCCCGCGCAGATGCTGGGTGCGGTTTCCAAGCTGATCCTTCCCTGAAACGGCACGCACGCTCGGACAGCATCATGACCGTCACGATGACACAACGCGGCAGCGCGCCCTGCCACTGGCTGATCGAAGGTGAGATGACCATCTACACCGCGCTGCAGCTCAAAGACGCGCTACTGGCCCCGCTCGACCAGTGCGCCGACCTGGAGATCGATCTGGCCGGCGTCACCGAGATCGACTCGGCCGGCATGCAATTGCTGATTCTGGCCAAGAACGAAGCCAGGGCGCGCGGCAAGAACGTGCTGCTGTCGGGGCACAGCCCGGCGGTGCTCGAGGTGCTGGACCTGTGCAAGCTCGAAGGCTTCTTCGGCGACCCGGTGCTGGTCAAGTCAAGGGAGTACCCGCATGAATCTTGACGCCGCGCTGCAGACCTTCATCGCCGAGTCCCGTGAGCTGCTGCAGAACATGGAGCAGGCGCTGCTGCGCATCGAGCAGACGCCCGACGACACGGACACCCTGAACGCCATCTTCCGTGCCGCGCACACCATCAAGGGCTCGGCCGGACTGTTCGGGCTCGATGACATCGTGGCCTTCACCCACGTGGCGGAAAGCGTGCTGGACCGCGTGCGCAGCGGCCAGCAAGCGGTGGACGGCGAACTGGTGGCCGTGCTGCTGGCCAGCGCCGACCACATGACCGAGCTGGTGGACAGTGTCGCCAACGAGAGTGCGTTGGCGCCCGACGTGCGCCAGACCGGCCAGTCGCTGATGGACCGTCTGCGCGTCTACCTGGGTGAGGTTGGCACCCCGCCGGCCGTCGCCGCCAAGCTGCCCGCCCAATACCATATGCCGCACACCGCCGAGGGCGGCGGACAAGTGGAGACCGATCTGTGGCACATCTCGCTGCGCTTTGGCCCCGACGTGCTGCGCAACGGCATGGACCCGCTGTCCTTCATCCGCTACCTCGGCACCCTGGGGGACATCCACCACATCGTGACGGTGTTCGACGGCATGCCCGCTGCCGCGGCAATGGACCCCGAGAGCTGCTACCTTGGCTTCGAGATCAGCTTCAAGAGCAGTGCCGACAAGACCGCGATCGAGAGCGTCTTCGATTTTGTCAGCGACGACTGCCAGATCCGCATCCTGCCGCCGCGCAGCAAGATCACCGAGTACCTGCTCTTCATCGCGGACATGCCGGGCGAGGAATTGCGCCTGGGCGAAATGCTGGTGCGTTGCGGCACGCTGACCGCCTCGGAACTGCAAACCGGGCTGGCGATGCAGCACGCGGAAGGCACCGAGCCCCCGCGTCCGATTGGCCAGGTGTTGGCCGACGCCCAATTGGCACCCTCGCCGGTGATCGCCGCCGCGCTGGAGAAGCAACGCCAGGTCAAGGAAAGCCGCAGCAATGAGGCCCACCTGATCCGGGTCGATGCCGACAAGCTGGACCAGCTCATCAATCTGGTCGGCGAGCTCATCATCGCGGGCGCCGGCACCACGCTGATCGCCCAGCGCACCGGCGCCTCGGATCTGCTGGAGGCCACCGCCACCCTGTCGCGCCTGGTCGAACAGGTGCGCGACAGCGCCCTGACGCTGCGCATGGTGCAGATTGGCGCCACCTTCAACCGCTTTCAGCGCGTGGTACGCGACGTCAGCAAGGAACTCGGCAAGGACATCGACCTGGTGATCAGCGGCGCCGAGACCGAGCTGGACAAGACCGTGGTCGAGCGGATCGGCGATCCGCTCACGCACCTGGTGCGCAACTCGATGGACCACGGCATCGAATCCGCCGAGGTGCGCCTGGCGCGCGGCAAGCCGGCCAAGGGCACCCTGAAGCTCAATGCCTACCACGACGCCGGCAGCATCGTCATCGAGGTGTCGGACGATGGCGGTGGTCTGAACAAGGAGCGCATCCTTCAAAAGGCCACCGAACGCGGTCTGGTCAGCGAGGGCGCGACTCTGAGCGACCAGGAGATCTACAACCTGATCTTCGAGCCAGGGTTCTCAACGGCCGAGGTGATCAGCAACCTGTCGGGTCGGGGCGTGGGCATGGACGTCGTGCGCCGCAACATCGAGGCCTTGCGCGGCACGGTGGATCTGGACAGCAGCCCCGGCCTGGGCAGCACGGTGCGCATTCGCCTGCCGCTGACGCTGGCCATCATCGATGGCTTCCTGGTTGGCGTGGGCAACGCGGTCTACGTGATTCCGCTGGACATGGTGGTCGAGTGCATCGAACTCAGCGCCGCCGACCGCGACGCCAGCGACCGGCGCTACCTCAACCTGCGCGGCGAGGTGCTGCCCTACCGGCGCCTGCGCGAGCACTTCGAGGTGCCGGGGCCGCTGCCGCGGCGCGAGAACATCGTGGTGGTGCGCTACGGACAGCTCAAGGTCGGCCTGGTGGTCGACAAGCTGATGGGCGAGTTTCAAACGGTGATCAAACCGCTGGGCAAGGTGTTCAGCCAGATCAAGGGCGTGGGTGGTTTCACCATTCTGGGCAGCGGCGAGGTGGCCTTGATCCTCGACGTGCCGGGCTTGATGAACCAGGTGGTGAGCAGTGCGGAAATCCAGGGCAGCAGCAGCAACCGGTTGCCTGCGTAATTCTTTCAATTGGGTAATCTAAGGAGCGACATGATGTTCAAGAACTTACGTATCGGGGTGCGTCTGGGCCTGGGGTTCGCCCTGGTGCTGGTCCTGCTGTCGGGCCTGGCCTACGTCGGAATCACCCGGTTGGCGACCATGAATGATTCGGTCGACGACATCATCAACAACAAGTGGATGAAGGTGGGCCTGTTGCAGACCGGACTGGCCGGCGTCAACGACATCGGCATCGGCGCGCGCGATCTGGTGCTGGCCACCACCCCCGACGCGCGCCAGGCATCCAAGGATCGCGTGCTCAAGGGCCGCGCCAGCATCGGCAAGGCGTGGGACACGCTCAAGCCGACACTCACGCAGCCCAAGGGCAAGGAGATGATGCAGCAGATCCTGGACTCGCGCGAGCAATTCATCGCCGCGCAGAACCAGGTGTTCAAGCTGATGGACGACAACAAGGTGGACGAGGCGCGCCACTACATCGCCACGGACTTCCGCAAGGTTGCCGTCGAGTACCGCGAACGCGTCAATGCGCTGATCAAGTTCCAGGGCGACTTGATGGACGAGGCCGGCAAGGCGGCCGAGGCCCAGTACCACTTCGCACGCACGGTGATGCTGTCGCTGGCCGTTGCCGCCTTCCTGATTGGTGCCCTGGTCGCGTTCCTGGTGACCCGCAGCATCACCAAACCGCTGAGCCAGGCGGTGGACGTGGCCAACCAGATGTCCGCCGGAGACCTCACCGGCTCCATCGACGTATCCTCGAAGGACGAAACCGGACAGCTCCTGACCGCCATGCAGAACATGGTGGGCAAACTATCGCAGATCATTGGCGAGGTGCGCGGCGCGGCCGATGCGCTGTCCAGCGCATCCGAGGAGGTCTCGGCTACCGCCCAGTCGATCTCCCAGACCACCTCGGAGCAGGCTGCCAGCGTGGAGGAGACCTCGGCCTCGATCGAGCAGATGACGGCCTCCATCAACCAGAACACCGACAACGCCAAGGTCACCGACGGCATGGCCTCGCAGGCCGCGAAGCAGGCGGTAGCGGGCGGTGCGGCGGTGAAGGACACGGTGGCGGCGATGAAGAGCATTGCCGGCAAGATCGGCATCATCGACGACATCGCCTACCAGACCAACCTGCTGGCACTCAATGCGGCGATCGAGGCGGCACGAGCCGGCGAACACGGCAAGGGCTTCGCCGTGGTCGCCGCCGAGGTGCGCAAGCTCGCCGAGCGCAGCCAGATTGCGGCGCAGGAGATTGGCGAGCTGGCAGCCGGCAGCGTCGACAAGGCCGAGAGCGCCGGCAAGCTGCTTGACGAGATCGTGCCGTCGATCAGCAAGACCTCCGACCTGGTGCAGGAGATCACGGCAGCCTCCGAAGAGCAGTCCAGCGGTGTTGGCCAGATCAACACCGCCATGGAACAGCTCAACCAGATCACCCAGCAGAACGCCAGCGCCTCGGAAGAGCTGGCGGCCACCTCGGAAGAGATGAGCGGCCAGGCCATGCAACTGCAGGAAGCGATGAGCTTCTTCAAGGTGGACGCCTCCGTCATGTCCG
>Ga0208262_1000273_pt1 | contig 19631 bp, 19 predicted proteins | sample LakWasMet15_LOW5_2_FD_183863 | JGI IMG/M metagenome (GOLD analysis project Ga0208262, IMG submission 183863) | Freshwater sediment methanotrophic microbial communities from Lake Washington under simulated oxygen tension - Sediment Metagenome... | ecosystem: Environmental > Aquatic > Freshwater >... | reverse complement strand
GCCGCGACCCGGGCCAGCACCGTCTCGGCCCACGCCGCGTTGCCGCACACCAGCAGGCAGGCGCCCACCATCCAACTCAGTCGTGATGCCTTCATCGTTGTTCCTTTGTGCACGATCAGATCCGCCAATGTAACGAGCACCCGCAAGTGCCGCCAATGCCAATTGTTCGGTCCATTATGCGGAAAAATCATGGGTGGCGCCACTTCCGGACGTCACGCAACGGGCGTGCGCGCGACACGTGCGGCGCGAAAGCTACCCGCCCTTGGAAGCCGTTGCCTGCCCCAGCAGGTAGTCCCAGAGGGCCTGCGCCGTGCCCTTGGGGGCGTGTCCCTGGGAGCGCTGCGCGGAACTCAGGCCGCGACCGGTCTCCTTGAGCGGCGGTCGATCACGGTAGGCGCGTATGTCCATGGTGATCTGCATGCCCTTCATGTCCGGCGGCGCCGCGCTGACCAGCTTTCTGGCGCGCAAGTCCTTCTTCACCGCGCTGTACGGAAGAAAGGCGATGCCATGGCCCTCCAGCGCCATCGCCTTCAGGCCCTCGGCCATGTCGGTCTCGTAGACCCGGTCGAAATGGATCGGCGTGGCCGACTGCTTGAGGATCAGGTCCACCATTTGTCCCAGATAGGCCCCGGGTGCATAGCCCAGATAGGGCAGCAACTGCCCGGCGCGCCCGGGCAACTGGTACATCGGCGCGCCGTCGGCGTCGGGCTTGACGTAGGGTGCCACCGTCTCCTCACCCAGGCTCACCATCTCGTAGCGGTCGGCATCAAGCTGGTAGGGCTGCGAGGGGTGGTGGTAGGCAATCAGCAGGTCACAGCTGCCCTCCACCAGGCGCATCACCGCGTCGTGCACGTTGAGCGCGATCAGGCGACTCTTGATCGGGCCAAACTTCTCGCGCAGACCCGACACCCAGGCTGGAAAGAACGTGAAAGCCAGCGTATGCGGCACCGCGAACTCGATCACGTCCTGCCCGGCCGAGGTGTGGCCGCGCATCATGGCGCGCGTGCTCTGCAGGGCCTGCAGCACCTCCAGCGCCTGGTCGTACAGGGTTTCTCCCGCCGGCGTGAGCCGGGTCGGGTAGGAACTGCGGTCCACCAGATCGGTGCCGGCCCACGCTTCCAGCGACTGGATGCGCCGCGAGAACGCCGGCTGGGTCACGTGGCGCAACTGTGCCGAACGGCTGAAACTGCGGGTTTCAGCCAGGGAGACGAAATCTTCCAGCCATTTGGTTTCCATTTTGAGATTATCGACCGGCGCGCGCGCGACCGGCATCGGGGCTAAACTGAAGCTCTGCGAACCGTCGACCGGCGGTAGCCACGACGCGAGGAGCGATGCTTGTCCATGGGAGCGGTCACAACATTTCGGCTGACGCGGTACTTCTCGGTGCTGTCCCTGGTGTTGATCGCGATGGCAGGCGCCGCGCTCGGCTGGTCGGCGCGACAGCAGGCCACACAGCAGATGACCCGCATGGCACAGGGTCACAACGAGGCCATGAGCCAGGTCTTCCTCAACCAGCTGTGGCCCCACTTCTCGGAATTCGTCCAATCCTCGGCAGCGCGTTCGAGCGCCGACCTCCGGGCACAGGCCGACGGGCTGGGCTTGCCAACCATGACCGCGGTGCTGATGCGCAAGTCCAAGATCATCAAGGTGAAGGTCTACAACCGCGACGGCCTCACCGTCTACTCATCCGACCCGGCGCAGGTTGGCGAACGCAAGCGCGACAACCACGGCTTTGACACCGCGCTGGGCGGGCAAGCCATCAGCGCCCTGACGCACCGCAACCAGTTCGACAGCTTCGAGGGCTCGCGCACCGATGTGGACATCGTCTCGAGCTACCTGCCGATCCGCGACGGTGACCGGATTGCCGGCGTCATCGAGCTGTACCAGGACGTGACGCCGCATGTGCAGCAACTCGACCAGGTGCTGGCCAACGTGGTGCTGGTCGGCGCCGCCGTCATGACCGTGCTGTACCTGGTGCAACTGCTGGTGGTGCGCTACGCGCAGGGCATGCTGCACAAGCAGGAGCTCGAATTGACGGCGGCGAACCGTGAACTCGACACACGCGTGGCCGAACGCACCAAGGAGCTTGCGCTCACCAACAGCCAACTGCAGGACGAGGTGCAGGAGCGTCGCCGGGCGCAGGCCCAGTTGGCGCATCTGGCGCACCACGATCCCCTGACCGATCTGCCCAACCGGCTGCTGTTTGCCGACCATCTGCAGCGCAGCATCGCCCGTGCCGAGCGCGGCCGGCATCGGCTGGCGCTGCTGTTCATCGATCTGGACCGTTTCAAGGAGGTCAACGATACGCTGGGCCACGCCCTGGGCGACGAGTTGCTGATCGAGGTGGCGCGCCGGCTGGCCGGCGAGTTGCGCGGCAGCGACTTGCTGGCCCGCCTGGGCGGCGACGAATTTGTCTGCATTCTGGAAGGCATCGACGCGCCACAGGAGGCCGGCCGGGTGGCCGACAAGCTGATCGCCCGGATCGCCGAGCCGCTGATGCTGCATGACAACGAGATACGCGTGTCGGCCAGCATCGGTATCAGCCTCTATCCCGGCGACGGCGTGGACACCGACAACCTGCTGCGCGCCGCCGACACCGCCATGTACGAGGCGAAGAAGCACGGCCGCAACGCCTACCATTTCTACGAACCCGAAATGACGCAGTACGCCAGGGAGCGTGCCCAGCTGGAGCGGCTGTTGCGCCATGCGGTGGAAAACAACGAGCTGGAGCTCCACTACCAGATCAAGATGGCCCTGGGCGAGCGCCCCATGCCCTGCGGCGTCGAGGCGCTGGCGCGCTGGCACAGCACCGAACTGGGGTCGGTGTCACCGATCCGGTTCATTCCGGTTGCGGAGGAGTCGGGCCTGATCGTGAGCCTGGGAGAGTGGGTGCTGCGCGCCGCCTGCCGGCAACTGGCGGCCTGGCGCGCCAGCGGGGTGGACGTGCCCTGCATTTCCGTGAACCTGTCGGTGCGGCAATTGGGGCGCTCCGACATCGTGGAGGTGGTGCAATCGGCACTGCGGGAGTCTGGTCTTTCGCCCGATGCGCTGGAGCTCGAGATCACCGAATCGGTGATCATGAATGTGGACGACGCCATCGGCGTGCTGCAGCGGCTGCACGACATGGGCGTGCGTCTGGCGGTGGACGACTTTGGCACCGGCTACTCTTCGCTCGCCTACCTCAAGCTGCTGCCGATCAACGCCTTGAAGATCGACCGCAGCTTCGTGGTCGGCATCGGCGACAACCTGGGCGACGAGTCCATCATCCAGGCAGTCATCGGCCTGGCCCGCAGCCTGGGCCTGTCAACCGTGGCAGAAGGGGTGGAGACCGCGCTGCAGCTGGCGTTTTTGCGCCAGGCCGGTTGCGACCAGATACAGGGCTACTATTTTGGCCGGCCACTGCCAGCGGACGCGTTCATCGCGGACTGGCAACGGGCCGCGGCCGGCCGTTCAAGGGATACATCGGATCGGTATAGCCCGGCGTAGACGGGTGGCCGGGTCGCACCAGGCTGTCGACCAGCGCCTCATCCTCGGCGCTGACCACATAGTCCAGCGCGGGCAGATAGTCCTGCCATTGCCTGCGCGTGCGCGGCCCCGCGATCACCGAGCTCACCACCGGGTTGGCCAGCACCCAGGCGGTGGCAAACTGCGCCAGGCTGACACCGCGCGCCTGCACATGGCCCTGGAGCTGCTGCGCGATGAGCAGCGATTCCTGCCGAAACTCGGTCTCCGTGATGCGCGGGTCGCCACGGCCGGCACGCGTGCCCGGATCCGGCACCTGGCCCGGCGCGTACTTGCCAGAGAGCACGCCGCGCGCGATCGGGCTGTAGGGCGTGACACCCAGGCCGTAGTGCGCGCAAGCGGGCAGCACCTCGACCTCGGGCATGCGGTTGAGCAGGTTGTAGTAGGGCTGGCACACCAGCGGCGCGGGCATGCCCAGTTGTCCGGCCAGGCGCACGACCTCGGCAATGCGCCAGCCGCGGAAGTTGGAGAGCCCCCAGTAGCGGATCTGACCAGCGTGCAGCATGGCGTCCACGGCCCGCAGCGGCTCTTCCAGGTCCATGCCATTGAAGTCGCGATGCAGGTACAGGATGTCGACATAGTCGGTGCGCAATCGCGTCAGGCTGGTGCTCAGCTCGCGCAGCATCCAACTGCGCGAAAAGTGACCTTCGTTGACCCGATCCGACATGGCGTTGCCCAGCTTGGTGGCCAGCACCCAATCGTGCCGCTGGCCCTGTAGCAGGCCACCGAGCATGATCTCCGACGCGCCCTTGCTGTACACGTCGGCGGTGTCGATGTAGTTCACACCCTGCGCGCGGGCATCGGCGACGATGGCGGCCGCCTCGTCGGGTCCGGTCTGATCGCCGAACATCATCGTGCCCAGGCACAGGGCCGACACCTTGAGATTGCTCTTGCCGAGATTGCGGTACTGCATGAAAGCCTCCTAAACCGGAACGAGATGGCCACAGTCTAGGGCCTGTTCAGGACTGGCCCGCTTCCCCCAGTTCGGGTTGCCCCCATTCGAGCAACTCCGCCAGGCGCCGCACCACCCAAACAGACTCTGCGGCGCTGACGACCGCACCCTCGCCGGCCAGGCCCTGATGACAACGCTGCAACACCGCGTCCTCACTCAGCCCCAGCCCATGAAACATGTCCCGGGCCGTCTCGGTCAGCATGTTGGCCAGGTCCTCGCACAACTCGTAGCGCAGCGCAATGAGCTCACGCGACGCGTTGGGCTTGTGCCGCCCGGGCGGCAGAAACAGCGCGATAAAGGACTGCGGGATGTCGATTTGATTGTCGTCGGACATGCCCCAAGGATAAGCCGGTTGGAGGACCGCCTCCCCAGCAGCCCGCACGGCGGGTGTGAAGCTAGCGCGATGCGGCGCGCGCCTGGTTGTTGGCGACCAGCGCGGCCTCTACCCGACTGCGCACCTGCAACTTCTGCAGGATGTTGGTGACGTAATGCTTGATGGTCTTCTCGGAAAGGAAGACCCGCTCGCCGATCTCCCGGTTGGTCAGGCCGTTGCCTATCAACGCGAGGATCTCGCGTTCCCTGTCGGTCAGCTCCTGCAAGGGATCGGGCGCCTTTCCCTGTGTCAACGAGACCAGCATCTCCGCTGCGATCGACGGCGATACATAGACCTCCCCGGCCACCGCCGCGCGCACCACGGCCGCGAGCTCCTTGGCCGACACTCCCTTCAGGACATAGGCACGGGCTCCAGCCTTCAGTGCGGCCAGCAACTTATCCTTGTCGTCCGAACCGGTGAGCATCACGATGACCGTGGCGGGGCACGCCATGGCGATTCTCTCGGCCGTGACAATGCCGTTCCATCCCGGCATGCTGATGTCCAGCAGCACGACGTTGGGCAGGAGCTTGCGGGCCAATGCCAGCGCCTGCTCGCCGGAATCGGTTTCTGCGACGACGGAGAACCCCGGGTCCAGCGCAAGCGAGTTCACCACGCCCTGGCGAAACAGCGGATGATCGTCGACGACCAGGATCTCGATCGGTTCAGTCATCTTCATGCTCGCCCTCCATCGCCGCCAGCGGCAGGGTCACCCGAATGGTCGTGCCGGCGCCGGCCACGCTTTGCAGGTCGAACGTACCGCCCAGCACCTCGACACGCTGACGCATGCCATGCAAGCCCAGGCGCCCCTTTTGCAGCGCGGCGTGCAGATCGAATCCGGGGCCCTGATCGCTGATCTCGACCGCCAGGCCCCTGGCATCACCCCGCAGCACCACCCGGCATTGCGCGCACTGCGCGTGCCGGAAGGCATTGGCCAGCGACTCCTGCAGCAGACGGTACAGCGTGACCTTGACCCGAAAGCTCGCGCCGAGGTCAGCATCCAGGGTGGTCAACACGACATTGCATCCGGTCTTGGCATGGAAGTCGCGCACCACGCGCTGCGCGATGTCGGCGGGACTGACCTGCCCGATGTCGGGCAGGTCCAGGTCGGCCGAGATGGCGCGCAAATCCGTCAGGGCGGATTGCACCGCCACGCAGGCCGTCCCGAGGTTGCCGGCCCATGCCGACTGCCGCAATTCGGCGCTGGCGGCGCAGGCGTCCTCCATGTTCTTGAGCTGCATCAGTGCAAAGCCCAGGTCCTGCCCCGGTCCGTCATGGATGTCGGCGGCAATGCGCTGCAGCAAGCCTTCGTTCAGGGCGGTGGCGCGTTCCGCCGCGCGCACCACGCGCTCTTGCAGTGCGGCGTTCTGTTGGTTCATGACCATGAGCTGGCGCACCTGGTCGCTCAACTGGTGCTGCTGCGCAATGATGGTCTGGCTGCCGCGGCGCACCACCACAAACAGCAGCATGTACAGGGCCAGCATGGTGCCGGCCACCCATAACCAGCCCAGGCGCTGCACCGTGGCGGCCTCGCGGTCGACGTCGTCGGGTCGCTCGTAGAACTCGGCCGCAGCGATGACACCCCCGGTTCGATCGGCATGAATCGGCGTATAGGTCTCGATGACCCGCGGCAAGGGCTGCCCGTGCTGCGCCTGCGCCTGGTCAAAGCGTTCGCTGATCTCGGAGAAGATGTTGCCTGACAGCGCCTGGGCCAATCCCGCGCCGACCGGGAAGGTTCGTCCGATCACGTCGGCATCGCTGCTGAACAGGACATAGCCATCCTTGCGCCAGATCTTCAGGGAGACAATCTTCTGCCCGAGCGGGGTGTTGGCAAGATCGGACTGCAGCGCGGCTCGGTCATTCGCCGTCAGATCGTCGTGGTCAACCAGCGACTGCACGTGCGGCGCGATGAAGCTGCCGACATAGAGCGCGGTCACGCCGCCGATCCGGTGCACCACACTGACCTGCACCTGCCGCCCGATCCACCATCCGATAACAAGGGTTGCGGCCAGCAGGATCGGAAAGCTCAGCAGCAGGAACTGCCTGGACAAGGACAAGCGGCCAAATAGGTCTTTCATCTGCAGGCCCAACAAGTTGCCGCGCGGTGTGGCGGCGTCGCCGTGCGCCCGTGCCAGACGAGGCTGCCAGCGGGCGCGAAGACAATGTAACAGCCAACCGGCCGCAGCGCCAGCGACCAAAGTCTGAACCGGCTTGCGACCTTGGACCACCTCAAATCGCGCAGCTTGGACCTATCGACGCGGCACGCGCGTGCGCAAAATTGTCTGAACGCTACGGCCGCGGCGAAACGGCCAGACGGCATTCAACACAAGGAGCAGCCATGTCAACTCAACTCACACGTCGGCGTCTGTGCGGCTCGGCCATGGGTGGCTGTGTGCTGCTATGGATACAGGCCTGCGGCGGGGGCGGCTCCGACTACGCCGGCAGCCCGACACCGACACCTGCACCAGTGGCGCCTCCGAGCGGGTCCGGCGCCAGCGCCAGCCTGGGCTGCAGCAGCGCCATTGCCGCCAACCACGGGCATGTGCTGGCGGTGGCGCTGGCGGATCTCGACTCGGCCGCCGACAAGACCTATCACATCGAAGGTGGCGCCGACCACGATCACACGGTGACCTTGACAGTGGCTCAGTTGCGCACGCTCAAGACGGGCGTCAGCGTCAGCACGACCACCTCGTTCTCGCTGTCGCATCAGCACGACGTCGTGATCACCTGCATGTGAGGTCCACACCATGAAGTACGCACTCCATTCGATGGCGATAGCCCTGCTGTGCTGTTTCCCCGCGGCGCACGCTGCCGGCGGCGGCGGCGGTGGATCGGGCGCCGAGTCGGTGGCGGCCGACCCCGTCATCCAGACTGCCCAGGCGGCGATCGCCAGGAAGGACTGGGATGGGGCGCAGACGACCCTGCTCAAGGCCCTGAGCGGCAATCCGAGCAACGCCGACTACCACAACCTCTACGCCTATTCGCTGCGCAAGTCGGCGAAGCCCGACATGGACCTGGTGTTCAAGCACTACGCAGAGGCCTTGCGCATCGATCCCGGACATCGCGCGGCCCACGAGTACGTGGGCGAGGCCTATCTGGTAGTCAACGAGCTGGCAAAAGCCAAGGAGCATCTGGCTGCGCTGGACAAGCTGTGCTTCTTTGGCTGCGAGGAATACAGCGACTTGAAGAAGGCCATCGCCAGCTACGAGGCCAGCCACCCGCGCTGATGCGGCGTGGCGCTTAGCCGGCCAGGCCCACGTACACGTTCTGCACGTCGTCGTTGGCGTCGATGGCCGCCAGGAAGGCTTCGACTTCCTCCAGCTTCTCGGGAGCAAGGCTTGCCGGATCGACCGGGTTCTTGGGCTTGTAGCCCAGCTTGGCGGACAGCACGTTGAAACCATGGTTCGGCAGCGCGCGGCTAACCAGATCGAGATCGGCCGGGTCGGTCAGAAACAGGGTGGCGCCGTCGTCGCCCGGCTCGAAGTCCTGCGCGCCGGCTTCGATGGCGGCCAGTTCGGCATCGGCATCAGCGGAGGCGGGCTCGGCTTCTATCATGCCCACGTGGTCGAAGTCCCAGGCCACCGAGCCGGAGGTGCCCAACTGACCCTTGCGAAACAGCACGCGCATCTCGGGTGCGGTGCGGTTCACGTTGTCGGTCAGGCACTCGACCATCACCGCCACCTGGTGCGGCGCAAAGCCTTCGTAGATGACGCGTTCGAAATTGACCGCCTCGCCGCTCAATCCAGCGCCCTTCTTGATGGCGCGCTCCAGCGTGTCCTTGGGCATCGACACCTTGCGAGCCTGTTCCACCAGCAGCCGCAGGCGGGCATTCGATGCCGGGTCGGCGCCGCTGCGCGCGGCGATCATGATGTCCTTGGACAATTTTCCAAACATGCGGCCCTTGGCGTTGGCCGCCAGTTCCTTGCCTTTTGCTTTCCACTGCGCGCCCATGTGTACTCTTCCTTGAAATTGCGGTGCCGCAACGCGCAGCACCAAGGGGGCCTCGGTTATACACCCACGCCCGTCAGGTATTGGCGAGGTGGACACCGGCAAGCTGCCCGAGCAGCAGGGACAGCGCCTGCACTTGCTGCGCTGGCAGCGCCTGCGTAGCCTCCTGCGCGATCGGCTGCACGGAGGCCAGCGCGTAGCGCAGAAGTTGCTGCCCAGCCTCGGTGAGCAAGGCATAGCCCACCCTGGCATCACGCGGATCGGGCTGGCGCGACACCAGCCCCAGCTTTTCCAGCGGTAGCAGGCTGCGCGTGACCCCGGATGCCGTCAGCCCCAGGCGCTCCGCCAGATCGATGCGGCGCAACCGGGTGCCCGGCGCCCGCTCCAGATGGTAGAGGATCATGAAGTCCCCGAAGCTCAGGCCGTGCAGGTTGGACAGTGCGTTGTCCAGGCGCCGCGTCAGCGTGGCGTAGGCGCGCGTCAGGCGCATGCAGAATTCAAGGCTGGCAGCACCGCCCGTGTCGGCCGGCGCAGTTTTCGATGCCCTAGCCATGATGGCACCCCGCTTCAATGACACGCGATCGCGCCAGCTCCCGTTCGCCGGGGCGCTCGAAGTACGGCTCCATCGCCTCGAACATCGTCGGGGTGACATCGAACGTGTAGGTATCGCCCTTTTGCAGATTTCTCTGCAGCACACGTTGACGGCGCAGCTCGAGATCGGCATCGACGAAGCTGAACTCGACCCGGTGCCCTGCCGCCTCCACCAGCGCCTGAAAGCGCTCGCGGTCCTGGGCACGCTGCAGTCCCAACTCCAGCACCACGTCGGTACCGCAGTCCAGTATCTGCAGACTGCTGGCCCAGATTCGCGCCTGGCAGCGCGCCACGCGGGGCATGATCCACGACAGGTCCAGCTTCTCGGGCAGGTCCTCGCCGAACAAGGCGTGCATCCATTCGTCGATGGGGAAGCGTGGGGCACTGCGCTCCACCGCGAGCTGGCGCGCATAGGTGGATTTGCCCGCCGCAGTGGGGCCGTAGACAAGGTGTGCGGTTTGACAGGCTGGCATGGTTTCGCTTGATTAATCGTTGATTAGTCAATTATATATCAAGCATCAAGCTATCAAGGCGGATGCCGGCCACGCTGCGGTGCATTGCCTTGCTTCGGCCAATGCGCGTGACATATTCCCAACCCGCCGTACCGACGTTGAAAAACGTGGCTGTACTGCCTAGACTTCGCGTCGACAAACCGGGCCCTGGGGCAGCACTCGCGCTGCCGTTGGAGGGTCTCCATCTTCGAGACCGGGCGAGAGAACTTGTTTTCGTCTCTCCGCGCGAGACCCCATAGTGAACGGCACATACCGGATGGGCGCTGGCCCCGAGGAGCGCTTGCGCGTCGGGAGCCAACGCGCCGTTTCCCCCCTCCAAGAAGGAATGAGAAAGGCGTTTGCGGCATCGCCCCTTATGTCGCTATCAGGTAGGAGAAGACTCATGCACATCAACCGAAAACTACTCGCCATCATTGGGCGGCGTATACCCGCCATCTATGACGTGATCCCGCGTGGCCCGCAGGGCGCCACCTTTGGCAGTCACTACTCGGCGGTCGCCCTCAATCCCCAACCGCTGCCGCCGCACGAACTGGGCGCGAAGGTCGCGTCCGAATTGGTGCGCATGGCTTGGCTGGCTGATCGCTTCGGCATCGAGCGAAGCGATGTCCTGAAGGAGTTGGATGATTGGTGTCCGACTCAACCCAAGAAGATCAAGTTGCCGCCAGGCTCCGGGCCCATTCCCGAACCTGAGCCCCATCCTGATTGGTTCACCGACTATCAGATCGGCTTTGTTACCAGGGCCGCCATGGCCTCGGCTGAGTTTGACGGCACGCGACTCGGTGAGTACCTGGGCAAAGCGATCGATAGGACTGTCGCGGCCATGGAGTCACCCAACATGCGTTGACCGCCAGTCAAGGCCAGCACGCGGCGCGACGCCCTTCGGGGCTTCGTCGCCGCATCCGGTCGCGGACGTGTGAGGCTGGCCACCAGAAATCCGTACCGATGCCGCCAACACCTCAAGTCTATTCAGACGACTGCTGCAGCGCCCACATCTGCGCATAGCGCCCGTTGGCCACCATCAGGGTGGCGTGGTTGCCGCGCTCGATGATGCGCCCGGCCTCCATCACCAGAATCTCGTGGGCGTCCACCACCGTCGAGAGCCGATGCGCAATCACCAGTGTGGTCTTGTTCTGCGCCACGCTTTGCAGCTCGGCCTGAATGGCGCGTTCATTGGCCGAGTCCAGCGCAGAGGTGGCTTCGTCAAAGATCAGGATGGGCGGATTCTTGAGCAAGGTGCGGGCAATCGCCACCCGCTGTTTCTCACCACCGGAGAGCTTCAGTCCGCGCTCGCCGACCATGGTGTCGTAGCCCTTTGGCGTGGCGGCGATGAAGCTGTGGATGTGCGCCGCGCGGGCGGCTTCCTCCACCTGCTCGCGCGTGGCGCCGGGCTTGCCGTAGGCGATGTTGTATTCCACCGTATCGTTGAACAGCACGGTATCCTGCGGCACGATGCCAATGGCCTGACGCACACTGGCTTGGGTGACCTGCTTGATGTCTTCGCCGCCGATGAGGATGCGCCCTTGCTGCACGTCATAGAAACGAAACAGCAAGCGCGCCAGCGTGGACTTGCCCGATCCCGAGGGGCCGACCACCGCCACGGTCTTGCCGGCCGGGATGGCAAAGCTGATGTCGTGCAGGATGGCACGATCGGGCTCGTACGCGAAGTGGACGTGCTCAAACTGGACGTCGCTGTGCGCCAGCGTCAGCGCCCGAGCGCCGGGCAGGTCGGCAATCTCGCGCTCGCGCTCCATCAGCGTGAACATCTTGTCCAGATCGGTCAGGCTCTGCTTGATCTCACGGTACAACACGCCCAGAAAGCCCAATGGAATGTAGAGCTGGATCATGAAGGCGTTGATCATCACCAGATCGCCCAGGGTCATGCGGCCATCGACAACGCCCTGCGTGGCGCGCCACAGCATGGCCACCAGGCCGGCGGCGATGATGAGCTGCTGCCCGGTGTTGAGCAGGCTCAGCGTGCTCTGGCTCTTGATGGCCGCGCGCCGGTAACGCTCCAAGTTTTCGTCGTAGCGCCTGGCCTCGAATTCCTCGTTGTTGAAATACTTGACGGTCTCGTAGTTCAGCAGTGAATCGATGGCGCGGCTGTGCGCCGACGAGTCCAGCTCATTCATCTGCTTGCGAAACTGGGTGCGCCATTCGGTGATGACCACCGTGAAGGTGATGTAGAACGCCAGGGCAATGATGGTGATGCCGGCAAACCAGGCATCGAACTTGACGGCCAGCAGGGTCAGCACCATCGCCACTTCGATCAGGGTCGGCACGATGCTGTAGAGCGAATATGAAATGAGGGAATGCACGCCTCGCGTGCCACGCTCAATGTCGCGTGTCATGCCTCCGGTCTGGCGCTCCAGGTGAAAGCGCAGGCTCAAGGCATGCAGATGGCGAAACACCTGCAGCGAGATGCTGCGCGCCGTACCCTCGGTGGCCTTGGCAAAGACCAGTTCGCGTAATTCGGCAAACAGCGTGGTGCACAGACGCAGCAGACCATAGGACACCAGCAGCGCTACCGGGACCACCAGCACGGCGTTGTCCTGCGCCTTGGGGCCCATGCTGTCGACCAGCTCCTTGAGCAGCAACGGCACGCTGACGTTGGCCAGCTTGGCGCCGATCATGAACGCCAGCGCCGTCATCACCCGCCACTTGTATTGCCAGAGGTAGGGAAACAACCGTCTGAGCGTGCCCCAGTCCGAACGCTTGGTCACGGGCGCACCCGCCGCGGCGGGAGCATGGAAGGAAGTGCTGCTGAGTTCGCCGGATCGGCGCATGGGTGACAATGCCTAAGATTTTGCGGGACAGGCCGAAACCACGCTCGGCGAGCGCGCTCTGTCCTCAACATATTGCAATTACCAACCCGAGATTGTGCCCATGTCCGCAAACACAAGTCCTGCCGGCGTCCAGTTGCCCACCGATGAGGAGCTGGTGCTCAAGGTGATCCCCATGCCCGCCGACTGCAACGCCAATGGCGACATCTTCGGCGGCTGGGTGATGGCGCAGGTGGATCTGGCCGCCTCGGTGATTCCAGCGCGCTACACCAAGGGCCGCATGGCCACCGTGGCGGTCAACGAATTCATCTTCAAGCAGCCGGTGCGGGTGGGCGACATCCTGACCTTCTTCTCCAAACTGGTGCGCATTGGCCGCACCTCGGTGACGGTGAAGGTGGAGGTCTATGCCGAGCGCTTCCAGGCGCAAGGACATTACATCAAGGTCACCGAGGCCTCGCTGACCTATGTGGCCATTGACGACCAGGGCCGCCCGCGCGAGATTCCCAAACCCTGATCCGTCGATAGCTATCTTTTTAATAGCATCAAAGCATTGAGCAAAGAGCTTTTTAGCTTGATTTAACGCTAGAACTTGCCGTGGCGGCCGGCTCCGGCGGCAAACCGGGCTGCGCCCTGCAGCGCCTCGCCCAGGCATTGCTTGCCGCGCTGCCACTCCTGCTGCAAGGCCTGCGGCACGGGCAGACCGCCTTGCGCATAGGCGCTCATCCGGTCCGCCCGCATGGCCGCCTGCGGGAAGCCGGCCAGCTGCTGGGCCAGCGCCAGCGCCGCCGGCAAGGCCTGCCCGGTGGGCACGACGCGGTTGCACAGGCCCATTTGCAGAGCCTCGGCCGCCTCGACCTTGCGACCGGTGAGGATCAAGTCCATGGCATGGCCCATGCCGATCAGCCTGGGCAGACGCACGGTGCCGCCGTCGATCAAGGGCACGCCGAAGCGACGGCAATAGACGCCGAAGTAGGCATCCTCCTCCATCACCCGCAGGTCGCACCACAAGGCCAACTCCATGCCCCCCGCCACCGCGGCGCCGCTGATGGCGGCAACGACCGGTTTGGACAATATCAGGCGACTCGGGCCCATGGGCCCCAGGGGGCCGGGCCCAGTGGGGCCATCGGGGGCAAAGTTCAGGTGCGTAAAGGGGCCTGCCGCATCCTGCGCCGCCGCCGGATCGATCAACGCCCCGGCTTGCAAATCCCAACCGGCGCAGAAGTGCCCGTTGGCGCCGTGGAACACCGCCACACGCGCCTCGGCGTCGTTCTCGAAGGCCACAAACGCTTCATGCAGCGCCTGCGCGGTGACCGCGTCCACTGCGTTGCGCACATCAGCGCGATCAAGGCTGACCACCGTAACCCGGTCGTGCTGGCTGATCTCGACACCGTTGCTCATGATCGTGGATGGTACTGCCGATGCCCCCAACTGTCACCCGTGGGACCGCCGGGCAGCGCAAAGCCCGCCTGGTGTCGCGTGCCCGACAGCGTGTCGGTACAAACCCTGCGGCCGTTGCCGGGCAATGCCGCTATAAACGGGCGTCGCTGCCTCGTCGGGCGCGCCAACTGGAGACAACGTGCAGGTTCTTCAACTGCTGATAAGCGGTATCGCACAAGGTTGCATCTACGGCCTGATCGCGCTCGGCTTTGTGCTGATCTACAAGGCCACGGAAACGGTCAGCTTCGCCCAGGGTGAGCTGATGATGCTGGGCGCCTTCGTCGGTCTGGCGGCGATGACCATGCTCGGCTTTCCCTACTGGCTGGCGGTGCTCAGTTCGATCGTCGGCATGGCTCTGTTTGGTATCGCCCTGGAGCGCCTGGTGATTCGCCCGATCCTGGGTCAGCCGGCGTTCTCCATCGTCATGCTGACGATTGGCGTGGGCTACGTGGCGCGCGGCCTGATCACGATGATTCCCAACATCGGCACCGAGACCCATACGCTGCCGGTGCCCTACAAGGACGAGATCTGGAACCTCGCCGGCCTGGTGCTCAACGTCGAGCAGATGGCGGTGATTGCCGTCACCACCGTGCTGTGCGCGCTGCTGTTCGCGCTGTTTCGCTACAGCAAGCTGGGCATCGCCATGCAGGCCGCCTCGCAGAACCAGCTCGCCGCTTACTACATGGGCATTCCGGTGCAGCGCCTCAACGGCATCGCCTGGGGCCTGGCGGCGGCGGTGGCGGCGGTGGCCGGGCTGCTGCTGGCGCCCATTACGTTCGTGCATGCCAACATGGGCTTCATTGGCCTGAAGGCCTTTCCGGCCGCGGTGGTGGGCGGCTTCGGCAGCCTGCCCGGTGCCATCGTCGGGGGCCTGGTGATCGGTGTGGTGGAGTCGCTGTCGGGCTTCTATCTGCCCGACGGTTTCAAGGACACGGCCGCCTACATCGTGGTGCTGATCATGCTGGTGGTCAAACCGAACGGTCTGTTCGGCGAGCAGTTGCGAAAGAAGGTATGACGATATGACCCCCACGTTTGTCACTTCGTGTACCGCTCTGCCCCCCGAGGGGGCTAATTTTTCTAGGGGCGGCCCGTCGAAAAATTGCCTTTGTCATGAGGAAGACAGGGCATGAGGTTCATCTTCAAAACCGACTACGCGCAGGACATCAAGCTGGCCAAGCACGGCGGCCACGTGTTCTGGTACGGCGGCCTGGTGCTGCTGCTGCTGGCGGCGCCCTGGATCACCACCGAGTACTGGCTGGCGCAGCTCACCTTCATCCTGATCTATGCCGTGGCCGGCCTGGGCCTGATGCTGCTGGCCGGCTTTACCGGGCTGTTCTCACTGGGGCACGCGGCCTTTCTAGGCGTCGGCGCCTACACGCAGGCGGTGCTGACCAACGCCGGGCTGCCCTTCCCCCTGGCACTGCTGTGCGCGGCGGGCCTGTCGGCGGCGGTGGGCTTCGTGGTGGGTCTGCCCGCGTTGCGGGTCAAGGGCATCTACCTGGGCATGGCCACGCTGTCGTTTGGCTTCATCGTCGAAGAGGTGCTGGCGCGCTGGGAATCGGTCACCGGTGGCAACGCCGGCATCCACATCAAGAAGCCGGACCTGTTTGGCTGGACCCTGGGTTCCGGCGAGGAGTTCTATTTCCTGTGTCTGGTGGTGGCGGTACTGTCCACGCTGGGCATCCTGAATCTGCTGCGCTCGCCCACCGGACGGGCCTTTGTGGCAATTCGCGACTCGGAGATCTCGGCGCAAAGCATGGGCATTCACCTGGCCCGCTACAAGACCCTGTCCTTCGCCCTGTCCGCCGCGCTGGCCGGCGTTGCCGGCGCCCTGTATGGCCACAAGATGCAGTTCATCTCGCCCGACCAGTTCAACATCCTGCAGTCGATCGACCTGCTGCTGATGATCGTGATCGGGGGCGTTGGCTCCGTGCACGGCGCCTTCCTCGGGGCAATCTTCCTGATCACCCTGCCGGAGCTGATCACCATCGTCAAGGACTACCTGCCCGACACTGTCGGCCAGGCCCCCGGCCTGAAGGCCGTGGTGTACGGCGTGGTGCTGGTGTCCTTCGTGCTGTTCGAGCCCATGGGTCTGTACGGCCGCTGGCTGAAGATTCGAACCTACCTGCAGATGTTCCCGTTCTACCGCAAGGGCATGTTCAAGCGGCAGAAGTCATTCCAGAAGTCGGATCGCTTGAAATGACTGAAATCCTTCTTTCCGCCACCAACCTGAGCGTGCGCTTTGGCGGCGTGCTGGCGGTCAACAATGTGTCGTTCGACGTGCGTCAGGGTGAGGTGTTCACGCTGATCGGCCCCAACGGCGCCGGCAAGACCACGGTCTTCAACCTGATCAGCCGCATCTACAACCCCACCAGCGGCTCGATCAGCTACCTGGGCCAGAGCCTCACCGCCCAGCCACCCCACGCCATCGCCGCGCTGGGGATTGCACGCACCTTTCAAAACATCGAGCTGTTCGAACACGCCTCGGTACTGCAGAACCTGCTGATCGGCCGCCACACGCACCGCCAGACCGGTTTGTGGCAAGACCTGTTCTTCACCGCCAAGGCCCGCTCCGCCGAGCTGCAGGCGCGCCACAAGGCCGAGGAAGTGATTGACTTCCTCGGGCTGCAGCACCACCGCGATACCTTCGTGGCCGGCCTGCCCTATGGCGTGCGCAAGGTGGTGGAGTTGGCGCGAGCCCTGTGCACCAGCCCGAAGCTGCTGCTGCTCGACGAACCATCAAGCGGCCTGAACGTGGAAGAGACCGATGACATGGCCTACTGGATTGCCGATATCAAGAACGAGCTGGGCATCACCGTGCTGATGGTGGAGCACGACATGACGCTGGTCTCCAAGGTGTCCGACCGCGTGCTCGCCATGAACCAGGGCCAAGTGCTGGCGCTGGGCACGCCGCGCGAGGTGCAGACCCACCCCGCCGTGGTCGAGGCCTACCTGGGCAGCGTCGACGATGTGTCGTCCCTGCGGAGGCAGGCGGCATGAGCAGCATCGCCATCACCGATCAACCGGTGCTCACGTTGCAGAACATCGAGAGCGCCTACGGTCCGATCAAGGCCATCCGGGGCGTGAGCCTGCAGGTGCGCCGCGGCGAGATCGCCACCGTGCTGGGCTCCAATGGCGCGGGCAAGACCACCATTCTGAAGACCATCTCCGGCATCATCGATCCGCGCAAGGGTTCGATCGAATTCAAGGGCGTCGACATCACGGCGCGCGACCCGGCCCAGATCGTGCGTCTGGGCCTGTCGCATGTGCCGGAGGGGCGCGAGGTGTTTGCGCTGCTCAGCGTGCACGACAACCTGCTGATGGGGGCCTACACCCGCTCCGACCGCGACGGCGTGGCCAGGGACATGGAAGCGGTGTACGGCTACTTCCCGATCCTGCGCGAACGCGCGCACCAGGATGCCGGCCTGCTGTCGGGCGGCCAGCAGCAGATGCTGTCGATCTCACGCGCGCTGATGGCGCAGCCCGACCTGATCCTGCTCGACGAGCCGAGTCTGGGCCTGAGTCCCAAGCTGACCAAGGAAATCTTCGAGATCGTGGTGCGCATCAACCGCGAGCGCGGCACCACCATTCTGCTGGTCGAGCAAAACGCCAACATGGCGCTGAATGCCTCGGACTTTGGCTACGTGCTGGAGAACGGCCGCATCGTCATGCAGGACACCTGCGCCAACCTGCGCGAGAAGGAAGACATCAAGGAGTTCTATCTGGGACTCAAGGACGACGGTGTGCGCGGCGAGCGACGCTGGAAGAAGAAGAAGACCTGGAGGTAGGTGAACGTGAGCAAGCTCTGGGACCTTTCACACATCCAACCCAACAGCGCCGTGGTGCTGCCCGGCGACACCATTACCGCGATGTTCTGGAACGCCGTGGAGGAACGCGGACCCATGGTCTGGCTGCGCCAGAAGCACCTGGGCATCTGGCAGAGCTGGACCTGGGACCAGACCGGACAGGCGGTGCGCGAAATCGCCGGCGGCCTGCTCAGCCTGGGTTTCGCCCGGGGCGAGACCGCCTCGATTCTGGCCAATACCGTCGTCGAATGGGTCTGGGCCGACCTCGCCATCCTGTCCTGCGCGGGCGTCTCCAACGGCATCTATCCAACCGACGCCGCCTCCCAGGTGCACTACCTGTGCGAGGACTCGCGCACCGGCATCCTGTTCGTGGAAGACGACGAGCAGCTCGACAAGGCCCTGGAGGTGCGCGCCGCGCTGCCGGGCTTGCGCAAGATCGTGGTGTTCGACATGGAGGGCCTGGCCAGCCTGGACGATCCCGATGTCATCAGCCTGGCCGACCTGCGCGCGATCGGCCAGCGCTACCTCAACCAGCATCCGGATGCCCTGCCGGGGCGCATCGGTGCCTGCCGCCCGCAGGACCTGGCCATTCTGGTCTACACCTCGGGCACCACCGGCAAGCCCAAGGGTGCGATGCACCGGCACGAGGGTCTGGTCTATACGGTGCGCGGCTTCAATACACTGATTGCGCAGGACGAGCACGACGAGCGCATGTGCTTTCTGCCACTGTGCCACATCGCCGAGCGCATGGGTGGCGAGTACTTTGCCCTGTACACCGGCACCAGGCTCAACTTCGTGGAGAACCCGCAAACCGTGCCAGAGAACGTGCGCGAGATCGCGCCCACGGTGTTCACCGCGGTGCCGCGAGTGTGGGAAAAGTTCTACTCCGGCGTGATGATCACGCTGAAGGAATCGAGCCGGCTTCAGCAGGCCGCCTACGCCTGGGCCATCGGCGTGGGCAGTGCCATCGCCGACCGCGTGCTGGCCAGGCAGAGCGTCAACGGCTGGCTCAGGATCAAGTTCCAGTTGGCCCAATGGCTGGTGCTGAACAATGTGCGCAAGCTCATCGGCATTCACCGCGCTCGCTTTCTGGTGACCGGCGCCGCGCCAATCTCACCGGACCTGGTGCGCTGGTACCTGGCGCTGGGCGTGCCGATGCTGGAGGTTTGGGGCATGACCGAGACCTGCGGCGCCTCCACCGGCGTGCCGGCCACGCTGATGAAGCCCGGCTCGATCGGCCCGGCGGCGGGCTTCAACGAGGTACGCGTGGACCCCGCCACCGGCGAGCTGCTGGTACGCGGCAAAAACGTGTTCGTCGGCTACCTGAACCTCCCCGAGAAGACCGCGGAGACCATCGACGCCGACGGCTGGCTGCACACCGGTGACGTGGGGGTGATGGATGCCGACGGCTACTTCCGCATCACCGACCGCATGAAGGACGTCATCATCACCGCCGGGGGCAAGAACATCACCCCCAGCGAGCTGGAAAACGACCTGAAATTCTCGCCCTACATCACCGACGCGGTGGTGATCGGCGACAAGCGCGCCTACCTGACCGTCATCGTCATGATCGACCAGGAAAACGTGGAGAAATTCGCGCAGGACCAGGATGTCGCCTTCAGCAATTACGCGTCCCTGACACGCGCACCCGAAGTTCAGGCCTTGATCCAGAAGGAGCTCGATCGCGTCAACCAAAAGTTCGCCCGCGTCGAG
>Ga0208262_1000271_pt1 | contig 19682 bp, 24 predicted proteins | sample LakWasMet15_LOW5_2_FD_183863 | JGI IMG/M metagenome (GOLD analysis project Ga0208262, IMG submission 183863) | Freshwater sediment methanotrophic microbial communities from Lake Washington under simulated oxygen tension - Sediment Metagenome... | ecosystem: Environmental > Aquatic > Freshwater >... | reverse complement strand
TATCAGATTTACTCTGCTGCGAACATTACTTCAATTTTTTCGGCGATTTGTGACTTATCAACTCCTTTGTTCCACGGTTCCTTAGTGGGTTTGGTTACAGATTCTATTTTCAAATAGTCACTATTAAGATGAGAGATTGGAAACCGAATCGTCACACAAATATGCTTGAGGTGTGATAATGTCATACTTATTTTCATACCTTGAAATGAGAGACCTTCTATGACTATGCAACGCAAAACAATTACCATCACTGACCAGATGGAGAGCTGGGTAAAAGCACAAGTTGATTCAGGACAATACGGAAATGACAGTGAATATTTCCGCGATTTAATTCGCCGTGACCAAGAAAGACGAGTCGCGACAACTCAATTACGATCAATGCTCGATGAAGCTGAAGCCAGTGGAACAAGCAACCGTACTGCAGAAGAAATATGGGCAGAAGTAGAAAAGCGGTCTGCGCCAAACAATGGCTAGTTATCATTTATCGAACTTGGCTGATGAGGATCTTGGCAATATTTCTACTTATACCATTCAACGTTTTGGCATCAATCAGGCAAAGCTTTATAGAGATGGTTTATTCAAAACATTCGAAATGATTTCGGATTTTCCCTTGATTGGTAGCGACCAAAGCCAAGTCAAGATAAATGTTCGCAGGCAAGTGTATGAATCCCACGCCATTTACTATCGTGTGGATGATAACGGGATATTTATTTTACGGATATTGGGGCCAGGTGAAGACCCGTTACGCCATTTAAAATGAAAAATTAATTACAAAGACAGCAACAATATAATCGCCGGACTAAACCTGCCCAATGAGAACCTCGAAAAAACCTGTACTTCGATAAACTCAATGCGAGCGGTGCCTTATAAATCAATAAGTTCCGTTCGTGGTGAGATTCGAACCATGAACGGAGTGGGTTTTTCAAAGTTCCCCAATATGCACTATCCTAAAAATGAACGGCTACAAATCTATTTGGCGGCACAATTGGGCTTGTTGCAAATTGAGCCGAATCTTAACAAGCAACGCAAATATATTGACTTTATCGATTTTTATGCCGATCTTAGCGAGCAGGAAATCATCGAATTCCAAACACATTACCTAAACAAAGAAGGTGAAATCATGGGGCTGGCACAAATACTAAAACAAGAGGGTCGTCAGGAAGGCCGTCAAGAGGGCCGTCAAGAAGAAAGCATTGCTTTTGTATCGCGGTTATTAAGACGCAAATTTGGCATCCATCCCGAACTAGACGCATCGCTAGCAATATTGCAAACATTACCCGTTGAAAAGCTGGAAGATATGGCGGAAGCAATTTTTGACTGGACTGAAGTTAGTGATTTGACCGAGTGGTTAAGACATCAACTTTTAGAAATTAATCGTGCAGAGTAGAGAGAAACTTTGCCTAGTTTGTTCTTTCTAGCATCACTGCCATTAAGTAAAGTAGTTCGTAGACGTTCGCTAAGCGGAGCCGAAGCGAAAAAATGGTTATTACTATGATTAGGTTAGATTTATTCCTTATTTACCTCAGAGAGAACTTTTCCGTTCATCTGCCTTTCTATCACTATTGTGGTGAAGCCAGTCGAAGAATGGACGAAAAATTTTAGCTTGGAAATAAGCCGAGCGCACTTCGACATCTCGTCCGCTTCGATGTGCATAGTCACTGGCATCCAACAAATATGACTAATTAGATTACTATCGTGATAATACAGAATTTATGAGCGCGCGTTGGCAAGTATGAAACTATTTATTGAAATACCCAATGAACAGATTGCTCAAAAAATTGTATGGTTTTTGGAACATTTACAATCTGAAGGCGTAAAAATAATTAAAACTTCAGAGACAAATTCTGATACCAAAACAATGTACACAGACGAATATATTACTGAACATTGGCAGGAGTTAATCTCAACAGGGCTGAGCAGCTATGATGAAAATTATTATATAAGTGATCAGAATAAAAAAGACCGTGGCGCCTATTTGATGGAGAAACATAAGTGATCAATTTTGGCGAAACATCTGCACTGATCAATTGGGATCTCACACTAGCCCAACATTGCCTTGAGGATTATCAGATACTCTGCTGCGCTAGTGATATTGCAAACATTACGGGTTGAAAAGCTGGAAAATATGGCAGAAGCAATTTTTGACTGGGCCGAAGTCAGCGATTTAACCGAGTGGTTAAGACAGCAACTTTTAGAAATTGATCGTGCAGAGTAGAGAAACTTCCCCCCACATTTACTCTGTCTAGCGCCACTGCCTTAAGTTATCTTCAACTAAGCAAACAAGACTTTTCACCAATTCTTTATCGGTCACGGATAGTTAATTCAAAGCTAACCAACGGTGATCAGGATTGGCCTTGCGCTTTTTCCTGCAACCAAATCTTGATTAAGGATTGGTAAGGTACATCTTGGGCATTGGCCGCTGCTTTAATTGAATCCAGCAGGTGTTGTGGCAGGCGCAGAGAAATGGTTTTGGTGGTTGGTTTGAGATTGACGAGAACCACTGATTGCGCATTGTCCCAATCCAAAAAATCGGTGGAATCATGCGTTTCCCAGAACTGCCGTTCTTCAACTTCACTGGCAAATTTTGGAATAGTTTTAAGATGCTTGCTCATAAAATTTACAACGTCGTGCAAATAGCGTTTTAAAATTATACCGTCTAAATTCTGGCACAAAACTATCTGGTACAGATTTACACTGATTTAAGGGAGCCTCTAAAAACTGCACGTCGACATGCTCTCGGCAACTGCTCCTGCAGCGCCTACTGTTGGTGCTCTACCTCCTGCATGCCCGATACAGCGGGGCAGGCTCTCCATGCAGTTGAGTGTGAACGGTGATCTATTTAAATCAGTGACTTATCCGTTCGTGCTGAAATTGTCGAAGCATGAATGGATAATTTTTAGAGGTTACCTTAAAGGGCCGCAGATAATATAAAATGACAAAATCAACAATTAGCATTCCCTCAAACTGGAGCCAAACTAATGTACGCCATAGAATTTGAAACAAGTATTGATAACGGAATAATTCATATACCCGAAACATATAAAGAACTACAAAAAAACAAAAAGGCAAAAGTGATTATATTGATTGATGATAAAGCAACAACAGAAGAAAACCCGCAAAGATTGACCTTTGATAAGTTTCTAAGTAACAGTAAAAAAATAGACCACTTGACTATTTTCAGCAGAGATGAGCTGCATGAAAGATAAGGTTTTTATTGACACAAATATATTTGTGTACGCTTTTCTTGATACTAACGACAGTAACCAACATACAAAACACTTAAAAGCTGTCGATTTCCTGAAAAAATTTGGCACCGACAACCCAGTCATTATCTCTACACAAGTTTTAAGCGAATACTATAGCGCTCTACTGAAGAACAAAATTAGTGACGAGGAAATTCAAGAAAGTGCAAAACAGCTTGTAAATTTTCTTGAGGTTGTCGCTGTATCAAAAAATATCGTCATGCGTTCATATTCGATAAAAAACAAATATCATTACAGTTATTGGGATTCTTTAATTATTGCCTCAGCACTACAAAACAACTGCACAGTGTTAATCAGCGAAGACATGCAGCATAACCAAAAAATTGAAAACCAACTGAGCATCATCAACCCTTTTCTTTAAAAACCGAGACAATGGGATCCAAGGAAAATAGCAGCGGGCAATTTATTAAGGCAGCTCATTCCCATGAATTTGCTGCGGAGTTCTGCCATCAAAGGTTGGTGTGTTTTTTTAACAGGACTATAGGAACCTTTAAAAATTTCCATTCATGCTTCGACGGGCTCAGCACGAACGGATAAGTTGCCCATTTAAATAGATAACCGTTCGCTATGAGCCCTTCGACTACGCTCAGGAGAGCCTTGTCGAAGTGCAATTTTTAGAGGTTTGCTCAACGTTTTTTTGGATACAGCTCATTAACTGAATGGCCGTGACGAAAGGTGAGAACCAAGCAAATCAACTTATCGAAGGATTTATACTGGCATATTGCTCAGGTAAAGCGCCCACACACATTACCACTAACGATGGAATTCATTCGTTAGTATAATCAGTCACTGCTGGTGATCACTGTCACATTTATGACTCGCTGTAATACAGTTTACTTAGAAGGCATGTATTATGGGCACTAACATAGAAGACTGACTCATCCGTCGTTACTCCACTAACCTATCAGTACCCTCCCTGGACATTGCCACTATACGGACATGGATTCAGTATATCCGATAAGTTTTTTGATAAAAAAAACCTTCTTAAAAATTAATTATTAAATAATGCGAAATATAATATCAATTATTGTTTTTTGTTATCTTGGGTCGCTTTTTTATTTTCCAAATTCCTCTTGGGGATTAGAAAGAGGCGTTAATGTTTTTAATCTTTATGGTAGAGGAACTGGCGTTCTTCCATTGCCAATAATAAACATAACGCTTTACTTAATATATTCTATTATTGCCTTTTTTAGCTACCAGCAAGGTAATGTTAATAATTATTTTAGAATAAGATATTATTTCTGGGCATTTAATACGCTATTTTTTATGTTTGTAATTTTTGGTATGGCGAGCGGGGTGCCATTGCTAAAAATATTTTCATCAACCGGCTTAATTAATGTATTTAACATGTATTTATTCATGTTGATTTTGTTAAAAATAATATCAACTCCAGAGAAACTAGACAAATTAAGTGATTTTATTATTTTCTGTGCCTTAACCAGAGGTATTTGGGGTTTGGTACGCTGGGCATTTCTGGGTGGTGACCCGGCCAATATTTATGCTAACTCTCAAAAAATAGCAGTACGACTTACTTTTTTCGATATTAATGACAACTTAGTTGCGACTATAGGTGCGTTCCTTGCGGCATGGTTGCTGCTCTACCGTAAACCAGGCTTAACTACAACCCGAAAACTGTTTTACTACCTGATGATTGGTGTTGGCCTTGCCGTTGTCTTGTTATCTTATCGCCGAACAGCCTGGGGTGGCTTAGTTGCGGCTGGATTTTGGTTTGTTTGGCAGCAACCCTGGAGAAGGCGAATACAAGTTGGTTTTATAGCCGGTCTTGTCGGCGTAATAGCTTTACCAGTATTGATAGGTGAACGCTTTTCAAAAGTCAAAGGCGGCGGCGGAAAAACTGGGTTGCTTTACGACATTACCTCAAGTAAGGGCGAAATTGAAACATCGGGGGGACGTTTTTCGGAACTTGATATGGCTTGGCAATATATTTCTGACAGTCCTTTGACCGGAGTTATGCCTTGGGGAGGAATGGGATTAGGCGAAATGCATAACTTTGTTCATAGTGGTCCAATGCACTTGTGGTTAAAAGGTGGTGTATTTGCATTGATAATTTTTATTCTAATCTTGTTGAGTTATTTCTTATTTGCCAGAAGAGTCCGACGGGAAATTGCAGCGCAAGACAGAGGGTTATCAGAAATGGCTTTTGCTGGTTTATTATTTCAAGCACCAAATATTTTGTTTGGCACGCCATTTATTGAATACAGAACAACTCAGTTATTGGGTGTTTTATTAGTTTTGCCTTATTTAGTCTATGGACTCAAAAAAACAGCAGTAAAACTTGAACCTACAGAGGTATTGTTAAAACCTTATTTCAAACCAGTATCCCAATCTCATCACCAATGACTAAAAAATTTGCCAGAAACTCCATTTTAAATTTTATGGGTGCAGCTACGCCTGCGCTCGCGAATTTAGTTGCTGTGCCTGTGCTGGTTAACAACCTTGGATCAGCTGATTATGGATTGCTAACACTTGTTCTGGCTTTGGTGGGTTATTTTGGATTGCTAGATATAAGTGCTACACAAGGTTCAACCCGATTTATCGCCGAATATGACAGTCTTGGTCAACCGACTAAAGCCAATGAAGTTATTAGTTTTGGCCTGGTTATTTATTTGTCGATAGGCTTGGTCGGCATGGCGCTGATTTATTTTACTGCGCCGTTATTAATAAAAAGTGTTTTTAAAATTCCCGTAGCCAGTACCGCAACTGCTCTAGCCACCCTTAAACTAGCCGCAGTCGCTTTCTTGTTTTCACAATTACAAGCTTATTTAACCAGCATACCGCAGGCGATGCAGCGTTATGGCGTGTCAGCAGCTACCGAAGCTTTCTTTGGATCCGCCGCACCCTTACTCAGCATGGCTGTTGCGATAATAGATGGCAGTATCGAAAATGTTGTCGCCGCTCGCCTTGGGTTAAGCGTAATAAATGTTGGCGTTCTGTTGATTTGTATCCTGCGACTTAGGCCGGATTTTAGACTCGCCAAAGCTGGAAAAAGCATTAAGCGGCGCTTGTTGTCATTCAGTGCTTTTTCTTACTTAAGTACCATAGCAGCGGTCTCTTATGCCCATGCCGACCGCATGATATTAGGCATACTGCTTGGTCTCAGCGAGATTACTCTATATACCGTGCCAACTACCTTAGTGAATAGATTATTTGGCATGACTTATCGTTTAGGTAGCGTCATCTACCCAGCTGCCAGCCAGTTGGCTGCACAAGGTGATAAACAAGGGGTGCGCCATGTTTATTTGCTAGCCTCGCGTTATATGACAGCAATCAATAGCCTGTTGATATTGATGCTCATTGTCTATGGTCAAGACTTATTACGATTATGGGTGGGGCCTCAATTTGTGGAACAAGGTTTCCCTGTATTGGTAATAATTTCATTAGGGATGTTGGTTGACTCCATGACTAATCTACCTTCGCTAATCAACAATGCCGTCGCGCATCCCAGAACAACTGGTTTATTTGCAGTTGCAAGAGCGCTACTGGGCATTGCCGCGCTAATTTTTGGAACCCTCAAAGGTGGCATTATTGGTACAGCGTTAGCTCATTTAGCCGCCTCATTGATAGCGACCGCGGCATTTGTTATTTATGTGCATGGTCGCTCGGTCCCAGCCTCACTGTTTGATTTGATTCGTAAAGCCTATCTGCCCGTTAGCATCGTTGTAGCATTTACTTCGACTGTCGCATGGTTTACGAAGCCGGCATATCCAGCGCCTTTACTCGACCTTTTGGAGCATGGTTTGATGGTCAGCACACTTTATGGATTGATAGCGTTGTTATTAATCCTAACGCCAGAACATAAGCAAGCTTTGTTTAAAAAATTATCTTTTCGATAAATCCCCACTACCAATTGAGACAAAACAATGCGTATTTTGCTTGTTAGTGAAGACATTCCGTATCCCAGCATGGGCGGTTTGGCCAAGCATGTTTTAACATTAGCCAAGGCTCTCGTTAAAGCGGGGCACAGTGTTGATCTACTTGGTGGCGATCAACACCCCATTGAAGTCGCTGGTGAAGAAGGACAGTTTGGCGGCCGTTTTTTTGGCGAGCTGCACGGACATTTAGCAGGATGGAAAGAAAGTAAGATAGGAATGTATCTACCGTCGAAAAGACCCTGGATAGCACGAAAAATGGCGCAGTGTGTTATGAAACACGTCGCCGATTATGACATTATTCATTATCACGGACATTTTCCCAATATAGCCAAATATATTCCCCTGCACATTAACTTTGTACAGACTCGCCATGACCAGGGTAGCGATTGCTTAAAACACACCCGGTTTCGTAATGGTGAAATTTGCAATCAGTTAAACCCAGCTGATTGTGCGGGCTGCATTGCCAAACAACCAAATGCGCTACAACGGACTATATCTGCGTCTGCAGTTAGCCGTTATAGAGAAGATGTTGCAGAAGCCTTTCAGCGTCATAAAACTATTTTTGTTTCCGAAAAACTTAGACAAAATTTTGCACGTATAGCAGGAGCGGGGGAGTGGGGCTTTGTCGTCCATAATTTTGTCGATTTAGAAATGATCAATGCGGCTTTGCAGGCTAACCCGACATCAAGTAAAGCAGATAAACATAAGCTCAAGCTGTTCGTGGCCGGTAAGCTTTATCACCCAAAAGGTATCGGCATGTTATTGCAAAAAATGGTGCCCATCATGTCTGAGCATTTTTACTTGAGCATTGCCGGTGATGGCCCAGATAAAGTAGCTCTACGACAACAATTTGAAAGTGATCAAGTAACCTTTCTCGGTTGGTGCGATTATCAAACCGTACTCAATTACGCAGCTTCCAGCGATGTCATTATTGTACCGTCAATCTTGGAAGAGGCTTTTGGAGCAACCACACTTGAGGGACTTTTACTGGGCAAACCGACATTTGCACTTGATAGAGGCGCAACACCTGAACTGCACATGTATCAAAATTTCCAAGGCCAATTACATTTACACCCGGACATAGAATCGCTAGTTGCAGAACTGGTGTATTTTAAACCCCAACTTCAGTCTCTCCCTATATCGGATGGCCGTGGCGGTGTTAATAGCACTCTCCAGCACTTGCTGGAGATTTATCGGAATCCTATCGCCGCAACCATTTCCTGAGGCTTTGATGACAATAAAATTTTCAATTATCACCTGCACCTGGAATAGTGAACCTTATCTTCAGCAGTCGATAGACTCGGTGCTTGCGCAGGATTACCCCAACATAGAACAAATTTTTGTTGATGGCGGATCAACCGATGGCACCTTAGAACGGATTCAGTCGTTAACCGGCAATGTCAAATATGTCACCGGCGTAACCGGGGGCATTGCCCATGCAATGAACGTCGGCATCGAAATGGCTAGTGGTGACGTTATCGCTCACTTGCATTCCGATGATTATTACGCACATTCGCAGGTGTTAAGTCATGTGGCTCAGGCTTTTGAAACTGAAGGTGCGGAGTGGTTGTTTGGTCGCTGCCTATCAGACATCGACGGAAAACGTGTTCCTGAAGGCTATGCGATTCCGCATTACAGTTATCAACGCTTATTGAAAGGAAACTTTATTCCTCATCCTGCGACCTTCGTGACCAAGGCATTATTTGAGCGGGCAGGGGTATTTGAAAAATCAATTAAATACGCCATGGATTATGATTTATGGTTGCGCCTCGGCAAACTTGCCGAACCGGTGCAGTTGGATGAACATTTGGCGGTATTCCGGCGCCATCCTGGTAGTCTAAGTACCTCTAATCCTCTGGCCAGTTTTGAGGACGATTTTGCAGTGAGAATGAAATATGCAGCCAAAACACCTTGGCCATTGGCATATCATTGGGCACATTATTTAGTTCGTCGCTCACGTATTACTCGTCAACTTGCTACTGAAATGCCTAGAGGTAATCTATGAAATTATCTTTGATTATGGCAACGGTCGGCCGTAGTGTTGATGTCGGACTTATGATTGATTCGCTCGCTAATCAAACGGATCGTAATTTCGAACTCATCATAGTTGATCAGAACCAGGATGACAGACTAACGTCTTATATTGAAAACGGTATTACCCAGGGGCTAGATATTCGCCATGAGCGCCTATTTCCTCCAAGTCTTTCTTCTGCTCGGAATCTAGGTATTTCTGTTGCTCGTCATGAGATTTTGGCTTTTCCTGATGACGATTGCTGGTATGAACCAGAAGCGGTTGAGCGAGTTCGTAAGCGCTTTGATTCGACACCTAAAATAGCTGGTTTGATAGCATGCTGGGTGGAACAAACTGATGGACTAGGGGGCAAAGCGGCAACTGGACAGCTTGAACTTGAAGCATGGCGGCAATTTAAAGGTGGCGTTGCCAGTTCAATTTCGCTTTTTTTTCTTCGAGAACTTTTTGATCGACTAGGCGGTTTTGATGAACAACTGGGACTGGGTGGCTGGTATGGCGCTGCTGAAGAAACTGATTTTGTCTTATCGGCATTAACTTCAGGTGCACAACTGGCCTATGAGCCAGGTATTCGTATTCATCATCATTTTGAGACAACAGCACCAAAAGACTGGTTTTCGTTGCGGCGATCTATTCGAACTAAAGCGAGGGGTACCGGAGCCATCTATGCGAAACATAAGCTTTCATATCAGGTTATTTTTCGCGGATTTTTGGCACCAATTGTCAAACCATGGATTCCACCTAAGAATATCGCGAGTTTGGTTCTTGGATATTATGTCGCATTGGGCCGCATTGAGGGTTTTTTACGCTGGCGCTTTTCTGAACAGAGAGCCACCAAGTATTAGTATGCACCCAACTTGTGCTGTCTCTACTAAATCTCAGGAATATTCATGATATCTGTTGTTATACCTCTATATAACAAGGCTCCATTTATACAAAGAACTATCGATTCTGTGCTTGCTCAGACCATAACCGACTGGGAATTAGTCGTTGTCGATGATGGTTCGACTGATGAAAGTCTTGATTTGGTTTCGGCATATTCAGATTCCCGTATTAGGCTCATTAAGCAAACTAATACTGGCGGTGCTTCTGCACGCAACAAAGGAGCGGAATTAGCGACTAACGATATATTGGCATTTTTAGATGCCGATGATTATTGGGCTCCGACGCATTTGGAAAATTTGCAGCAATTGATTAAAGAGTTTCCGCACGCATCCTTATATGGCACAGCTTATCTCGGGGTGGGGGGGGATGGCGTGGCCCGAGAAAGTAAATTTCGCAATCCCAATATCGGGCCGGATAAATTGTTAATTACCGATTATTTTGCTGACGTTGTTGAGTTTGGACATTTTATATTTACTTCGTCAGTGGCTATTAATAAATCAACCTTTCAAGCAATAGGTGGATTTCCAATAGGTGTAAAATCTGGCGAGGATACCCTTACTTGGGCGCGATTAGCATGTGTAGGAGAGGTTGCTTTTTCAAAAATGGCTACTTCCTTCTATAACCTCCCGCCAGTTGATCTTGCAAATAGACAAAATTTTCTTCGTCGACCGCTAATTCCTGATTATGTTGCTTCAGAATTATCAAAATTAAGAGCTGCAACGCCTAAATTTAAGACGAGTTTGTCGCGTTATCTCGCACATTGGCATCGTATTCGAGCAATGATGTTTTTAGAATTGAACGAACGTCTAAACAGTTTTTTTGAGTTATGGAAAGCAATTCGGTTTGATGGCCTTAAGCCTAAGGATTTTGTGTGTTGTTTACTTCTTGTTCTTCCTCAAGCTATGAGAGCTTATGCTTTAGTTAACATACGAAAGATGCGTGGGCGTGTATAAAATTTGGTAGCTTGAGGTTCCAGGATATGGTTTCTGAGCGAAACTTTTCTGCCATTATGTTAAGCCGTTCATGGTTCGACAAGCTCACCATAAACGGCTTAACATTGTATTTTGGATTTTCCCATTCACCTTTCTATAGGTTTCACCTCAAGGGTGATTTATGTACAGACGAACGGAAAAATCCTTAACTGAATTGAAGTGTTGCTCTGGCTCTATTTTAAGGCGCACAAGTAATAACCAGATCATTACTATATTTGCCGACTTCTTTATCCTTCAACATGTAAATGGCTGAATAACGTCGTAGTTCTGGTTTACCCGTATGCAGCAGCGGCCGATTATCCATAAAGGGCGAAACAGTAGCGCGGGCAAGCAATGCCCAATCGGCGTCATTTTCGCGCTGGCAATAAATATTGATGCCATCGCTTTTGTTTTTATTAAAACTTAACGCCACGATGCCGCCGGTTTGATCAATGCCGTTCAAGTTGGGGCTGGCGTTGGCAAGGTCGTTGCTAATTTCAGCACCTTCAATACCCAGCTGTAAACCTAGTCCATGGTTATAATCAGATCGCGCTTTGATCCGCCGCACCTCGGCCCGAATCAGGGTTTCGGCAGCTTGGCGACTGGTAGATTTATCGGCAGTCGCTTGTCTGGCAAGGGCTGTAGCATTACCGGCAAAGGCCGTCTTGTCATGAAAATCGGCATTAGCCGCTTTCAAGGCGGCCAAATCAGCCTCTGATACGCCGTTTTCAGGCGTCAGTTTGGCAATTAAATGATCGTACCAGACCAAAAAATCAGGGTCTGCGTTGGGGATAAAAGTAGACTTAGGCATGATTGTTTTCTCCATGATGGAATTAAACAGAACTACAAAAAAGATTTTCTCGTCAAACTTCGTGATTGCAGCGAGATAGTCTGTGTGACATTGCTGTGTTTCTAAGCTTCAAACGCGTGTTTTAGACCTCCAGCGGTGCGTTTGTAACGTCTAGTGGTAAACTTATGGCGTTAAATATTTTACGACTCTCTGTAAGCCCTGATAATACTGACCTACAGAGATTTTTGCCCAGGCTTGGAAACACACGTTGGAAAGGCTCCGTGTCGCGTATCAATGCCTGAGTGTGCCAATTGCGTGTGTGTCCAACGATTATTATGTTTGGATGGATTTGATTATCGATTTCAACCAAACATTTTAGATGAGTTGACAGCTGCTCTTGGCCGCTATGAATATAGTTTAGAACTAATTTTTTGCATAGCTTGGCCGTTAGCTTTTTAAGTGGGAGGGTAAGTTATACGATACCTATGCAAGGTAGTGATACTATTTAGCTAATCGATTAGATGAAGTAGGGTACGCAGTGCGTACCAAGTTCCCTCTCCGCAACAAATTCCAAAAGGTACGCACTGCGTACCCTACAATTCTTTCCTTTAACCCCGTCAACATCAACCCTATGAAAATAGTTATATTCCAACCCATGCTAAAACAATATCGTGTGCCGTTGTTTGAGCAGATGGGCCAATTACTGACAGAGCAAGGCCATGAATTACGGGTGGTTTGCGGTAGTCCGCCAACTCATGAACAAACCAAAGGCGATAATGTTCTTTATAGTAATCGTTACTGTCTAGTTGAAAAAAGTTTGTGGCTATTAAACGGTAAACTACATTTTTTACATCATGCACTGTCGCATATTTTATGGGCCGATTTTATTGTTACCGAGCAAGCCAATAAGCATATTCATAATTATTTGCTGATTATATTTAGGCTGATTGGAGTTAAGCACTTTGCTTATTGGGGGCATGGTCAGAACAGGCAAGGTAATCCGAATAGCTGGCGAGAAAAAATTAAGAAAAAACTGTCGACTCAATGTGATTGGTGGTTTGCTTATACTCAAGGTGTCGCAAACTATGTGACAACCTTGGGCTATCCAAGTACAAAAATCACTGTATTAAATAACAGCATTGATACATCTGAGTTTAAGCAGGCGCTCACCGAGCAAGCGCCTGAAAAAATTGCCCGATTTAAGCAACAATTGGCAATTAATGACAAAGCCAGAATTGGGCTTTTTTGTGGCAGCCTCTATGAAGATAAGAAGCTTGAATTTTTATTAACGGCCGCTCTTAAAATTCATCAAAAAAATCCAAATTTTGTGTTATTAATTATTGGTAATGGTACCGATCGGACTTTAGTTGAAGAGTTTGCCAAGCAACATTCATTCATCAAATATCTAGGAAGCTTGTTTGGCGAACAAAAAGCCTTGGCATTTAAATCGGCAGAATTATTTTTGTGTCCTGGTTTAGTAGGCTTGGCTATTCTGGATGCTTTTACTGCCGCTCTGCCTTTATTTACTAGCGATATTCCCAACCACAGTCCGGAAATTGAGTATCTGCAAAATGGTTTTAATGGCGTAATGACAACAGCACTTGAAGATGATTATGCTCAAGCCGTTGTTGATATTATTAATGCACCAGAAGAATTAGCGCAATTGCGAAATAATGCATTGGCAAGCAGCAGCCAGTTTTCCATAGAAAACATGGCGCAAAATTTTGTCGATGGTATTGGCAATTATTTTAAAAGCCAGAAAATATAGCTCCAAAAGGCTTAAGCCGATTATATTCAAGAGCTTATTAAATTTATGTCTTTTGGGTCTGAGCTTGTCAAAGTGTGAGTTTTTTCGAGGTTCCAATAAATAGGATGATGGCAACGCTTACTTACTAGAAAATTGCAGAGGATAATTTTATGAATGCTCAACCCCAATTTATTACCAACGTTAACGGAGAAAAAACCGCCGTCATACTTACTTTAGCCGATTACGAAGAACTAATGGAAGATTTAGAAGACTTAGCTGCCATTGCAGAACGCAAAGACGAACCAAGCATTCCATTTGATGCGGCCTTAAAAGAAATCGGCTTATGACCTTATACCGGATAGAAATTAAGCAAAGCGCTAAAAAGGAGTTAGCGCAATTACCAACGTCAACAGCCGAAAGATTGCTATTCAAATCACGGCGCTTGCCGATAACCCGCGCCCGAATGGCTGTAAAAAACTGGTTAGCACAGAACATAGCTACAGGATCAGGATAAACGACTATCGGGTGGTTTACTCCATTTTTGATCAGGAGTTGATCATTCAAATTATCAAGCTAGGGCATCGCCGGGATATTTATAGGTAGCTTACCCCGACAATTTAGTCTCGCATTCGCTTGGTTACGGCGCAAAAAATGCGCACCTAACACAACTTATACTGTTGTATTTTTAAAAATTCCCTTATGAAAATTTTGTTTGTCCATAATCGTTATCAACAAGCTGGTGGCGAAGATAATGTGGTTGTCGCCGAAGCTAAGTTGCTGGCCGATCACGGCCATGAAGTTGAATGTTGGAGCGTTGATAATAAAGACTTGCCAACGGGCTTAAGTGGAAAAATAAAAACTGCTCTAACAACCAGTTATTCCCCGGCCAGTCGGGCCATTGCCCGCGACAAGCTACGACGCTTTAAGCCCGATGTGGTGCATGTGCATAATTTTTTCCCGCAAATCAGCCCGTCAATTTATGACGCTTGTCTTGATGAAGGCATACCCGTAGTGCAAACGCTACACAATTACCGGCTAATTTGTCCAGGTGCAATGCTGATGCGACAAGGCAATATTTGTGAGCAATGTATCACTGGCTCACCCTATCAAGCGGCTTGGTATGGCTGTTATCGGGGCTCAAAGTTGGGCAGTCTAGTGGTAGCGCATATGGTGGCGCAGCATCGCAAGCAGGGCACTTGGCAGCATAAGGTCAACCGCTTTATTGCGCTGACAGAGTTTGCTAAAAGCAAATTTGTTGCCGCAGGTTTTCCCGCGGATAAAATCGCCATTAAAGCTAATTTTCTGCATGATCCTTTGCAGGAAACCTCCCTCACTAATTCTGACACTCCCAGCTTTGCATTGTTCGTTGGACGCCTCAGTGAAGAAAAGGGTATCAACACTTTGCTGCAAGCCTGGTCGACATTGGATGATCAAATCCAGTTAAAAGTAGCAGGCACCGGTCCGCTTGATGGTTTATTTGTAGGTAAAAATAATGTGGTCGCGTTGGGCAGGCAAAGCACAGTAGAAGTCAGTCGCCTGATGCAGCAGGCTGCATTTTTAGTGCTGCCTTCCGAATGGTATGAGGGATTTCCATTGGTATTGGTTGAGGCGTTCGCCCATGGCTTGCCGGTGCTTGCATCAAGGTTGGGCAGCATGGCGGACGTTATCAAAGATGGTGAAACAGGAGTATTGTTTACTCCGGGCGATGCCGACGATTTAGCTAGTAAAGCTAAATGGTTTCTGGAGAATCCTCAGCAAGTTAAAAAACTCGGTGACAATGCCAGGCGCGTATTTCTTGAAAAATATACAGCAGAACAAAATTATGTTGAGCTGATGGCGATTTATAAAGAGGCGATGGAATAGAAATTAATGATTTGAGGTGAAGCTTTCTGCAAGTGCAGGTAGCCCGATATAGATAAGAATTTCGTAGGAGCGGGCCGTGCCCGCGATTAAATGTGCCAACACCAAGGTTTCTAACAATAATGCGGGGGCATGGCCCGCTTCTACAAAAGTTTAATAATATAAGTTATCAATTTGCTAACCAGAGACACGATTGTAGGTGTGAATTTAGTTATCTAAAGCCACACCTACAGCTAAGAAATCTCTGTTTATTATGGAAGCAAGCCAATATCTGTGGCTAGTGGTGCAAAGCCAATATTATTGACTGGCGAGCCAGGACAGGTTGTCATCTTTTTGTTGCTGATGGTTACGCATGGATCAGCAACAATGCTACCTTGTTCAATTCCCTCCGCTATCCATTGTGCCCATGTAGCCGGTGACACATACTTATTGGACTCCATAATTTTGAAATCGGCTCCAAGTGTACCTTTAGTAGACCAAACTACATTATCACCAATCACAGTGGAGTCTATTGGTGAATGATAGCGTAGCGAACCACCCCATTGTTTGGTTGTAACGATAACATTACGCTCAATTCTATTGCCTTCAGGCCATTTATAATTATGCATTGGCGCAGCCAATTCTGGATATTTCTGTTTCCACAGTGTGGTTTGGTAAGGCGAATTATTCAGAAGATTTTTAAGGTTATTCCAATCAAACGTTGGCCAGCGGTCATCTATGTAAATAGCATAGTCATTGGTAGTAATATAATTATTGGTGATTTTGTTATCTCGTCCACCACCCAATTGAATAACCCGTTGTCCCGCATTTTCAAAAATGTTGCCACTAATTTCAAAACCACTGGCGGCATCATCCAGGTAAACACCAACAGCAAAATTTGGGGATTTATAAACCACTTGGTTATTAGCGACATCCACGCTATTCATACCATAACCGATAATGTCATGAATATAGTTGTTTTTGATCGCGTTGCCACGATATGTCCAGTCTCGTCCACTGTAAATCGCTCCGCAATCTGCAGTTTGCAAACAAAAATGGTGTAGTTCGTTTTTTTCAATTAAATGATCGTTGCCAACAATCAAGATTGCTGGGCCAGGGCCCTGTTCAAATTGGTTATGAGTCGTTTTTATGCCAACGCCAGATAGCCGTATGGCTGGTGAGTTAGTTAGCAATATTGTGCCTATGTGATGAATGTGATTGTTATGAACGATATTGCCAGAACTCTGTAATGTTGTCCTGTCACCGCCATTAACATCTACACCCTCAGCGCCAATATGATGGATTTTACTGTCGCTCAGTTGCACATTTTGGCTTTTAATTATTTCCACCCCTTTACCGCCAATATTGTTAATTTCTAATTGTTGCAACAAGATGTCATTAGAATTTTTTAATACCAATGCTGTGCCGGTACTGTGTTGAAAGCCGATGTTTTTGAAAGTTAAGTTGTTGATACTATCTGCAACCACAATATTTTTTAATGATGACAATATCGCTACTTTAGGGGTTATGCCTGCAGGCGAGATAAAGCTAACTTTATTCGTGACGGTATTAAAAAGCCACTCGCCTGGAGCATTCAGCAACGATGGTAGATTTTGTATATAAAATCGGCGGCCGCTATATAATCTTTGAGTAGTTTGTGCTGATAATTTAGTGGAGTTGTTAGGTTGGTTTATGGAGTCAATACCGATATATTGATCATACCAGTCAGTGGCTGGGAATATATGAACCTGAGCCGTTCTAATATCGCCAGTTAAAGTAGGCATCGTTTCCATTGCCGAAAACTCTGTTTTATAGTCAATTGGCAACTTAATATGCGCCCAGCCTTGATCTGGCCAGCGTGCTAATTCCAGCTTTTGATCATTTACATATAATTCAAATTTTGGAGTGTTTCCCTTTATCCGACCACCATCAAAATAAGTTGTGGTGTCAGGCAATTTTGTAATCGGGCACTCCCATAATAGGGTAACGCCTTTTTTACAAACAATTGGTATTCCGCCACTAATCGATACTTGTGCCCCAGGATCACCTTGCCAGACTATTTCTTTGCCTGGCAATCCAGAATCAAGCAAGCTAAAGTTTAGCGGCTGTGTTTGGTAATATCGGCCTGAGGCGATATTGACGTTAACTTTGTCATTAAAGGTATTGGTTTGTTTTAGATTTCTGATGGCTTGTTTGGCGCGTTCAAGTGTTTTAAACGGACCATCGGTTTTAGTTGCGTTTGGCGTTTTTAAGCTGCCGGACCATAAATCATTACCCTGAGTGTTAACATAATAATCCGTGGCCATGGCCCCAGAACTGAAACTTAAGCTTGTTATAATCCAAGCCTTGATTAAATTTTTCATAAACTTATTTCCTTTTTGACTAATGTGCGACTTAATTCTGGACCAAAACTCTAGGCAATACCCTGATTCAGTTAACATTCTGGGGTTAAGCTTCCCAGTGTTGGATTATCAGTATAGCCTGGAATTATTTCAACACTGGGTAAAATCCGGCGTACCTCATCAGGTGTGCATTGCTAATGTTCATACGGTTGTCACCAGTCTTACTGATAAAGATTTAAGGGAGATTAATCAACATTCTTTAATCACAATGGATGGCTTGCCGTTGGTGTGGTACGCCAGAGCAGTGCATAAAGCGAAGATAAAGGAACGCGTGTGTGGGCCGGAATTAATGTTGCGTTGCTTGGATCAGGGGCGAGTGCATGGATGGAAGCATTTTTTTCTGGGCGGTAAAGATGAGGTGTTAACGGATTTGGTAAGCAGTATGCAATTACGTTATCCGGGGGTGAATATCGTTGGTTGGCATTCGCCACCATTTCGGCCGTTATCGCTTGAAGAAGATGAGCAGTTGGTTGCTTTAATTAACGAGCATCAACCTGATTTTTTGTGGGTGGGGCTAGGGGCTCCCAAGCAAGAAAAATGGATTGCCGCGCATTTAACAAAAGTTAACCCGCCGGTGCAAGTTGGCGTGGGCGCGGCGTTTGATTTTCACTCAGGACATGTCCGCCGTGCGCCAGTATGGATGCAAAAATCAGGGCTTGAGTGGTTGTACCGAATGTTGCAAGATCGCCGCTTAATCAAGCGCTATTGCGCAACTAATCCGGTATTTTTAGCGTTGTTTTTGCGGGATTTTGTGGTGGTTAGGTGTAGGAAAATGTTGGGGCGTTAGGTATTGCGTGATTGATAAATATATAGGTTTAATTGGCCTTTATTAAGGAGTTGTCACATGAGAACACAGATTGATTTGGATGAAAAATTGCTCACTCAAGTAGTACAGATGGGACAATTTAATTCTAAAAAAGCCGCAATTCAGGCCGCGTTGACAGAGTTTGTCAAAACCCTGAAACGCCGTGAATTATTAGCGTTACGCGGTCAAATAGAATGGCAGGGGGACCTTAACCAGCTTCGTGCCAATCGTGCAGACGATGCTGGTTGATACTTCAGTCTGGATTGATTATTTCAACGGGCATGCATCACAACAAGCTGACCGTTTGGAGTTGGCAATTACAGACGAAGAGCCTATTTTTATTCCAGGCTTGGTACTTACAGAAATTTTGCTGGGCCTAAAAACTGATTTAGAAGCTAGTAAAATAGCTGATCTACTTGGCGCTTTTGATGTCGTAAATGAACCCAATCGATCCGATTACATTGAAGCTGCCAAAATTTATCGGTTTTGTCGCTCTAATGGCTACACAATACGTTCAACAATTGACTGTTTGATCGTGCAACTCTGCCTACGTGATAATCGGTCTCTACTTTGTAAAGATCGTGATTTTACTAATATCGCTAAATGCTTTCCTTTGCGATTAATTTGCGAGTGATAAATAGGGCTAAACATTGCTTGAAAGACAACGCATGATTTGCACTCAGGACATGTCCTGAGTGCGCCAGTATGGATGCAAAAATCAGGGCTTGAGTGGTTTTGTACCGAATCCTGCAAGACCGCCGCTTAATTAAACGTTATTGCGCGACTAACCCGGTGTTTTTAGCGTTGTTTGTGCGGGATTTTGTGGCGGTTAATTTTCGGAAAGTGATGAGTGGTGCATTAAAAACCGGGGGAATAAAATGACTGATGATGAATTAAAGGAATTGGTTGCAAGTCTTGCTATTGATAGTAAAAACTTGCATGAGGCGCAAAAGACAACTGATGAGCAAATGAAGCGCAACGATAAAATGTTAACGGAAAAACTCGATCGTATGGGGATTACGTTGGGTAATATCGGTAAAAACCAAGGCGATGTTGCC
>Ga0208262_1000269_pt1 | contig 20126 bp, 15 predicted proteins | sample LakWasMet15_LOW5_2_FD_183863 | JGI IMG/M metagenome (GOLD analysis project Ga0208262, IMG submission 183863) | Freshwater sediment methanotrophic microbial communities from Lake Washington under simulated oxygen tension - Sediment Metagenome... | ecosystem: Environmental > Aquatic > Freshwater >... | reverse complement strand
CATCCACAGGGCTAAGTTTTTCCGGCTTACCGATCACCGAAGCCTGATGAATACGCGCCAACACAAAATCGCGAAACTCGTTATGCGAATAACTAAACGCCCGCATGTGCCAGCGCCAACCGTCGAACACCAGCGTATGCGGCTGCACCTTGCGAACTGCAGGTTCCTGCGAGGTCATCGATTGATAACCAATCTCCAACACCAAGCCGAAACGCGCCGCCTGCAGCACCGGCCGCAACACAGCCACATCAATATGCCGAGTCGGCGATGCCAACACTTCAACTGTCGGCAAATTGCTCATCAACGTCACCACCGGCGGCGCGGCCGATTGCGACGCCTGCAACACCTGCAAACACTCCTGCGGACTGCCGGTAATCAGCAACGGCTTAAATTGCTCGGTAATCAGATAGCGCTTCAGCGAACGGTCGTAACGCAAATTATCCGGCCGTAACGACAAATACAACGCAATATCCTTAGTCGCCTGCACCCGGCTAATTGAAAAAGTAGAAGTCAGAAAACCGGTCACCAGCTCCCCAGTCCAGTAAACAGTAGCTTCCAGCAACGTTAAACGCTGCTTAACATCCCATTTGAAAAAGTCTTGCGGAATTTCGGTCATAAATATGTGCAAATAAAGATTGCATGACAAGTAACTGCTAGTATAAAGTTTACACCAAGTGCATCGTATTACCGACACATAACAATGACTCCATAGTCAAAGTTTAAACACACCACTTGGCGGCTGATGATGTATGTCAGGTATCGTTCTATCAATATATCTACAGGCAACCCATGAAAGACGCACTGTATTACCACTACTGGGGCAAAGCCCAATCAAACGCCGAATCCGGCCCGGCTTATCTTTTAATCACTAAGCATTTTCATTGGCACTGACATGATAGACAAAGATTTTGAAAAACTAGGTTGGGCCAAAACTGACGAAAATGGAAACCCCGGCTTATCTGTCTTTGAACATTGTCGTCATGTTGGTTGGGTTGCCAGTGCTTTGGTTGGATCTGGAAAGTTAATTCCCGTTGATTTATCACCAATGGCTGCTGCAATAATTGCAGCAATCCATGATGTCGGAAAATGGTCGCCCGATTTTCTTCATAAATGTATGGTCTGGTTGGAGCAGCAGGGATTAACGTTGGAGGCCGAACGCTATGCATGGAAAACTTACGATCAAAGACATGAAGCCATCAGCCAGTTTTCCATAAAGCTATTGCTCCAGCTTCGTAACTTTAGCTCAAGCGAAGCAACAGCATGGTCCATGATTGCTGGAGCGCACCATGGGCGGATGCATAGATCGGAGAAACTAGATAAAAGTAATCTTGCTCAATATGTTGATAATTGGGAAGAAGCTCGGAGTGGAATAATTGCGGCGCTGGAACAGGAATTTACAATCATCCCGCAAATAGGCCTGGATAAAAGTGATGCCATGACTTTTTGGCTGATGGGACTCACCAGTGTTGCTGACTGGATAGGTTCAGATGAGCATTACTTTCCCATAGACAAAGGACTGAATTCAACGGAAAGCCAAGAAGCAGCAAAGTTAGCAGTTGAAAGCATTGGACTTTCTCAACCTGTAATCGTTAAAAACTTGACCTTCAAAGACTTATTCGGTTTTTCTCCTAATGACATGCAAATTGGTGCTATGGCTGTAATCAACAAGCCGGGCATTTACGTTATTGAAGCGCCAATGGGATTAGGAAAAACTGAGGCGGCACTTGCATGTGCTTATCAGTTAATTAGCAGTCAGCAAGCATCGGGAATTTATTTCGCGTTACCTACGCAACTAACCTCAAACCGTATTCATGAACGAGTAGATGAATTTGTACGATCAATAGCAACAGATTCGCCACCTACTCGTTTAGCCCACGCTAATGCCTGGTTAGAAGAAAGTTATTATCAGCCCCGACCAGTGAGAACTCTTCTCAATGAAAAAAACGGTGACGCTACAACCAGCCGTGACTGGTTCGCTTCGGCAAAACGGGGATTATTGGCTAACTTTGGTGTTGGCACAGTAGATCAGGCTTTGATGGGGGTTGTGGCCGTTAAACATTTTTTTGTCAGGCGGTTCGCGCTTGCTGGAAAGGTAGTCATCATTGATGAAGTACATAGTTATGACCACTTTACAGGTACGTTGATTAATTGCTTATGTCGAGAATTACTGGCATTAGGCTGCACAATCATCATCCTTTCCGCAACCCTATTACCCAAAGTCAGAAACAAATTGCTGGAAGTGGAAGAAAACGATATTGCCGCTACGGATTACCCGCTTATTACCGGGAAAACAACTACAGGTGAAATTATTATGCCAATGACTTCTTTGCCTAAACCGAGGCCAAAAGTTTTAGTCAAACTGAAAACAACCGAGCAGTTATTCAAAGATGCCATTGAAATGGCGCAAAAAGGGGCGAGTGTCTTATGGGTCTGCAACACTGTAAAAATGGCGCAAGCGGTATATCAACAACTTAAAGACCCGAAAAATGAGTTAGAGATTGGCTTGCTACACTCACGCTTTCCTCACTTTGTCCGACAAAGGCAAGAAGAATACTGGATGAACCGTTTAGGCAAAACGGGGAGCAAAATTGGTGGCTGTATTCTGGTATCAACTCAAATAGTCGAACAAAGTGTTGATATTGATGCCGATATATTAATCAGTGAATTGGCCCCCAGCGATATGCTGTTACAACGCATAGGGCGGTTGTGGCGGCATTTAGACATCCGTTTGCCGTCTATGCGGCCGATTACAGAACCTGAGTTTTGGTTACAGCAAGAAGAAAAATCACTTGATGAATTAAAACAGTTATCCGCACTGAAAATAAAACAAACCTTAGGGGATAAAGCCAGAATATATAGTCCCTATGTCTTATTAAAAAGTTATCAAGCTTTTATAAACTATAAAGAAATCAATTTAGCTGATGAATCCGGCAATACGGATATACGCAATATTTTGAGCGCGACTTATGAAGATAACGACGATGAGCCTGAGGCGTGGCAAGAATTGGCGGGTGATTTAAAAGGCACCGAATATGCAGAAACCAAATTAGCGTTGAGTAACACCCTATTGTTTGCAAAGCTCGCGTTGGAAGATGAAGAAGGCAAGCAAACACGCCTGATTGAAATTGAAACCTTACCGCTCTTAATTGTCGAAGAAATATCAGCAAGCAAAATCACTTTATTAGATGGGGCGGTTATTCCCTTACCCATTGATAAATTCAATATCCAAGATGCCAGAGCCATTCATAGAAATATTGTTCGAGTTCATGCTTGGCCGTTCCAGCAATCACCAAAAGATTCAGCATTATCGTTTTACTTAAAAGGGCAGCATTGTTTGGCGTTACGGTGCCCTGACACAAATTCCTTAACAATTGCCGGATTAAAATCTGGTTTAACACTAACATGGAGCGCGGAAATGGGCGTTATACAGGCTTATACCAAAGGAGGCGTTGATGAATCTTGTGACTGACGACTGGCTGCCCATTATAGATAAAAGCAATACATCAAAGCTGATTAGCTTGAATGAGCTGTTTCAACAACCGAATGAGTGGATAGATTTGGTCTTACTGCCTCATGAACGGGTCAGCGTCATGCGCTTTTTAATCTGCCTGACACAGACGGCTCTGGATGGGCCAGTAGATGCTGACGATTGGGATGATGCTTTGGGGCTTATTCCGAATGCAGTGTTGGATTATTTGAAAAATGGAAAAGGGAAGGATAGTTTTAATCTTTACGATGCTAAAAAACCTTTTTTGCAAATTGCAGACTTAAAGCCTGGAACTGCTGATGGGAACCCATCAGTCACAAAACTAGATAGCACCTTTGCGACAGGTGTTAACTCTACTCTATTCGACCACCCTGCGATTAGCCCATTGGCAGGAAGCTCTCAGGAAAGATTTTTAAGTGACGATAGGCTTGTTATTTCAATGCTCACTTTTTTAAATTTTTCGGCTTCTGGGACTCAATCAGCGGCTAAATGGAAGGGTAAATTAATTACTCATAATAATGGCGCATTGGACGCACCATGTGTAAATCAAAATATGTTGCATACGTTTATTAGAAAGGAATCAGTAATTAAAACAATCCATGCAAATTTATTGGATAAAGAAAAAGTTGATGACTATTTTGGTGAAAAAAAATGGGGATTGCCAATATGGGAAAGTATGCCAACTAAGCCCGATGATCAGGTTGCTTTGATTAATGCAAAAGAAACCTATTTGGGTAGACTCATTCCATTAAGTCGATTTTGTAAATTAATTCCTAATAGTAGCGAATTTATATATTGCAATGGCATTGATTATTCGACAAAACCGAAGAAAAAAACAGATAGTAAGCAAGTTTACACAGACTTCAAACCCGAACCTTCTGCAACAGTGATGTTAGGTAAGGATGATAAATACTATTTACTAAGAGCAGGAAATATTCAGCCCTGGCGAGAAATACCAGCTATTTCTTCTAAACGGGAAAAGAACAGCTTTGGAGGGGCTTTGTGTTTAAGCAACATTTGTTCAACAGAATCGGTTGATATTATGGTGCTTGGACAATTAAGGGATAGCAAGAACGTAGCAAAAATATTGGACTTAGTTGAATCTAATTTAAATATCTCACCAGCATTATTTGCGAAAGCAAATAGAGGTATTTATGAAAAAAATATTGGCGACTGTGAAAAAAGAGCTTCTGTCTTATTTAGGGCAATCGAAAAATACAGAGTCGTTACAGATGACGACTGGAAGAATTTAGTTAAACGAAAATCGCAGGGTAAGTCTTCAGAAATAGATCGAAAGAAGTACGAAATTTTCAAAAATAAAGCTATCTGCCACTACTGGACGCTGTTAGAAAAACAACGACATCTTTTAATGCAATACATCGATCTTTTGGGAACAGAATTCGATAAAGAACGTGCAGAAGCTAAAGCCAAATGGCGAAGAGCAATACGTAGTGCAGTAAGAGAAACCTACCAAACCCTCTGTTCCCAAAATACCCCCAGGCAAGTTCGTGCTTATGTAGCTGGTTGGGCAATTTTATGTACTAAACAAAAAAAATAAACTAAGGAGAAAAAATGAATCCTTTAATCGAGTTTCTAATACATGGTAAAGATGACCGAGGAAAAATGGCAACTTTGCGTAAAGGGCTAATTGCTCATCAAGCGCAATATACTTGGTCTTTGTTGAATCCGTTTGGTGGGGTTGGTAATCAATATAATGCTAGGGTAATCCAAACAATTGCTGGACTTTTCGCACATCATCCTAATAACACCGATAAAGGTAATTTCGGTGATCTTTGCCGCGAGCTCTTAGATGATGATGAGATTAAAAAAATGAAAGAAGGTAAGTCAGGCCCTATCTCAAAACATTTTCAATATGTATTGGCTGCCGATGGTGAAGAAATCTTTGCTCGTGTGTCCCGATTAGTTAGGCGTGCTAAACGGGATGATATCCCGGTCAATTACCAACAGTTACTGGATGACCTTACAAGTTGGAATAGCTATCGTAAAGAAGGGATAAAAACACGTTGGGGGCTACAATTTTGGACTATTCATATGGAGGAAAGCACTGATGCTGCAATTAGTGAAGATTAATTTGAGCTATGAACAAGTAGCCAATGAAAAAATCAATGATAGTTATGCTTGGCACAAAGCGGCATGGAAACTGTTTTCCCATCATGAAGAATTAAGGGATTGGGTTGAAAAAAATCGTGATGGCAAAAAAAGAACGCCATTTTTAACTCGGTTGATCCAGAAACCTCAATATATTGAATTGCTTGCTCTTTCTGCATTTTCGCCTCAGCAACCGTCTTGGTGTAATGGTGAGCAATGGAGCACATTGACAATTGACGACGCCTTTTTATCGCAACCAACCTATGCATTTGATTTATACGCCAATCCAACTAGAGCGGTAAAAAAGGAAAATGGAAACGGCGGCTATACCAAGCATGGTAAACGCTTAACTTTGCTTGATAAAGAAAGCCAAACTGCATGGTTGCAAAGAAAAGCTAAAGAACACGGTTTTCAACTATTGGATGCAGTCACACTGCAAATAGAAAATGGTGAGAATCATGAATTTTGGCGTAAAAACACCAGAGGTTTGCACATTGGCGTAAGTTTTAAAGGCGCGTTGCTAGTCACCAATCCTGAACTGTTCAAATCCGCATTTATCCAAGGAGTCGGTACTGCTAAGTCGTTTGGCTTCGGAATGCTATTGATTAAACCTATTCAAATTTAACCCCTAAAGGAATTAATAATGAAACATCTTGATTTACATATTCTGCAATCCGTCCCAGTAACTTGCCTGAATCGTGACGATTTAGGCTCACCCAAAACTGCTTTTTTCGGCGGTGTGCAACGTGCCAGGGTATCCAGCCAGAGTTGGAAACGGGCAATTCGGGAATATGCACATGAAATCAGCCCTCATTTTGAGGGTAATCGTAGCCGCTTACTGATTGATAAGTTTAAAGCTGCATTAATTGATCTGGGGAAAAGTGATGATGAAGCAACGGTAGCAGCAAAGGCAATTGCTACTGTCATTGGAAAGCTAGATGCCGATGCAGAGCTTAAGAGCGGGATACTTAGGGTTAAAACGCTTCATTACACCAGTGTTGGTGAGTTGCAAGCGATTTCAAATCAATTCAATGATGAGTTGAAAAAGTTGGATGGAGAACAATGCCCATTACAAGAAATGGTGGACAAACAAAATGAGAGTAAAAAAGTTGAAAGTGAAGCTAAGAAAAAATTAGAAAAAGAGATAACTGCTCTTGAAAAGAAGATAGATTCCTTAGCAAAAAAAGCTGTTAAAAATGTTGGAGCTGAGGCGTTAAAGGATGCTGCCGATTTATCATTATTTGGTCGCATGGTGGCTAATGATCATTCGTTAACCATTGAAGGGGCCGCTATGTTTAATCACCCCATTTCAACGCACAAAGTTGACAATGAATTGGATTTTTTTGCTGCGGTCGATGATTGGCAAAAAGAAGGCGAGTCTGGGGCGGGTATGACGGGAACTTTAGAATTCAATTCCTCTGTTTATTATCGTTTTGCAGCATTGAACTTGGATATGCTTGCGGATGAAAAACATTTGGCTTGCATGTCCCAAGATGAGCGCAAGGAAGTTGTCGAAGCATTTATTAAAGCCACTTTGGAAGCCGTTCCAGGTATGACGAGTTCTAATTCAGGTCGTAAAAACTCTATGAATGGCTATACCCGCCCCGCTTATGTATTAGGCATTGTCCGTGAAAAAGGCCATCCTATCCAATTTGTAAATGCTTTTGAAAAACCAATCTGGACCGCCCCTGGAAAAGGTTTAATGGAGGCTTCTATCGAAGCACTTAAACAGGAAGAGTCACAGCAAAACACTACGTGGAAACTTGATAAAAATGAATTGGCTCGTGCTGTTTTACCTGAAAAAGATGTAGATCAATTCATTGCGGAGTTGGTTAGTCATGTTGGCTAACGTTTATTTTGTCATTCGGTTATCTGGTGGTATGCAAGCGTGGGGATTGGATAGCCAATACACTTACCGGAATTCTGGGCTTTTTCCAAGTAAAAGCGGGGTATTGGGGCTTTGCTGTGCAGCCCAAGGGCTTGACCGTGGATCAGTCGCTGAAAATGAATGGCTTAGTAAAGCTTCATCTTGTGGTATGACTGCCATTTCAATCCCTAAGTTACTACCCTTTGGAGATAGGAAAACGCCTATTTCAGTTAGGCGCATTGAGGATTTTCATACTGTGGCTAACACTAAAACAGCTAAAGGTGATTTAAAAGATGCGTTGACTTATCGGCAATACATTTGTGATGCCGAATTTATAGTATTGCTATACATGCCCACAGGGCTTGCTAATAATTTAAAATCAGACCTTGAAAACCCGAAATGGGGGGTATGGTTAGGACGCAAGGCTTGTATTCCATCCGCCCCTGTTTTTGCTGGAATATGTGAAAATATTGAGGAAGTAAGTAATCAGTTTTTATCTGGAAAACCGCTGCAAGCGTTTACTTATCAGCAAGAGGTGAAAAGTTTTCAAGAGGGAACAGATACCCTAAATGATATTCCTGTATGTTTTTCTATTGAAAGCCGTAGTTATAAACCAAGGCGATTGGTAACTCATGAAGCTGAAATCATTTAGAACACTTGGAGCGAAACCATGCAAGCCATCCTGAGTTCTACCGGCCAGATTACTCTCCCCGAATCAGTAAGGCAGCAGTTGCGCTTGCAACCGGGTGATGCTGTCGAAATTATTGTCGGCGAGCAGTGCGAAATTAAGTTATTGCCCGTCACTTCGTCGATCACCAAGTTGAAAGGAATGCTTTCTGCTCCTCCAAAATCCTTAACTTTAAGTGAAATTGAGGATGCTATTTCCAAGGGTGCAGTAGATTTATGATCGGGTTTGCCGATTGTTTATTGGCGGCGATTAATCAGCAGTTTGGCTGTAAGGTTACTTACACGTTTGATCGAAACGCGGCTAAAAATGACGGATTTGAATTGCTTTCTATGGTTAGCTGATGATTACCCAAAATGGAGATACCTCCATGATGATTCGTTCGGTGGCTGATGTTGAGCAGACTCAGGAAACGTTGGCGTTATTGAAAATGTTGACACACAGTCAGCAGGCTGTTGCCGAGGGCAGAACCGTCAGCGTTGACTATGCGTTTCAGCAACTGCGGCAACACCGAGCGCTTTAATGACATGGTCATATCCTGTTTATCGATTTGCACGATACCTCTATGAACAATAACCTAATCGCCATTGCCGAACTTGCCCGGCAAAATCCCGATATTGTCGTCGTATGGCTGTACGGCTCACGTGCAACAGGACGCGATCATCTAAACAGCGATTACGATTTGGCGGTTGCTTTCGAACGTTTTATTAAAGATGATCCAGTAGAAAAACGTTTGCGGCCCGAATGTTTAGCGCTGGATTGGCAGCAGGCCTTGGGGGTGCATGATTTCCAGTTATCTGTGATCGACATCAACCAAGCCCCGATATTATTGGCGTGGGAAGTTATCCAGGCGGATACGGTGTTGTTTTGTCGCGATGAAAACAGGTGTTGGCAGGAAACGCTGCGCATCCATAGCCGCAGGGAGTTGGATTATGCTTAAAAATTACCTCGTCGCTATCGAACAACACAGTCGCGAATGTTTAGAAGATCTCAATGCGTTATCGCTAATCGCCAAGCAACGGCCTTTTAATCGGCTTGAACGTCGGGCGGCTGAGCGGGCTTTGCAAGTGTTGATTGAAGCCTGCATCGGCACGGCAAAATACTGGTTAAAAGCCGAGCATAAAAATCCGCCTCTGGACGCCTATGACAGTTTTAACAAACTGGCCGAACTTGGCAACTTGTCCTTAGATGAGTTAAAGCAATGGCGCAAAGTGATCGGTATGCGCAATGCCTTGGTTCATGATTACCTGACCATAGACAGTGAGTTATTGCACACACTGTTAGCGGAGCAGACTTATCTATTTTTGATCGATTTCATTAACAAAGCCGAAAAGCAACTTTCCAGCAGCTGATAACACTAAGGAGCTCGTAAAAATCAACTTCCCAAAATAACAATGCTATTAGGCAATCCGTTGATACTTCGATAGGTTCAGTATCAACGGATTGCCGCCTCGCACTGGATGCCATCCATAGAATCCAGCCGAATCAATAACTCAACGCAAAGGATAGCCCTGATGCTGCCACCTCTCAAACCCATTGCCATGAAAGAACGTGTGTCTCTCGTTTTTGTTCAAAAAGGCCAGATCGATGTTAAAGACGGCGCATTTGTCGTCGTCGACGAAACCGGCATTCGTACCCATATTCCAGTCGGCAGCATCGCTTGCATTATGTTGGAACCGGGTACACGTGTCTCCCATCATGCCGCCGCGCTGGCGGCCAGGGCAGGGACGTTATTAGTCTGGGTCGGTGAAGCAGGCGTCAGGTTGTATGCCGCCGGTCAACCGGGCGGAGCGCGATCAGACCGATTACTTTATCAAGCCAAACTGGCGCTGGACGACGCGGCAAGATTAAAAGTTGTCCGCAAAATGTACGAAATCCGCTTTGGCGAAAAACCGCCGGAACGCCGCAGTGTCGAACAACTGCGCGGCATCGAAGGCGCTAGAGTTAAAAAGACCTATCAACTGCTCGCCAAGCAAGCGGGCGTCGAGTGGAACGGCCGCAACTACGATCATACCCAATGGGATAACAGCGATGCCTCTAACCGTTGTATTAGCTCGGCCACCAGTTGCTTGTACGGCATCACTGAAGCGGCGGTGTTGGCAGCCGGTTATGCGCCCGCCATTGGCTTTATCCATACCGGCAAACCTCTGTCATTTGTCTATGACATTGCCGACTTGTTCAAATTTGACGACATCATCCCTCATGCCTTCAAAATCGCCGCAAAGAATTATCATGACCCGGAGCGAGAAGTGCGATTGATGTGCCGAGACATCTTCCGGCAAAGCAAAATCCTCAGAAAAATCATCCCTACCATTGAAGAAGTGCTGGCCGCAGGTGACTTGGAAGTCCCCAAACCAACCGAAGAAAATATCGCCCCAGCCATTCCTAACCCAGAGAGCATCGGCGATGTTGGTCATCGTACTTGAAAATGCCCCGCCCAGGCTACGCGGGCGCTTAGCAGTTTGGTTGATCGAAATTCGCGCCGGTGTTTACGTCGGCGACCTGTCTATCAAAGTCCGCGACATGATTTGGTCGCATATTGAAAAAGGAATAGAAGAAGGCAACGCCGTCATGGCCTGGTCGACCAACACTGAATCCGGTTTCGATTTTATGACCTTAGGCAAAAACCGGCGCCTGCCGGTCGAGTTAGACGGCCTGAAATTAGTGTCGTTTTTCCCCGTCGAAGACGACAAAAAACCAGCTCTTTAACAACACGGAAAACACCGAAAAAATCGGTAGATTTTTAAGGGCTCTATTTCTTCTTATCTAACAATAAGTTACGATAAGTGCGTTCCCCGCACCCGCGGGGATGAACCGTCAGTAACGGCTTGACCGAATTCGGCCTTTGGGCGTTCCCCGCACCCGCGGGGATGAACCGCGTGTAATACATCATGGTGGAATTGGCAGATTGCGTTCCCCGCACCCGCGGGGATGAACCGCCATTACCCTGCGAAACAGGCTCAAACCGCATGCGTTCCCCGCACCCGCGGGGATGAACCGCAACAGCATCCTTAAGCGCCTTGCAGGCTTTAGCGTTCCCCGCACCCGCGGGGATGAACCGTGCTATTTGTTTGTATTGATCAGTCTGGCCGAGCGTTCCCCGCACCCGCGGGGATGAACCGCTGTTTAGCGATGTGCATACGCTCATCAAATCGCGTTCCCCGCACCCGCGGGGATGAACCGCAGGGCATCCTTGCTCGGTGCAATGGCGGCTAGCGTTCCCCGCACCCGCGGGGATGAACCGCTGTTAATGTCATCCATAGCGCTGGTTTTAAAGCGTTCCCCGCACCCGCGGGGATGAACCGGCTTACCGATGGATGAATTGCCCAGTTATGACGCGTTCCCCGCACCCGCGGGGATGAACCGTGGGATTGTCGATGTGTATTCACCAGCCAGCCGCGTTCCCCGCACCCGCGGGGATGAACCTCTTACGTGCTGAGCTTAATTACCTGCTGGCATGCGTTCCCCGCACCCGCGGGGATGAACCGCTGATCTTTGTAAGACGTTGCAAACCCTGATAGCGTTCCCCGCACCCGCGGGGATGAACCGGCTCGGCGTTGTGGGCAAAGCTGTTTTATCAAGCGTTCCCCGCACCCGCGGGGATGAACCGTCCCCGGCGTTAATTAATTTGCGGATAGTGGATGCGTTCCCCGCACCCGCGGGGATGAACCGGCAACTATTGAGCGGATGGCAAATAACAGTAGGCGTTCCCCGCACCCGCGGGGATGAACCGTAAAATGGATTAACAATATTTACTTTCACAAAGCGTTCCCCGCACCCGCGGGGATGAACCGGTTAAGCACCCAGAGACAGGCCGGGCCTTTGCGCGTTCCCCGCACCCGCGGGGATGAACCGGGCCAATAACGGCCCCTATCCAAACCTGATTGGCGTTCCCCGCACCCGCGGGGATGAACCGCACGTGCATAACGTCGAGCTTGACCCGATGCAGCGTTCCCCGCACCCGCGGGGATGAACCGATATTGGATTAGCAGCACACTGGCTTGATGTTGCGTTCCCCGCACCCGCGGGGATGAACCGGATAGCCTTGCGACGACCGACCGCGCGCAATAGCGTTCCCCGCACCCGCGGGGATGAACCGCCGGTAATGCTGACCGACTCAATCGCGTACATGCGTTCCCCGCACCCGCGGGGATGAACCGGCTTGTTTGGCTATGTTGGAGATTTAAACAGGGCGTTCCCCGCACCCGCGGGGATGAACCGTTGTTTTATAAATTTGGCGATTACGCCGGGGTGCGTTCCCCGCACCCGCGGGGATGAACCGCATCCCCAAATACCAAGCAGCGTCTCCCGCTACGCGTTCCCCGCACCCGCGGGGATGAACCGTATCCGACAGCGACAAGCAGGGCAAACAAGCCGCGTTCCCCGCACCCGCGGGGATGAACCGTAGTTGTTGTACCAGGTGGCGGAGTCATGTAGGCGTTCCCCGCACCCGCGGGGATGAACCGTACCAGCAGGAAATACGCGAGACTGACCGGACGCGTTCCCCGCACCCGCGGGGATGAACCGCCAAGGTTAGGCATCCTGAAACAGGCCGCGCTGCGTTCCCCGCACCCGCGGGGATGAACCGGCTTAGTACCTGCCAGCTTGGCACATGCTGACGCGTTCCCCGCACCCGCGGGGATGAACCGCGTTAATTAAATCGTCAATCTTGAACGTATAAGCGTTCCCCGCACCCGCGGGGATGAACCAAGCCGCAGGTTTGAATTGCATTTTTCGCAAACGCGTTCCCCGCACCCGCGGGGATGAACCGATATTGCTGAGCCTGACGCGGGGAATATAAGTGCGTTCCCCGCACCCGCGGGGATGAACCGGGTGATTTTATGCAAATGAACGTATTGGGTTGGCGTTCCCCGCACCCGCGGGGATGAACCGACATGGTGTGAGCTGTAGTTGTATTCAAATTAGCGTTCCCCGCACCCGCGGGGATGAACCGCGACGAATAAGGAACCTAATCCCATAGGCCGAGCGTTCCCCGCACCCGCGGGGATGAACCGGCATGGTAAACGGTCAAACGTTTTTCCAGCTCGCGTTCCCCGCACCCGCGGGGATGAACCGTCTGGATTCTTGCGCTTGATCAACATTCTTGAGCGTTCCCCGCACCCGCGGGGATGAACCGGATTGTTGATAAAACGCCGCAAGGGCTCAAGAGCGTTCCCCGCACCCGCGGGGATGAACCGCAATTCGCAGACACCTATTATCAATTTACCAAGCGTTCCCCGCACCCGCGGGGATGAACCGACCTAACAACCTCCCCGGTTAACCTGCTTGCAGCGTTCCCCGCACCCGCGGGGATGAACCGGCGTCACAAAATTGGGGCTAGAAACGTTAGGAGCGTTCCCCGCACCCGCGGGGATGAACCGTGATTGAATTGCCGCTATACGTTGACGGAACCGCGTTCCCCGCACCCGCGGGGATGAACCGCCTGCCTATCGTCAATTATTGGTAAAACATCCGCGTTCCCCGCACCCGCGGGGATGAACCGTGGTCACCTGGTCCAAAGCACCGGACGACTGAGCGTTCCCCGCACCCGCGGGGATGAACCGTTATTTAAAATAAAATCAACCATGTCTTTAAGGCGTTCCCCGCACCCGCGGGGATGAACCGATGTCCAATTTGGTTAATTCTATATCTCAGACGCGTTCCCCGCACCCGCGGGGATGAACCGTAAAATAATTATCTTGACTTTTCAAATAGTGTGCGTTCCCCGCACCCGCGGGGATGAACCGCCACCAAAACCGCCACCGTTACCAATGCAGACGCGTTCCCCGCACCCGCGGGGATGAACCGTAATGCTTGAAGCAGCAATCGCAAGAGCTGAAGCGTTCCCCGCACCCGCGGGGATGAACCGTCACGTATAGACTGATTTATTTTGCCGTAGCTGCGTTCCCCGCACCCGCGGGGATGAACCGCCGCACTTAAGGCTTGTTTAACGCTGTTACTTGCGTTCCCCGCACCCGCGGGGATGAACCGCCCAATTTAGACGACGTGCCGGCAGGCCTATTGCGTTCCCCGCACCCGCGGGGATGAACCGGTTGGAGCGTTTGAAATTTCAAATGAGCCGCAGCGTTCCCCGCACCCGCGGGGATGAACCGCCATAGCCCGGCGTTATCCGAGGTTGTTGTCAGCGTTCCCCGCACCCGCGGGGATGAACCGCATCGTGATATGTATGCACTCCGATAACATCCGCGTTCCCCGCACCCGCGGGGATGAACCGATCATATTGCGGGCCGGTAAAATAGGCGGTTAGCGTTCCCCGCACCCGCGGGGATGAACCGCGTAATGATCAGGGTATATGTGAAGAGGCGGAGCGTTCCCCGCACCCGCGGGGATGAACCGACTCTGTACGGGCGTATTTATTAAGCCTCTACGCGTTCCCCGCACCCGCGGGGATGAACCGTCATTATCGAGACAGTGCTATCCCGGCAAGCCGCGTTCCCCGCACCCGCGGGGATGAACCGAGCCTAATACAAAATATTCATGCGCGATATGGGCGTTCCCCGCACCCGCGGGGATGAACCGCAAACGCTACTGGCTGCCGGCAGCACGGCAAAGCGTTCCCCGCACCCGCGGGGATGAACCGACAGATGAAATTACAGCACTGATTGCAGCACTGATTGCAGAGAGGCGTTCCCCGCACCCGCGGGGATGAACCGTCTGTCCAGCGAGTGATTTCCAAATGCGTAAAGCGTTCCCCGCACCCGCGGGGATGAACCGAGGCACTGATGCCTTATTTGATGCGTCTTGAAGCGTTCCCCGCACCCGCGGGGATGAACCGTTGTCGTTGTTACACCTGTTGAGGAATTAATGGCGTTCCCCGCACCCGCGGGGATGAACCGTTAGTATCAGTATCTACCAAAACAAACAAAATGCGTTCCCCGCACCCGCGGGGATGAACCGACATTGCGCTAATCAACCAAATCAAAGGCTGGGCGTTCCCCGCACCCGCGGGGATGAACCAACTGGCGGATTCCTTAGGGATAAAAGATAGCGGCGTTCCCCGCACCCGCGGGGATGAACCGTTCCGGATGATTATTAACAGCCTGGCCAATACGCGTTCCCCGCACCCGCGGGGATGAACCGGTGTGGGTTTGCTGCTGGTCTTTGATGTTGTAGCGTTCCCCGCACCCGCGGGGATGAACCGTGAGATTCTAATTGCGGCGGCAATTGCACGAAGCGTTCCCCGCACCCGCGGGGATGAACCGTAATTTCCATTGCTTTATTGTATGCACGATATGCGTTCCCCGCACCCGCGGGGATGAACCGCACATGTACAAAAAAGCCACGCTGGAATTTTGGCGTTCCCCGCACCCGCGGGGATGAACCGGTAGCCGGTTTGCTATGGATGCAGGATCGGGAGCGTTCCCCGCACCCGCGGGGATGAACCGTTATATTGCTGGCTACGACCGAGTTCCGGATGGCGTTCCCCGCACCCGCGGGGATGAACCGGTACGCAACCGCAAACGTTTTGGATTTTTACCGCGTTCCCCGCACCCGCGGGGATGAACCGACGGCATCAGTTACCAGCAAGCTACCGCATTGGCGTTCCCCGCACCCGCGGGGATGAACCGAAAGCTTGGATAAAGCCTTAGATCTTATGCAGGCGTTCCCCGCACCCGCGGGGATGAACCGATTGGCGGCTACCATGGCTTTGCCTTGTGCCGGCGTTCCCCGCACCCGCGGGGATGAACCGAAAAAAGCCATTGAAAACAAAAAATACATTGAGCGTTCCCCGCACCCGCGGGGATGAACCGTCGAGCTGTCCGTTATAAATCATTAGGCATAAGCGTTCCCCGCACCCGCGGGGATGAACCGACGCCCAATACGTGAGGCCATGCGCGAGAAAAGCGTTCCCCGCACCCGCGGGGATGAACCTTATACGTACAAGATTGACGATTTAATTAACGCGCGTTCCCCGCACCCGCGGGGATGAACCGCCGATGGTTTGGATGTCTGATTGTTTTAGGTCGCGTTCCCCGCACCCGCGGGGATGAACCGTTGGGCAAGACCGCTGAAGAGTTGTTTGATAAGCGTTCCCCGCACCCGCGGGGATGAACCGTTGCAGTTAGACATGACTGACCAGTTAGCCGAGCGTTCCCCGCACCCGCGGGGATGAACCGGCGGCAAGGGCTTTATTGCTAAATATTCCGGCGCGTTCCCCGCACCCGCGGGGATGAACCGGAATACTCAGGGGCGAGGGCTGCACTTCTTGAGCGTTCCCCGCACCCGCGGGGATGAACCATTTGGCCGGATGCCAATATTGAGGCGCAAGCCGCGTTCCCCGCACCCGCGGGGATGAACCGCTTTGTTGTATTTTTCCAGCGGAGTTAGATATGCGTTCCCCGCACCCGCGGGGATGAACCGCATTAATAATATTGATGCTGAAACAGAGGCAGGCGTTCCCCGCACCCGCGGGGATGAACCGTGTTACGCGACAGCCGCAAGCGCATTCAAACGGCGTTCCCCGCACCCGCGGGGATGAACCATACCGAGAATGTGTTGGGGATATTGTCAGAACGCGTTCCCCGCACCCGCGGGGATGAACCGTGCTACCCGTGCCTATTATTGGTGTGACGGCGGCGTTCCCCGCACCCGCGGGGATGAACCGCTGGGACAACGTAAAAGCATGGGTTAGCGGGGGCGTTCCCCGCACCCGCGGGGATGAACCGGCCTCTTTGCTTTCCGGTGCCACGGTGCGGCTGCGTTCCCCGCACCCGCGGGGATGAACCGTCTGGATTGCCAGGTTGTAGGCGGCCAGCGTGCGTTCCCCGCACCCGCGGGGATGAACCGTCAATGCCTTGCATTGCTTAACCGGCCTGTTAGCGTTCCCCGCACCCGCGGGGATGAACCGGAATTACCGGGTTTCGCATCGACACAAAACGAGCGTTCCCCGCACCCGCGGGGATGAACCGGTGGTAAAACAAAACTTGACGCCAGATTACCTGCGTTCCCCGCACCCGCGGGGATGAACCGTTAGTTAGACAAGCGATCGGTAACGATATGTTGCGTTCCCCGCACCCGCGGGGATGAACCGATTTAGCATTGCTTGCGGAGATTTTGCCATGAGCGTTCCCCGCACCCGCGGGGATGAACCGTTACCGCGGCATTCAATAAATTAAAACTGGCTGCGTTCCCCGCACCCGCGGGGATGAACCGGCGTTTGGCGTGTTTTTGTAGGCAACGGCGGCGCGTTCCCCGCACCCGCGGGGATGAACCGGCTGACTAATCCCGGCCGATCAGTAACACCACGCGTTCCCCGCACCCGCGGGGATGAACCGTATTGATTGGTTTAGAGCGCGAAGCTTTTGGAGCGTTCCCCGCACCCGCGGGGATGAACCGGCACAAAAAATCCGGGAACTGGCAAAAGTAACCGCGTTCCCCGCACCCGCGGGGATGAACCGCCATTGGTACTGGACAAAACAAGCTATTTAAAGCGTTCCCCGCACCCGCGGGGATGAACCGCCGAACAGGTTGAGCAGGTTGAGCAGGTTGAGCAGGTTGAGCAGGTTGAGGCGTTCCCCGCACCCGCGGGGATGAACCATTATGGCGCTTAACGCTTGGCATCATCATCCCGCGTTCCCCGCACCCGCGGGGATGAACCGGCTTTCTTTAGATCGCCTAGCCTGATCACGCTGCGTTCCCCGCACCCGCGGGGATGAACCGGTGGGATGCCAAACAACTCAAAGTGCTAGAGGGCGTTCCCCGCACCCGCGGGGATGAACCGGCTTCACATAGCTGCAGCACGACAGGGGCAGAGCGTTCCCCGCACCCGCGGGGATGAACCGTCGTGGTAAACTCGTTAGCGAGGATCAATAAGGCGTTCCCCGCACCCGCGGGGATGAACCGTTTGTGCTTCAAAATTGTTGATTGACCCACAAGCGTTCCCCGCACCCGCGGGGATGAACCGCAAACCAGCCCCATTGACCGCGTAAACGATTCGCGTTCCCCGCACCCGCGGGGATGAACCGGCGGCATTGTCCGCACAAAAAGCCGGTAAGCTGCGTTCCCCGCACCCGCGGGGATGAACCGCCCACCACCCAGCATTATTTCCACCACCAGAGCGCGTTCCCCGCACCCGCGGGGATGAACCACTGAAAGTGTCGCATCGCAGGTTAACTCAAGCGCGTTCCCCGCACCCGCGGGGATGAACCGGCTGATTAGGTGAGCCATGCGCAAACGCCAACGCGTTCCCCGCACCCGCGGGGATGAACCGGTCGCGCCGCCCAATTGGATAGGCGATGGACCGCGTTCCCCGCACCCGCGGGGATGAACCGGTGCCGCTGGACATGATAGACACGGCGCTAAAGCGTTCCCCGCACCCGCGGGGATGAACCGCAGCTTGGTCGTTGTAGCGACCCGGCCAAATGTGCGTTCCCCGCACCCGCGGGGATGAACCGCCGTGCTACTCAGTGAAGATGCTAGTTTGTTTGCGTTCCCCGCACCCGCGGGGATGAACCGTAATGTGCTGCAAAGTAGTCGCAAATACCGGTGCGTTCCCCGCACCCGCGGGGATGAACCGCAAAACAAGACAGTCATTCGGAACATGCTCATGCGTTCCCCGCACCCGCGGGGATGAACCGGTTGCTTACAAATCTTAACTTGTGCCATGGTTGGCGTTCCCCGCACCCGCGGGGATGAACCGAGTCAGTCAAGAAGACACCTATGACAGACGATGCGTTCCCCGCACCCGCGGGGATGAACCGTGTTTCCGGCGATCTCTGGTGTCGCTCCACTTGCGTTCCCCGCACCCGCGGGGATGAACCGTCAGCTGTCTGCTATACATGCAGATCAACAAAGCGTTCCCCGCACCCGCGGGGATGAACCGTAGAATTATCAGCCGGGGACGGGCGGCATCAAGCGTTCCCCGCACCCGCGGGGATGAACCGCCGTTCCGCTGCTTTTGTCCATGCTGTTTTAAGCGTTCCCCGCACCCGCGGGGATGAACCGATAGAAAAAGACCTTATCGCCGCCCTGGATTACGCGTTCCCCGCACCCGCGGGGATGAACCGTGCAAATGGTAAGGGTCAATATACGGAAATGGCGCGTTCCCCGCACCCGCGGGGATGAACCTCTTCATAGTCATGAAGGGCATCTGCCCATTCAGCGTTCCCCGCACCCGCGGGGATGAACCGCGGAAATGATGAAGTTGGTCGTTAATCGACCGGCGTTCCCCGCACCCGCGGGGATGAACCGAAACAATCACTTGGTACCCAATAGACGAGCAAGCGTTCCCCGCACCCGCGGGGATGAACCGCCATAAATTTGCGCGCCATCCGTTTGCTCATAGCGTTCCCCGCACCCGCGGGGATGAACCGTGATTACAAAATAGGAAAACTTCTTAAAACAGGCGTTCCCCGCACCCGCGGGGATGAACCGCTGGTACCGCCGACCTTGGCAGAATTTACCGAGCGTTCCCCGCACCCGCGGGGATGAACCGCTGTTGTGGGATAAGGGCTCGGAACGCTCCAGCGCGTTCCCCGCACCCGCGGGGATGAACCGGCTTATTGTTTTCTTCTTGTCGTCTTTCTTTGGCGTTCCCCGCACCCGCGGGGATGAACCGACTGGTTTTTCCTTTTGGTACAGACTCTGACCGCGTTCCCCGCACCCGCGGGGATGAACCGTATTCGTGGAAAGCGATTTTTTGTACATAATCGCGTTCCCCGCACCCGCGGGGATGAACCGAAAGAAAAGACGCGCTGGCTGAGATATTTAACGCGTTCCCCGCACCCGCGGGGATGAACCGGACTGGTTAAAATCAATTAATGGCATTGATGGGCGTTCCCCGCACCCGCGGGGATGAAACCGATGAAATACATTGCCGAACGCATAGCCTAGCTACGCAAAACCCTGTTATTCCTTAGCTTTCCAAGTCAAAGCGTGTTGATAGTAGAACTACTCGATATAATAGCGGGCTGATTTCGTTTCTTAGTAGATTACTAATTGCTGGGTAACTTTTTAAT
>Ga0208262_1000264_pt1 | contig 20443 bp, 14 predicted proteins | sample LakWasMet15_LOW5_2_FD_183863 | JGI IMG/M metagenome (GOLD analysis project Ga0208262, IMG submission 183863) | Freshwater sediment methanotrophic microbial communities from Lake Washington under simulated oxygen tension - Sediment Metagenome... | ecosystem: Environmental > Aquatic > Freshwater >... | reverse complement strand
CCCAGAGTGCTATCACTTTCGAAGCGGTTATTGCCCATTGCATAAGGGTCAGGACCTTGTTTGGTGCCAGGGTCTGGCTGGCGGTGGAGTTGCACCTTGGCCTGGACGACGCGCTGTGGCTGCACCAGTTGCAGCAGGCCTCCCGGCTCACCGGGGTGCCGCTGGTGGCTGCCGGCGATGTGCACATGCACGTGCGTTCGCGCAAGCCCATGCAGGATGTGATGACGGCGGTGCGCCTGGGGCAGCCGGTGCAGGCCTGTGGGTTTGCCCTGCAAGCCAATGCCGAGGCGCACCTGCGATCGCGCGAGCGTCTGGCTCGCCTGTATCCACCGGACTTGCTGGCGGCCACCCTCGCCATCAGCGAGCGCTGCCAGTTCAATCTCGACGAGTTGCGTTACCAGTACCCGCTGGAGGCGGTGCTGCCCGGTCTGACCCCCTCGCAAACCTTGCGCCGCCATACCTACGAGGGTGCCAGCCGGCGTTACCCCTCGGGCATTCCTGCCAGCGTGCAGCAGCAGATCGAGCATGAGCTGGCCTTGATCGCCGAGTTGCAGTACGAGATGTACTTTCTCACCGTGCACGACATCGTGGCCTTTGCGCGCAGTCGCCACATCCTGTGCCAGGGGCGCGGCTCGGCCGCCAATTCGGCGGTGTGCTACTGCCTGGGGGTGACCGAGGTGGACCCCGCGCGCATCAACATGCTGTTCGAGCGCTTCATCAGCCGCGAGCGCAATGAGCCGCCCGACATCGATGTCGACTTCGAGCACCAGCGGCGCGAGGAAGTCATCCAGTACATCTATGCCAAATATGGGCGTGACCGGGCCGCGCTGACGGCCACCGTCATCAGCTACCGGCCGCGCAGTGCCTTGCGTGATGTCGGGCGTGCGCTGGGCATCGACGAGGCCCTGATCGTTGCCCTGTCCAAGGAACACCCCGGCATGTACAGCCGCGAGGTGCTGGCCGAGCGGCTGCAATCAGCGCTGGCGCGTCTCGGGCCGGCGTATGTTGCACCCAAGGCTGAGCTGCTCGACCTGTGGCTGCACCTGAGCAGCCAGATCCAGCGCTTTCCGCGCCACCTGAGCCAGCACGTGGGTGGTTTTGTGCTGACGCAGGGCAAGCTTACCCGCGTGGTGCCGGTGGAGAACGCCGCCATGCCCGATCGCTCCATCATCCAGTGGGACAAGGATGACCTGGACGCCATGGGCCTGCTCAAGGTCGATGTGCTGGCCCTGGGCATGCTCAGCGCGATTCGCCGTTGCCTGGATCTGATCAGCGCGCAGCGCGGCTACACCTTCCAGATGCAGGACATCCCGGCCGAAGACCCCGCCACCTACGACATGATCTGCCGCGCCGACACGGTGGGTACTTTCCAGATCGAGAGCCGCGCCCAGATGAGCATGCTGCCGCGCCTGCAGCCGCGCTGTTTTTACGACCTGGTGATCGAGGTGGCCATCGTGCGTCCCGGCCCGATCCAGGGTGGCATGGTGCACCCTTATCTCAGGCGCCGCCAGGGGCTGGAGCCGGTGGACTACCCGGGGGGATTGCGTGCGGCACTGGAGCGCACCCTGGGGGTGCCGATCTTCCAGGAGCAGGTGATGCAGATCGCCATGCTGGCGGCCGGCTTCAGCGCGGGCGAGTCCGACAGCCTGCGCCGCTCCATGGCGGCCTGGAAGCGCAAGGGCGGGGTGCACAAGTTCTATGACCGCATGGTGGGTGGCATGGTCGAGCGCGGCTACACACAGGAGTTTGCGCAGGCCATCTTCAAGCAGATCGAAGGCTTTGGCGAATACGGTTTCCCGGAGAGCCATGCCGCCAGTTTTGCCTTGCTGGCCTATGTGAGTTGCTGGCTCAAGCGGCATGAGCCGGCCTGCTACCTGGCGGCCATGCTCAACAGCCAGCCCATGGGCTTTTACGGCCCCTCGCAACTGGTGCAGGACGCGCAGCGCCATGGCGTCGAGGTGAGGGCGGTGGATGTGATGTACAGCGATTGGGATTGCACGCTGGAGCGGGCGGCGGTGCGTCTGGGCCAGTGCATGGTCAGTGGCCTGACCCGGGAGGCGGCGGCGCGCATTGCGGTGGCGCGCAGCCAGGCCCCCTTCTCCAGCACCGAGGACCTGGCCTTGCGCGCCCGGCTCGATGCCGGTGATCTCAAGGCCCTGGCCGGTGCCGATGCGCTGATCAGCCTGTCCGGCCACCGCCGCCAGCAGGTCTGGGACGCCTCGGCACTCAAGCCCGCGCCGCCCTTGTTGCAGGCGGTGCCGGTCGATGAGGCGTTGCTGGAGTTGCCGATTGCAGACGAGGCCGAAGAGGTACTCTTTGACTACGCCGCATTGGGCCTGACGCTGCGGTCGCATCCGCTGGCCATCCTGCGCGCCGAGTTGTCCAGACAGAAACTGCAGACCGCCGCGCAACTGCGTGATCTGCCCAGCGGCCGGCTGGTGCGCGCCTGCGGCCTGGTGGTGATGCGCCAGCGTCCGCAGACCGCCAAGGGGGTGACCTTTGTCACCCTGGAAGACGAGACCGGCAGCGTCAATGTGATCGTCTGGAAGTCGCTGCAGGACAGGCAGCGCGCGGAGCTGTTGCGCTCACGCCTGATGGCGGTGTATGGGGTGTGGCAGCGTGACGAGGACAGTGGCGGCGAAGTGCGCCACCTGATTGCCAAACGGCTGGTGGACCTGACGCCGCTGCTGGGCGGACTGAGCACGGTGAGCCGCGAGTTCCATTGAGCGCCGCTGCCGCCAGGGCGGTGACCGCTACGCCATGGCGGGCTGGAAATCGGGGTAGCGCAGGCGGTAACCGGTAGCCTTGAGTTTGCGGTTGTCTATCAGGTAGTCGTCGCGCAGGTAGCGAAGGGCCGCGTGTTCCAGATCCGGAATGCGGCCCTGCAACCGGGCGATGGCACCGTCGGCCCGCGCCAGTGCCTCCAGCAGGAACACCGGCAGGTGACGTGTCGGGACCTTGGTGCCAAAGGTGCGGGCCGCCGCACTCAGCGCCTCCTGCAGCGTCGGATGGGCGTCATCGGCGAGGTTGTAGGCCTGGCCGACCGCATCGTCGCGGTGCGACAGGAATTCCACCGCTGCCGCCACGTCCTCGACCCGTATGTTGGACAGGCGCTGGCGGCCGGAGCCGACGATGGCGGCGATCGAGAACGGGCGCGAGAACGCCTTGCCCGCGCCGTCGTTGCAGCCCGGGCCATATACCGTGCATGGCCGCGTGATGATGGCCGGCAAGCCCTGCGCGATGCGCTTCCAGACCACATCCTCGCCGTCGCGCTTGCTGATGCCATAGTCCTCCTGCGGATGGCGCGGCGCGTCCTCATGCAGCGGCGTTCCCGGGTAGCGCCCGTAGACGCTGGTCGAGCCGACATGGATATAGCGTTTGACGCCAGCCTGCAGCGCCAGCCGGGTGATGTGCTCCACCCCGAGCACATTGACCGGGTGAAGCCGCGCCAGCGGTGTCGAGAAGTTGCAGATCGCACCCAGGTGAAAAACACGCTCCACCGCGCCGGCAAACAGTGGCACCAGAGAGTCGGCTCGCGTCAGATCGGCAGCAATGAACTCGACTTCGAGGCCGCGGAAGAAGGCCGTGTCGGTGCCCGGGCGATCGCTTGCCAGGACCGGGACGCCCTGCGACGCCAGGTGGCGCACCAGACAGCGCCCGACAAAACCGCCCGCGCCCGTGACCAGGGTGACACCGGTGAAGTCCATGCTTGCTCCCGTGATGAGGCGGTTACTTGATGTCCATGTGATGCAGCAGGATCGCGTCGCGCAGGCGCACCGGCAGGAAGCGATTGAGGATCAGAAAGAAGGTGCTCATGAAGTCGATCTGGTTGTGAAACGCCGGGCGTGCCCGGGACACCACCTCGGCAATGCGGCGTCCCGCCTGCAGCGGTGTCGGGGCGGACTTGATCAGCTCGTCGTCGCGGGCGATGAAGCGCCGCGCCCGCTCGCGGTAGGGCGAACCTTCGGGCGGCAGGGTGTGGATCTTGCTGGCAAAGGAGGTGGACACCTGGGCCGGCTCGATCAGCGCCACCCGGATGCCGAAGGGGGCCACCTCGTAGCGTAGCGACATCACCATGCCTTCGATGGCGAACTTGCTCGCGGAGTAGATCGACTCGAAGGGAAACGGCACCTGACCGACCAACGAGGACATGGCAACCAGCTTGCCGCTGCCCTGGCGGCGCATGGCCGGCAGGAAGGCCTGGAAGATGGACGCCGCGCCGATCACGTTGATCTCCAGGCAGCGGCGGGCTGCCTCCAGATCAATCTCTTCAAACGGTCCGAAGAAGCCCACGCCCACGTTGGAGAGCACGGTATCGACCCGCTCGTAGCGCGCCAGCACTTCATCGCGAAAACGCAATATGCCCGGCCGGTCCATGATGTTCAGGGCCACCAGATAGTGCCTGGGCCCGGCGGCGCCTGACAGCGCCTGGAGCTCGGTCTGCAGCGTATCGATGCCGGCCTGGTTCAGGTCGAAGCCGACGATCGTGTCGCCGGCGGCGGCCAGTATCTTGGCGGCCTCCCGGCCCATGCCATCGGCCACCCCGGTGATGACGATGATTTGTCCCATGTTGATCTCTTTCTTGGTTGGTGCGGTGTGACGCAGGCAGGCGTGCGCCAGCGGCTCATTGCGTCACGGCGCGCGCGTCGGCGCGGACCATGTCGGCGGCATGCTCGGCGATCATGATGGTGGGTGCATTGGTGTTGCCCCCGACCACCGTCGGCATGATGGAGGCGTCGACCACGCGCAGTGCGCCGATGCCGCGCACGCGCAGCCGGGCATCGACCACGGCCATGGCGTCGGCGCCCATCTTGCAGGTGCCCACCGGGTGGTACTGCGTGTCGGACAGCGTGCGCAGGCTGTGCTCCAGCGCCTTGTCATCGGCCGCATCGACCGGATGCAGCGCCTTGCCGCGCAGCGGCGCCAGCGGCGTGCCCTGCAGGATTTGCAGCATGGTCCTGGCGCCCTTCATCAGCACGGCCAGGTCCTCGGGCGCCTCGAAGAAATGCGGGTCGATGAGCGGTGCGGCAGACGGATCGGGCGAAGCCAGGCGCACGGTGCCCCGGCTGGCGGGGCGCAGCAGGGCCACGCGGGCGCTGATGCCGTGTCCCCAGTGCATCTTGCGGGCGTGGTCGTCTTCCATGGCCACGATGAAGACCATTTGCAGATCGGGAACCAGTACGTCGGGTTGGCTGCGAAAGAACGCGCCCGACTCGGCGTAGGGCGTGGTCATGGCCCCGCTGCGCGACTTGCGCCACTGCCACACGCCTTTGGCCATGCGCGCGGCCCCTGGCAAGGACAGGCCAAAGGTGGCCGTGTTGCTGGGGCAGCGGTAGGTGTAGACGTAGTCGAGGTGGTCCTGCAGGTTCTCGCCGACCCCCGGTACATCGTGCAGCACCGGGATGCCCAGGGACTGCAACTGGGCCGCCGGGCCGATGCCGGAGAGCGCCAGAATCTGCGGTGAGCCAAACGCACCCGCGCTCAGGATCACCTCGCGCCTGGCGCGCACTTCCAGCGGCGCGCCGGCTGCCATCGCCTGCACACCGACGGCGCGGCGACCTTCGAACAGCAGCCTGTGTGTCAGCACGCGGGTCATGACCTTGAGGTTGGGGCGTGCCAGGTTGGGCGTCAGGTAGGCCTTGGCGGCGCTGCAGCGCTCGCCCTTGCGCTGGGTCACCTGGAACATGTAGGCGCCATAGGGCTCGGGGACGTTGTAGTCGTCGATCACCGGCAGCCCGGTGTGCCGCGCGGATCGCAGAAAAAGCTGGTTGACGGGACTGGGTTCGCGCACCCGGCAGACGTTGAGCGGGCCACCCTGGCCGTGGTAGGCATCGTGATGGTCCTCGTTGTGTTCGGCCCTGCAAAAGTAGGGCAGCACATCCTCATACGACCAGCCCGGGTTGCCCAGCGCCGCCCAATGGTCGTAGTCCCAGCGGTGGCCGCGCACATACAGCATGGCGTTGATGGAGCTCGAGCCGCCCAGCGTCTTGCCGCGTGGCTGGTAGCCACGCCGCCCGTTCAGGCCCGCTTGCGGCACGGTCTCGAAGGCCCAGTTGTTGATCCTGGTGGGCACCATGGCCGGGTAGCCGGCGGGCATGTGAATCAGCATGCTGGTATCGGGCGCGCCGGCCTCCAGCAGGCACACCGTGACGTGCGGGTCCTCGCTCAGCCGGCTGGCCATCACGCTGCCGGCCGAGCCGGCGCCGATCACCACGTAGTCGAATTCGCTTGTCATGCGCTGCTGTCCTGCTGCTGGAGTCGATAGGCAGCGCTGTTTCAGGCGCCGGTGAACCGCGGCGGGCGTTTGGCCATCATGGCGCTGACGCCCTCCATGAAGTCGCGGGTCTTGATGTGCGCGAGCTGTGCGGCAAGCTCGCGTTCCAGCGCCTGCGCGAAGTCCACCAGCAGCGCGGCGCGCAGGTTCTGTCGCATGTCCTGCACCGCCCGTGGCGCGTTGCCGGCAATCACGCGTGCCCTTGCCAGCGCGGCATCGCGCACCGCCTCGCTGTCGGTCACCAGCTCGTCGGCCAGGCCCAACTGCAGGGCCTGCTGCGCGCGCACGGGTTGCGCCATCAACAACATGCGGCTGGCGGCGTGCACGCCCATGACCGACGGCAGCGTTGCCGTCAGTCCAAAGCCGGCATGAAAGCCCAGTTGCGCAAAGCTCGCGTTGAACTGTGCGTGCGGTCCCGCCACGCGCTGGTCGGCCAGCATCGCCAGGCCCAGACCGGCACCGACGGCAGCCCCCTGGACCGCCGCGATGCAGGGCTTCCTGCCCGCCAGCAGGCGCTGTGCCAGGCGGTACAGCGGTTCTGGCGAGGCGTCCGGCCCGCCAGCGCCGAGGCTGCGGAAGTCCACCCCGCCACAGAATACGCGCCCGCTGGAACACAACACGATGGCGCGGCACGCCGGCTCGTCATCCGCCCACTGCCAGGCCTCGGCCAACTGTGTCATGGCATCGAGCGACAGGAAGTTGAAGGCATCGGTACCGAGTTCGATGCTGGCCACGTGGTCGGCCAGCGTCACGTGCACATTGGGGAGTGAAGGAATGGTCATGCCCATGGGCGCCTCACTGGGTGGGAGCGCCGGCCGGCGCGGTGTCGTTTGCGCGTTGCCGGTCAGCCGCCGCGTGGCGCGAGGCTTTCCAGGTCGCCAGCGCCATGATGGCCATGGCGGCGGGAATCAGCAGCATGGCTGCGGCCAGACCCATGCCGCGGTGGGCCTCGCTCAGGGTCTGGCCGGCGGCCTGCGCCGACGCCCGCGCGAAGCGGTCTGACAGCGCGCCCATCAGCACCACGCCGCAGCCGCCACCCACCACATTGCCAATGGCGAGGTTGACCGCCATGGCGACGCCGCGTTGGCGCGAGGCCACCACGTCCTGCAGCGCTGGGTAGGCGCAGACCGGAAAAAGGTAGGTGGCCAGCCAGCCGATGGAGAACAGCAGCACGAACCACGTCACCTGTGTCGGGGGCAGGTACAGCGCGATCAGCGTGAGCAGCGCGCCGGCCAGCGAGGCCAGCGTGGTCAGGCCCAGGCGGCCGCGGCGCCAGCGCGTCTGCAGCACATCGGCCAGCCAGCCGCCGCCGATCATGGCCAGCAGTCCGGTGGCGCCGATGATCACGCCGGAAATCATGCCGGCCTCAATCAGTGGCAAGTGGAAGCGGCGCTGCAGCAGCGCCACCATGAAGCCGGTGCCGACATAACCCGCCAGGCCGAAGCCGACAGCGCCCAGCGTCAACCAGCGCGCCGACAGCACGGCCCAGACCTCGCGCAAGGCCTGGGTGATGCCGCCGCTGACCGTGTCTTGCGCGGCTGCCTGGCGAGCCGGCTCCGGCATCATCAGCATCACCCCACCCAGCAGTGCGCCAGGCACCGCGGCCAGCCAGAACACGGCGTGCCAGGAACCCATGGCGGTGGCAATCGCGCCGCCGGTGAAGAACGCCGCCACCAGCCCCAGCGGCAGGCCCAGCATTACCAGACCCATGGCGCGCGAGCGCCGCTCGGGTGCATACAGGTCGGCCACGATCGACTGCGCGGTGGGTGCACAGCTGGCTTCGCCGATGCCGACGCCGACCCGGGCCAGCAGAAACCACGAGAAGCCGGTGGCCACACCGCTCAGCGCGGTGGCCGCGCTCCAGGCAATCAGGCCCAGGCCCATGACCCGCTTGCGCACCCCCACGTCGGCCAGACGCCCCAGCAGGATGCCAAACAACGCGTAGGTGACGGTGAATACCGCATTGAGCAGCCCCAGCATGGTGTCGGTCAGGCCGAACTCCAGGCGGATCGGCTCCATCACCACGGCAGGAATGGTGCGGTCGTAGTAGTTGAGAAACATCGCCAGAAACAGCAGGAACAACATGCGCCGTGCCGCGCGCGTGTGCGCGGTGAGGGCGGGGTCGGTGTTCATGGTGGGTTCCGGGGCGCGCATGGGTCAGGGCTGGGGCGTGCGGTCGGCGCCGCTAGAGGGCGATGCGGTCAAGCTCGTCCAGCGCATTGAGCTGGGCGCGCTGCACCTTGCCCACGCCGGTGCGGGGCAATGCAGCCACGCGAATCACCTGCAGCGGGCGCATGAAGCGCGGCAGCGGCGCGATGGCGGCACGCACCTGGTCAGCGTTGACGGTGTCGGACTCGGTGTAGACCACGACCTCGTGGCCGGTGCTGGCGCTGTCCTTGCGCCACAAGGCAAACTCGCCCAGCGACGGGCATTGCGTGAGCGTCGTCTCGACGAATTCGATGGGGACGTATTCCCCCTTGACGCGGATCGCCTCGTTCATGCGCTCGATGAACACCAGGTTGCCGTAGTCGTCGACGCGGCCCTTGTCGCCGGTGTGGAACCAGCCCTGCGGGTCCAGCGGCGACACCACCTGACCCTCGCGCACATAGCCGGAGAAGATGGCGCGGCCGGCCTTGTCGCGTGTCAGGATCTCGCCGTCGGCGCTGACCATCCAGCCCACGTCGTGGCGAGCCCGTCCCGCGTAGTTGCTGATGCCCTCCTTGGCCATCTGCTTGTCCCGGGCGCGGAAGTGCCAGGCATGGCTCAGGCCGGCCGACTCGGTCGATCCGTAGCCGCCCACGCCCACCGGAATGTCGAACAGGCCGCACAGCGTGGCCTCCATGCCGAAGGCCACGCGCAGGCCGTGGCCTTCGGCATCGGCCTGCGTGGTCGAGGTGGCCAGGATGATGGACGGCGCCGAATGCGACACCAGCGCGGTGATGCCGTGCTCCTTGACGGTCGGCCAGAATTTCGAGGCGGAGAACTGCCGGGTGCCCAGCACGCTGGCGCGCGCCGTCAGGCTGCCAATCAGTCCGTAGCCCAGCGGGTTGATGTGGAACATCGGCAACGGTGCGAACACCCGATCACCGGCACCCAGTACCAGCGTGTCGGCAAAGAACCGGCCCAGGCGCAGCAGGTATTCATGGCTGAGGGCACAGAACTTGGGGCGGCCGGTGGTGCCCGAGGTGTGGATGAAGCTGGCGAAGTCGCCGCCGTCGCAGCCCAGCCCGTCCAGCCCGTCCAGCCCGTCCAGCCCGTCGAGCGCCGGCAGCGCGGCGGACTGCGCACGCTGCTGGTCCCACCAGGCGCGCAGGTCGAGTTGTGGGATGGCCGGCGCCTTGCCGACCATTGCCGGGCGGTCCAGCCAGGCGATGGCGGCCGGGCGCAGGTCGTCGAGCATGGCGCCGATCAGCTCGTCCGGGTAGTCGGGATTGACAAGGGCCAGCTCCACCCCGGCGAGTTGGGCGGCCAGCCAGCTCAGCATGTAGTCCTCGCTGCTGCGACCGACCAGCGCCCAGCGGGTGCCGCGCCCCAGGCCCATGGCCTGCAGGTGCAAGGCCAGGCTGGCAGCGTGGGCGGCGGCCTCGGCCAGTGGCCAGGCGGCCTCCACGGTGCCGAAGCGCGCTTGCGGGTGTGACTTCGCGGCGGCAACGATCAGGGTGGCCAGATTGCTCATACCAGGCCCTTCTGCAGTTCGTCCTTCAGGATCTGGCGACCAATGAAGTTGCGCAGGATCTCCAGTGAACCGCCCGCCACGCGCAGGGTCTTCACGTCCAGCAGGATCTGCCCATAGGGCTGGTCCCAATACAGGCCGTGGCCACCCACCAGCGCGAACACTTCATTGACCGTTTGCTCGGCCGCCTCGATCGCCAGCTTTTTGGCGATGCTGGACTCCAGTGCGTGGTCCTTGCCGCGCTTGACCAGATTGGCCGCGTGGTCGCGTACCACCGATGCGCCATACAGGGCGCTGTAGCAGTCCGAAATGGTCCATTGAATGCCCTGGAAGTCGGTGACCTTGCTGTCCCCCACGCTGCGCTGTTTGGCGTAGCTGATCCCGTCGGACAGCGCGCGACGTGCCTGGCCGATGAGTTCCGAGGCATTGCCCAGGCGGCTGATGTTGAACGTGGTCAGGAAGGTGGCCATGGCGTTGCCCGGCTTGCCCAGCACCGCGTTGCCGCTCACGCGCACATTGTCAAAGTACATGTCGGCCGTGAGCGCCAGCCGGTAGCCCAATGGGTTGGTGACCACCGCGCGAAAGCCCGGCAAGGTGGTATCCACCAGGAACGCCGTCATGCCCTCGTCCGTCATGGCAAAAACCACGGTGACGTGGCAGGCGGCGCCACCATTGATGTGGATCTTCTTGCCGTTGAGAATCCAGTCGTCGCCATCGCGCCGGGCACTGGTCTGCAAGGTCTTCAGCGAAGAGCCGGCACCGGGCTCGGAGATCGACTCCGAGAACACCAGGCTGCCATCGCACATGCCCGGCAGGTACTTGCGCTTCTGCTCTTCCGTGCCCCAGAACAGCAACCAGATCATGCCCTGCACCTGCGCTTGGCTGGAGGGCAGTCCGTAGCGGGCAATGGTCTCGGTGACCAGGCAGTACTCCGGAGCGTTCCCGCCGTAGCCGCCATACTCCTCGGGACACACGACGCCGATCAGGTTCTGCTTGCCCAGCTCGCGAAACGAGCCGTAGGGCAGCGTGCCGTGCTTGATGCAGTCGTCCAGTTCCTGCTTGTAGTCGATGGAAATCTGGCGGATCTTCTCGACGGTCTCCTTGCCCCAGGCGGGGTCTTTCAGCTCCAGATTGACGTTCATGGTGCGCTCGGTCTGCGTTGATCACGGACCTGCATGATCCCGCGCGCTGACAATGCGTGTTTTTCACCGCGGGACATTCGATTGCGCTTTGGGGACAGGGCCGGGAAAACCCGAGGACACCGCGCGTGCCGCGGATTCGCTACGCCGTGTCGGGCTGTCTGCCTCGCGTTGGCGTCTGCGTCGCGGCGGGCTCGGTGTGCTGTCGCCGGTGCTGAGCGGGGGGCACGCCGTTGCGCCGCCGATACCAGTTGACCAGCGCACTGGTGGAGTGGAAGCCGAACATCGGCGCGATGTCGCTGATGGGGATCTGCGAGCCCAGCACGTAGCGCACGCCCAATTCGCCGCGTACCTCCTCGATCAGCTCGGAGATGGTCTTGCCCTCGCGAGCCAGTTGCCGATGCACGGTGCGCCGGTCCACGCCCAGGCTGGCGGCGATGTGTTCGGCGTCGCAACGGCCGGTGGGCAGCAACTGCATCACGACGCGGCGCACGTCGTCCGAACGGCGCGTGCCCACGGCGCCAATCCTGGCTTCAATGAGGCTGCGGGTAAACAGCGAGAACTCGGGGTCGGCCGAGGGATTGCGTTGGTCGAGCAGGGACGTCGGACAGATGAAGCCGCTGAAGTCGTGGCTGAAGACCGGCGGGTGGCCAAAGAAGCGCAGATGGCCGCGGGTGTCCTCGGGGGCATCGTGGCGGAAGCACACGCGCAGTTGGCTGCCGGCGTCAGCGAACTGCCCGAGGAAGATGCGAAACGCAGAACCCTGTACGAACTCGCTGAACTGGCGCGACGCCGCGCCCGCCGTGACACGGGTCTCCATCAGGATGCGGGCCGACTCGCCGTCCTGCTCGACGGCGTAGACCAGGGACTCATTGTGGAAGCGCACGAACTCGGTGACCGCCTCCATGATATGGCGCACGCTTGGCAGGTCGCGCAGCAGCAGGCCCAGCTCGCCCAGGTGCGACAGGCGGCGGTGTTGCGCCAACGCCAGCCCGAAGGTGGCGCAGCGACCGCGTTGAGCCGACTCTTCCAGCAGCCAACAGACGCGCTGCGTGGGCAGCATCAGGTCGCGCTCGGTGAGGCTGGCCACCGGCAGTCTGGCCGCGTGCACCATCGCCACGGGGTCCAGCCCGAAGGAGCGGGCCACTTCGGCATACTCGGACAGCGCCGCGCTACGGATTGCGGAACTCATGATCGCGTTTCGGAGGCGAACCAGCCACAGCCCGGGTCAATGTATCTTGATGATGGCGGGGTCGGCGAACAGATCCACTTGCGCCAGCGCCCGGTCCGACTGTCCGATCAGGTACACGTACTGGGCCAGTTCGCTGTCCTGGATGAAGCTGGCGGACGACTCGGCGGCCAGCACCTTGTCCGGATGCTGCGGCCTTGCCACCACGAAGCCCTGCACGTAGTCGACGCCGATCTCGGCCAGGGTCTGCACCGTCTCGTAATCTTCGGCCCACTCCGCGATCACCTTCATGCCCAGGTTCTTGGCCAGGCTGACGATGGCCTCGACGATGGCGATGTTTGCAGGATGCTTGTTCATGTTGACGATGAAGCTGCCGTCGATCTTCAGCAGGTCCGCCGTGAATTCCTTGAGGTAGGAGAATGAGGTGTAACCGGCGCCAAAATCGTCCAGCGCCACCTTGGCGCCGTAGCCGCGCACCTTGTCGACGAAGCGCTGGGTGTTGCCGATATCGTGCAGCGCCACGCTCTCGGTGATCTCCAGGCACAGCCTGCCGACGATGTGCAGGTTCTGCTCCAGCGTGGCGTACACGTCGTGCAGAAAGGTCTCGTCGTTCAGCGAGGCGCCGCTCAGGTTCATGCAGACGAACTTGGTGTGCGGCATCTCCAGGTGGTGCTTGTCCAGCCAGGCCAGCGTGTTGGCCAGCACCCAGCGGTCAATCACGCCCATGCGCCCGCTGGACTCGCCGGCGGCGATCAGATGGTCGGTGCGCACCACCTGGCCCTGCGGATCGCGCATGCGCAGCAGCACTTCGAAGTTGAGCGATTCCAGGGGCGCGGTCAGCGACATGATGGGCTGCATTTCCAGATACAGGCCGTCGGTCGCCGAGCTGGTGGACAGCAGCGCAATGAGCTTGAGTTCGGCTTCGTGCTGCTGGAATGCGACGGCATCCTTCTCGTAGACCACCAGACCGGCGCCGCTGGCGGACTTGGCCTGGCGGCAGGCTCGATCGGCCGACGACATGGCGTCGTTGAAGTGCATGCCGGGGCTGACCTCGACCAGCCCGATCGAGCCACGAACGTGAAACGACTTGTCGCCAACCCGGTAGGGCCGCGTGCCAATGCTGTCGATGATGCCGCGGCACATCAGCGTGGCCAGCGCCACCGGGGTATCCGGGAAGACGATCACAAACTCGTCGCCGCCCACGCGGCCAAACTGGATGTCGCGCGACAGCATGTCGGACGCCCGCTTGCAGACCTGCCGCAACACCTCGTCGCCAGCGCTGTGGCCGAACAGGTCGTTGATCAGCTTGAAGCGGTCCAGGTCGAGGTAGGCCAGCGCCAGGGACTTGCCCTCGGACATTCGGTCCAGCGCGCTGTTGAGCCGCTTCTCGATGCCGCGCCGGTTGAGCACCTTGGTCAAGGAGTCGTGGTTGGCGAGAAACTGCAGATCCTCGGTGGCCCTGGACTTCTCGGTGACGTCCTGCAGCGAGCCCTCGATCTTGCCGCGCGCCAGCGTGGCCTTGACCAGAAAGCGCTTGGGCTCCTGGGTGGCGGCGAGTTTTCGACCCCTGACCTCCATCTCGTCCTCGTTGTTGCTGTGCACCATGTGATGCAGCCGGGTCCAGGCTTCGGTGCTGAAGTAGTGCTGCCATGAGTTGCTGCCATCGGCCAGCACGTTCGCCCCCAGCATGCCGGTCAGCGTCGGGTTGGCGCTGGTGAAGCGGCCGCGCAGATCGAGGGTGAACAGGCCAATCGGCATCGCCTCGTAGGTATGCTCCAGTTCCGCCTGGGCGTCCAGACGCTTCTCGTGCTCCAGTCGCATCTGTTCGGCAATCGCCAGCGCAGCCAGCACGCTGGACGACAGCGCAGCGGTTACGGTGTTCAGCGTGCCGACCAGGCCCTTGATGCCGTAGGCGGCAGCAAGTATTTCGAACAGGCTGGAGAGCAGTGTTATGGCCAGCGAGGCTGCGTACCACAGGGCGACGCGCGAGCGAGTTTGAAGGACAATGCTGACCAAGGTAACCATGGCCAGAAGCAGGGCCGTGCTGCCGGCCAGCCACATGGTTTGAAGATAGATGCTGCGTGGAAGCACGATGGCTGCCGCCAGCAGCGCCATGCAAAGCCACTCGGAAATATTGACCAGCTTTGCATAGCGATTCTTCTTGAGGTCGTCGCGGAACAGGGCCTTGAACAGCGTCACTGTCAACAGGGCCCAGACTGCGCGGGTGATAGACCGCCCCTGCGCCAGCCACTCCAGCGGTACCTCATGGTTGAGCCATTGCGTGTCCCACCCTCCGGAGGTTGCACTGACCCGCAAGGAGACGACCAACCACGCGGCAAAGATGACATAGAGACTTTGACGATTGATCAGTGCCGTCAACAGTACAAAGATCGCGAGCACCATCATGCCGCCGTCCAGGAGCCCGGACTTGCGATGGAAGTCTTGGGCCGAGATGTCCAACTGCTCCTCGGTCCACAAGTCCGCGGTTAATCGCGCCGGTCCTTGAAAGGACGCCTGGCAGATCACTTCCTGGCCGGGATGATCGAGTTTGAGGGCGAAGCCAGCCTTGACTCGCGTCAGTGCGCCGGTGATGCTGCCGTTTGCCACGTGACCCATTGGAGAGAGTGACACTCCATCCCAACACGCGAGGCCCACGGCATGTCGTGATGGCATTTCCACCATGTTGGCCGAGTCCCGAGCCGGTGGGGCCTTGAAACCAAACCAAACCGGCACTTCAGACAGTTTGGTTTCATACTGCTTCTGACTGCGTACGTCAGCGAGTCTGGTCTGGGCGTCCGCCGGCGTGGTGTCACCGGCTGTCTGCGGCAGGACTCGGAGTTCCAGGTGCCTGTCCGGGTTGGAGGAATACAGGTTGTCCCAAAACAGCAGCGCAGCCATGGACGCAGCCACCAACGCCATGGGAATGAGGTAGATCGAAATGACCCAAGAGACCCGCTCAAGAGTTGTCTGGACGGGCCCGTCTTTCGATTTGTTGAACTCGAGGAAACGGCGCAGCATCGCTTTGCACACAGTGTGGACGGGTGGCGGCCGCGATCACGCAAAGCTGCTCCGTGCATTGACAAACCAACCGCGAGCGTAGCACAACGCTATGAACTATGTAGCGTTCGAGTCTGTTATCGGGAAGTTGCCCGAGACGATGCTGCTTGTTACCCCCGGTCAGGCGCTGGTCATGGACGGCAACCGTGGATGTGTCACATCCATCGGGAAGCAAGTGCTGTCTTGTGGTTGGCTGATGTCCAGGTCAGGATGGTTCGTGTGGCACATGAAGTCAGTCAGGGGATGATTGGCTCGCGCCCATCGTTCCCGAGCGGTAGCGACTTCGAAGGCCATGACGCGATGCGGAACGTTGTTCATTTGCGGCAACGGTGTGAAGCCCTGTCCCGGAAACATGTCCTCGAACAGGAGTTGCAGGTACATGCGATCCAAGGGAGTGCGCGCGGCGACCACCGCCCAATCGATGCCGTTTTGCTCCCAGTAGAGGAAGAGTCCTTTGAACAGCATGTATTTGACCAGTCGTCCGGCGTGGCCTTGGACAATGCCGAGTCGACTGATGTGGGCCAGAGTTCGTCCTCTGAGCCAGTCCGGTAGTTGAACTGACTCTTGCAGGCCCAGGGGGCGCAACTGGTTGGTCTGAATGCGGGCGGTTCCGAGAGGCGATCCATCCAGTTTCGACTCCGCCAGCAAGATCGCCACGTCATCCGCGGTGTCTAGCTTCTCCGGCGCCTCGAGTGTCTTGGCCACGGCTGGCATGTGCCGTGCGTAGGCGGAGTGGCGAATCTGCACGGCCTTGAGCAGATCTTCGTCGCTGCGCACCAATCTGACGGTGAACGGCAATTGCTCTTCACGCATGATGCGCTCCGCGGGAGCCCAAGCGAGGGGCGACCGCGTCTCTATGCGGTGGGGCGGCAAGGCGGTCGAAGTGGCGGACTGGAACATGGGGTTCTCCTTGGGGCGACGGTTTACTGAAGGCGCCGGATGGTCCATATCCATCCGTTCAACGGGTCCAAGGCGAATGTAGATGGGCCGGCTCTGAACTTTAGTCAGCGCCTTGCTAGACGGTCTGTAAGGATTTGTGACGTCTGTGTAAGGCGTCTTCCTACACGGACAGCCGCGCCGGACGCCGGTTTCGCCTGGCCGGCGGGCGGAATCGGCCGCTTAAGGTTCTCTTAGTGAATTCTTAAGGACGCCATAGCAAGTGCGTAAGCAATATTTAGCAACAGCTGGATCGGTCCGTTTCTAGACTTCTCTGCATGGTCGCCGGCGCATGGGGCGTCTTGTGATCATACGAAAACCGGGCCCAGTTGCCCCAAGGAAGGAAACAGAAATATGAAGATCAATGCCCAGGAAATCCAGGCCGTCAGCGCCGCCCAATCCAGCACGCGGGTGGACTTGTACGTTGGCATCCACAAGGCGATGCGCGCCATGATGGCCGATGCGCTGCTGGCCGTGGGACGCATGGACCCGCTCGATGCAGTCGAGCGCAATGCCGTCGGCGCGCGGGTGCTGGACCTGCTGGACTTTTGCATGTCCCACCTCAGGCATGAGAACCAATTTGTCCATACCGCCATCGAGGCGCGGGCGCCCGGCGCCAGCGAGGCCGTGGCCCATGATCATGTAGAGCACGAGGCCAACATCGCACGACTGAAGGCGGTCACCGAAACGTTGCGCGGCTCGACCGACGCCTCGGGCGCGACCTCGGCCGCATTGGGCCTGTACCGCGATCTGGCCCTGTTCGTTGCCGAGAACTTTCAGCACATGCACACCGAGGAGACCGCCCACAACACGGTGCTGTGGGCGCGCTATACCGATGCCGAGCTGATGGACATCCACGGTGCGCTGGTGGCGTCGATCCCGCCGGTCGAGATGCTGCGTACCATGCGCTGGCTCGTTCCCTACATGAACCCGGGCGAACGCACGGCCATGCTGGCCGGCATGCAGGCGCACGCGCCGGCGCCGGCGTTCGCGGCGACGATGGACACGGTGCGCCCGCACCTGACCGAAACGGAGTGGGCCAAGTTGACCCGCAGTCTGGGATTGCCGCCGCTGCCGGGCCTGGTGTTGGCCTGAGACCTTGCGGGACAGACCGGAGCGCTGCGACGCTCTGTCCCCAACTGATCACCGGAGCTCTCAGGCCATTGTCGCCAGCTCGATCGGGCGCTGCAGCACCAGCCGGAACCGCCCGCGCCCGGTCTTCTCCAGGCGGATCAGTGGCCCGTGCTCGACCAGGCGGCGTTGCAGCAGCAGCAGCCGGGCTTCCAGGTTATCGGTCACGTCGGGCAGCTTGAGGCCGGGGTCGAGCCGCAATTCGCGGTTGGAGAACTCGGTGCGCCCCTGGCGCAGGTAGTCCGAGACGAGCTTCCAGAAGATCGCGCCGGCCACACCCTTGATCAGGTAAGCGTCGTTGATGAAGATGCTGTCGTTGGCCGGAAAGCGGCGTATCTGCAATGGGCTACCCGCCAGCCGGACCGATGACGCGGCGGCGGCCGCCGCTTCATCGGTGCCTTCCGGCGCGCTTTGTATCAGGTCGATGGCGGCGCCCAGGTGGCCGGCGATGGCCACCAGCGCGTCCTCGTCCTCGAAGCTGAACTGCAGGTCGTTCGGGCTTTCGACGAACAGCACACCCAGCAGGCGCCCGATCGATATGACGGGCACCGCCAGCTGGCTGTGCGGCGCGAGCAGGCCCGGATAGGGGATGTCGACATCCAGCGTCAGGCCGGGCGTATCGGCCTGCAGGCGGCCGCGCACTGCCTGGCTGTACAGATGGGCGCTGGTCATGTGCGTGATGCGCACGGGTGTGCGCTCACGCGCCGCCACGCCGATCACGCCGTCGCCGACGGCAATCTCGGAGCCGACGCCCGATGTCGGATAGCCGCTGCTGGCCACGGTGTAGAGCCGCTGCGTGACTGGATCGAGCATCAGCACCATGGCGTGGCGCACCTCCATCAGGTCTGTCAGGGTGGCCAGGGTGGCGCTCAGCAACTCGTCGAGCGTGGCGCCGCGTGACAGCCGCTCGCTGCAGTGGCGCACCGCGCCCAGCAGGCCGCAGCGCGTCGGCTTGGGCGGCAGCGGATCGCCCTCCACGGCCTCGATGCGCTGCACTTCATAGACGTCGGAGCCCTGCAGGCGGAACACATTGGCCATGCCGGCGTGCGATGCAATGCCGGCCAGTTGTGCCTTCATCCCTTCAAATAGCGGCCCTTCGGTTTCGGTGCGCAGGTAACGGATGTGCAGCCGGAAGAACTCGGCCGTCTGCGGGTGCAGCACCAGCACACTGGCGTAGGGATTGGCCAGGATGTTCTGGCGCGTCTTGTTGAAAAATTGGAACGACAGTGCCACGTGGCGCTCGTCGACGTAGTACACCTGCGAGATGTAGGCCACGTTGGGTGTTCCATCGGGCGCGCAGGTGGCCATCATCGACGGAATGGCGCCTTCCAGGCAGGGCCGCACACTGCCCAGTGCCACGTCGTTCATGCGGCCTGCCCCGTGCCGCCGGTCGACAGAACGGCACCGGCCTTGGGTCCTGGCGTCTGGTCGAATGCCTGGCTGGGCTCAAAGCTGATGGCCACCACGTCCTCAAGCCGGTGCGCCAGCATCGAGCGGGTGAATCCGGGGTCGATGCCGATGCGGCCGATCTCCACCTCCATGGCCGCCAGGTAGCGCTGCAAGACTGGTTCGTCAGAAGCCTGCGCAGGGCGCGCGCGTGCGCTGCAGGCCTTGACCTGCACGGCACGGTGGCTGTGCGGCTGGCTGAACACCACCGCGATGCGGCCGGTGGCGGCCACATCCTGCAGCAGCTGGCGGCACTGCCGGCGCGCCAGGTACACGGTGATCGAGCAGCCGTCCGGCGTGATGCTGCTGCCGACCGCGCGCATGATGCTGGGGCGCAGCGCGGCATCGCAGGAACTGACGATGGTGGACACGCCGCGGTCCACCATGGCAATCAGGTCCGGCGTCAGCAGGCAGGCGGGGGTACTCATCGGGGCGAAGTATAGGAGCAGTGCCGCCGGCGTGCAGCGCCTGGCGCGGTGGTGCCCGATCGCCAGTTGCTCGAAGGCAGGGCTGCGGGAACCTTGCGGTGGATCGCGGGTCCAATTGGCTTCGATGAGGAGGGATGACATGAAACACGCATGGACCGCAATGTTCGTTGCCGGCGCATTCAGCGCGCTGGCCCAGGCGGGTGAGGTCCGGCTCACCTGGCAGGAACCGGAGAAGTACACCGACATCCGCTCCACCAGCGAGACCCGCGATGCCTTTCAGGCCCGTGTGATCAAGGACCTGAGCGCGGTCTTCTCGGACCTGGCCGGCAAGCTGCCGGATGGCGTGATCTGGCTTGTGACCATCACCGACCTCGATCTGGCCGGCGAAGTCAGGCCGATGCTGCGCCGCAGCACCGACGATATTCGACTGGTCAAGGACATCTACTGGCCACGCATGAGCATTCGCTACAGCCTGCTCGACGCCAAGGGGCAACTCATCACCGAGGGCAAGGAGGACATCAAGGACATGAACTTCATGTTTGGCAGTGCCATCGGCTCCGGCAACAGCAGCTTCCAGTACGAAGAGAGGATGTTGCGCGACTGGTTCAAGCGCCAGCAGCGGGACAAGATTTTCCCCGTCCGTTAGCCGGCTCTCTTGTGTCAGTGCTATCGTATCAGTAGCATTGGCGCCGCGAAATCACCCGCCGCCAGCACCGTGTAAACGCTGTTGGCGTTGAGGACGTAGCTGGTATTGGTGAAATACACCCCGGCTTTCTGCGACGAGTAGAGCGTCAGGTTCATGACGTTGGCGCTACCGGTGACGGCCGAGTAGGTGGAGGCCGTGTAGGGCTGCACACTGCTGGCCACGGTGGCGGAGTTGGCGGTCAGCGTCAGCAGGTTGGCGCTGTTGCCGCTGATGCCGTTGATCAGCCTGAGCTTGACCGAGGCGCTGCTCGACGGCGGACGGTTGTCGTCGGTGAGCAGGGTGGCCGCTGCGGTGCTGGGCGAACCGTAGACCAGCAGTGTCATGTCGCGTCCTGCGACCAGTCCGGAGGTGGCGGAGCCCAGTGGCGTACCGTTCACGCTCACGTTGAGTGTGCTGGTGGCCGGCACCAGCACATAGCTGCCGAGTTGCGGCGCCACGCTGCCGGGGTCGACCCAGGAACTGCC
>Ga0208262_1000261_pt1 | contig 20586 bp, 20 predicted proteins | sample LakWasMet15_LOW5_2_FD_183863 | JGI IMG/M metagenome (GOLD analysis project Ga0208262, IMG submission 183863) | Freshwater sediment methanotrophic microbial communities from Lake Washington under simulated oxygen tension - Sediment Metagenome... | ecosystem: Environmental > Aquatic > Freshwater >... | reverse complement strand
ACAGTTACAAAGGCACGGGACGGCTTAGCGGCCGCAAGGCGCTGATCACCGGCGGCGACTCCGGCATTGGCCGGGCGGCAGCTATTGCTTACGCCCGCGAAGGCGCCGATGTTGCGATTAACTATCTGCCCGCAGAAGAGCCGGATGCCGTCGAGGTGGTGCAACTGATACGCGATGCAGGGCGCAAGGCGGTCGCGCTTCCGGGCGACATCCGCGACGAAAATTTTTGCAAACAGTTGGTCGCCGATGCGGTGCGCGAACTCGGCGGCCTCGATATTCTGGTCAACAATGCCGCAAAACAGCATGCCGTCGATTCGATCCTCGATCTTTCGACCGAGCAATTCGATGAAACCTTCAAGACCAATATTTACGCGATGTTTTGGATCACTAAAGCCGCGCTGCCTCATTTTACCGCTGGCGCGAGCATCATCAACACCTCGTCGGTTCAAGCTTACGATCCGTCCGAGAACCTGCTCGATTATGCGCAGACCAAAGCGGCAATCGTATCGTTCACTAAATCCCTGGCCAAGCAGCTCGGTGAGAAAGGTATCCGAGTCAACGCCGTCGCGCCCGGACCCATCTGGACGCCGCTTCAGGTCAGCGGAGGCCAACCGCCCAGCGCGTTAGAGACTTTCGGGAAAAACACGCCGATGGGTCGGCCTGGTCAACCGTCGGAACTTGCCGCTGTTTATGTCACGCTCGCTTCGCAGGAGTCTAGTTATGCCAGTGGTCAGGTCTATGGTGTTTCGGGGGGGAGTGGGAATCCGTAAATCATCTGATTTAATGAAAAAGTAGCAATTTTATCAAAATCAATTGCTTTCAAAAGTTGTGTCGATACCTATGCCGTTGTGGCGTGCTGTTCAATTGAAACCGGCACGGATTCTGTGCAGTCAGCAGTTAAATACCAATCAAGACAACAGCTTGGCCGATTTTTTATAATCGGCAGAAAAATCGGCAAAATCCGCAGAAAATAGTATACTTCATCTTATAAAAACAATACCTTGCGAGATTATAAGATCGGCATGCCACTATCTATCGAAACACCTTACCGAATCGAGCCCTGTCTGCTTGAAAACATCCCGATTGCAATTACAGATCTGATCGCGAATCTAACCACATCGTCGGAAAGACTCGCCGGCCGGTTACATCCGCGCACAGCCGCCAGTCTGGCTGAACTGGTTCGGATTATGAATTGCTATTATTCGAACCTGATCGAAGGACATCGCGCTAAACCAAGGGACATTGAGCGAGCCATAGCGAATGACTTGGAACAAGATCAACAGCGCCGCAACCTGCAAATCGAAGCGCGCGCCCATGTCAGGGTGCAGCAAGCTATTGACCAACTTTATATTACAGGGAATCTGCCGGAACCGGCATCGGCCGAGTTCTTATGTCGGTTGCACCGTGAATTTTACCGTGATGCACCGGAAGCTATGCTTTGGGTAGACAATGGCGATCATGGCTTTCGGATGGAGCCGGGGGCGTTCCGTTCCTTGCCCGAACACAATGTTTCGGTCGGAAGGCATCTTCCGCCCAGCAGCGACCGTGTTGCCGAGTTTATGCGCTATTTCGAGCAACGCTATCGCTTGGCTAACATGGGCAAGGGCGAGCGGATTATTGCCATGGCCGCAGCGCATCATCGTCTGGCCTACATTCATCCATTTCCGGACGACAACGGCCGCGTCAGCCGGTTAATGAGTCATGCCATGGGATTGGCAGCCGGCATTGGCGCATCAGGGCTTTGGTCGGTATCGCGCGGACTCGCTCGCGGCCTGGAAAGCCGGCAAGATTACAAAAACAAAATGGATTATGCCGACATGCCGAGACAAGGCGACTTGGACGGCCGTGGGAATTTATCCCAAAAGGCATTGATTGAATTCATTCGCTGGTTTTTAGAGGTATGCCTTGACCAAGTAGATTTTATGGCGGGCCTATTCGAATTCGACCGATTGGCCGAACGTCTTAAAGCCTACGTGGAAAGCCGGGCATTGAAACCGGAGGCTTTTTATATTTTAGAAAGAGTGCTGATTCAGGGCGAGATGCCAAGAGGCGATGCCGAACGCGTTACCGGCTTGAAAGAGCGCAGTGCGCGCATGGTTCTTTCAAGCTTGATCAATGACGGAATATTAAAGTCCGAAACGCCTAAAGGGCCGGTATCGCTGCATTTCGGCAGTGAGTCTGTTGAGTTTTTGTTTCCGAGGCTGTTTGCGGAAAATTAAATTCGGGAGACGTCGAACAAATCAGTTCATGCCTCCCTCTACCTGGCTTGCTACAGAGGATATATTATGAAATTCAACCCAGCCATTCATCATCGGAAATCGATTCGCCTTAAAAATTATGATTATTCGCAGGCTGGTTTATATTTTGTTACCGTTTGTATCGAAAACCGTCGTTGTTTGTTTGGGCATATAGCCAATGACAGCATGATATTAAATGATGCGGGCAATATGATCGCCAGCCAATGGAATGAATTAAACAATCGTTTTCCGTCCATTGTCTTGCATGAATATGTCGCAATGCCCAATCATTTCCATGGCATCGTCGAACTGGTAGGGGCAATCCCTTGTGGTTGCCATGAAAATCTTGGGCAACCACAAGGGATTGCCCCTACGGTTGGTGACGTAATGAGCGCATTCAAATCATTATCGACCAATGAATATATTCAAAACGTAAAACAAAATAATTGGCCGCCTTTTGCCGGTAAATTATGGCAACGTAATTATTATGAACATATTATTCGTGATGAAGACGAATATTTAAAAATTTCTGAATATATTCAAAATAACCCGTTGAAATGGCAAGAAGACACCTACCATATCTAAAATCATCAAATCGTAGGGGCAACCCTTGTGGTTGCCCATAATTCGTGGCGTATCAGGGTAACCCACAAGGGATTGCCCTACGTGACCGTTCACGAAACAGCCAAGGGGCTGCATAATGCCGGTGTTATGGATCAAATCACGATGCGGGACTTTGACCGGATGTGCCTGCCGCCGATAGAACAATTGCGTCCGGAGGAAATCAAACAAATCCGTGAAGCCTCGCATGTAAGCCAAGCGGTATTTGCCGCGCTGTTAAATACCAGCGTATCAACCGTACAAAAGTGGGAAATCGGTCAAAAACGACCGACTGGAATCGCGCTCAAACTGTTGCATTTGGTGCAGAAGAAAGGGGGATCATTATTTAAAGCTGCTTTGAATGAGTCGATTGCTGGATGAATTGGGTGCATTGGAGGCTTTAGGAATCAAGACGACCTAATAACTGGCCGTACAGAGTAAGCTTGGCGTATATGTTAAAGTATGCGTTATGATTGCAAACGAACTATCACGAACCGGAGTATTGTTCATGGCAACCGAAGCATTTACCGTCAGCGCCGAAGCAGAGCTGGTACATCAACTTGATCATTTGGCCGATTCACTGGCTAGATCGCGTAACGATGTCGTCAACCAAGCGCTCAAGGAGTATCTGGAACAGCATGTCTGGCAGATTGAAAAAATCACCCAAGGCATAGCCGCCGCGGATCGCAGCGAATTAATCGACCATGACGATGACATGAGTGAAATGGAAGATTTAATTGAACGTAAAGCCCAAAGGAAGGCGTGAAAATAGTTTGGACTGAACCCGCGCGTCAGGATTTACGAGAGATATTCGAATATATCGTCTAAGAAAATCCTAATGGTGCTTGCGCATTAGTTATTTTCCAAGAATTTTTTAATTTTTTTTGCCATATCTTCATTGTTTAGTATTTCACATTCCCATATTACAAGTACCCGCCAACCGAGATTATTTAATGTCTCATAATGGGTTTTATCACGTGCAATGTTTATATTAAGTTTAGGAGCCCAATAATTCTGGTTTGATTTAGGGATATGCGAATCCTTACAGTCGGGATCGGAATGTTGATGCCAGAAGCAGCCATGTACAAAAATTACGGCTTTTCGAGAAGGAAAAACTAGGTCTGGTTTACCGGGCAGATCTTTGCGATGCAAGCGGTAGCGGTAACCCATGCTATGAATAAGCTGCCGGATAATCATTTCCGGTTTGGTGTTCTTACTGCGAATCCGCCGCATATTTTCGCTACGGGTAATTTTCATAATAGAAAGTTGTCAAGCACCCGCTAATTCTAAGGCGTCTTTATATCCTAAATTGCATACATCAATCGATTCAGCCGTTTTATATTATTAATGTTTTGTATTTCCGGTTGATGATAGAAGTTGAGCAATATATTTATATCAATTAATGACATTTGAAGAGTTACCAGGAGTATCGGGTTTTATAAACTCCTCAATGAACTTATTTATTTTACCTTTCTCTTCTTCTGCCCATTGTTTATATTTTCCTTCATCATACCTGGCGCTACTAAGGAGCTTTGCTGAGCTTTCTAGATGAGTTTGGTAAATTTCATCATTTAAATAAAGAGTTACGTCAACATCATTGTTTTCACTAACTCTCAAACGAACTTTTTCATGACATTTTTGCTCAGTTATCGTTATTGGTTCAGGAGATGGTTCATTAGCTCTATGTGCAATACCAAACTGATCAACATTGACCGTCTTAATACGTTTACAATAAAAACCAAGCGATAGTATGTCGCAAGATTTATCTTTCATGACAACGTGATAGCCGTATTGGGGCAGCATGTCTACTCTCCATGCAGGAGTGTTACCTATAAGCGAGCTGACAATCCAATGCCCAATACCTAGCGCAAATATATTGGAAAAAAGAGGCGGCTCAAGTTTCTCAAGGTCGATTTGCCCATCGGCTATGCATTGACAATCAATTAATGACTGCTCCTGCATTTTATCAATTAATTCAGGGGTTTTTGTTATCGCAGTATTTATCCAGGTAACAAATCTTTCCATTGTCCCTAGATCAACCTCGTCCTTATTTGAGCGAGTAGTTAGGAATAAAAGCCAGTCTTGATTCCGGTAAGTTGCCTGATGCTCAAGCAAGCCAAACACAGCATTGGGAATGTTCGGGCTTTTAATGCCCGATGGGCCTTTAGCTAATGACCCGCATAGATCAATATTGATAACATCGAAAGATTTTCTAGCTTTGATCACACGTTCATGGGCTATAGACTTTTTTTTAGCTAAATGTTCAAACTTATCTGGTACTACTTCTGAATCCTTACTGATGAAGGGCATTGACCGCACTTGATTTAATAGTGCAGCACTCAAGTGTGAAGCTGCGGGATCATCGTCAGCTCCACTATTAATTCCTAAAAATGAAAGATTAACTTCTTTTTTTTCGCATAATGGTTGTATTGAGCGGATGTCCAATAGATCTGGACCTGGCAGGCTTAAATAAGTTAGTGGTTTCTGCAATTGTTTTAGATCGAGAGTTTCGACAAGGCGCTCTATACTCTTACCCCATTGCTCGACCCGTAGAAATTGTTTTCTGGGTTTATGCCAAGGAAAGAACGATGTCCTGAGTTCAACGGAAACATGTTCAACTAATTTTGGGGCAATATCTTCCTCAAAAATCGAATCCGATTCCCCAAATACATCCACTTGTTCGTTATTCATTATTTAATGTCGATTGTGAATATAGCAACAATTTTTCTAAGCAACTCGTCTTTTTCTCTGGCGTCCATTGCTGCAAAAACACCGTAATCCTGTAATACTGCGGCAATTGCTTTTATCTTCTCTTCGATGAGAGCTTCTTTTAATTTATCGGTTTTAGTATTCAGCTTAATACTTGTGCGGGGGCTAAATACAGTTTCTTTGCTAAACACAAGTTCTTGGCGGCTAGCACATAAATCCAGTTGACTAGACGTGAACGAAACGTCTTGTGGAGAAACATGGGTTTTACTTTCTTTGGCAACAATCTCAGAAATGTTTGAAACTGCTTGATCCCAACTGTTTTGAAGATGCGTATCTTTTGTGTCTTTACCTAGGGCTTTAAGCCGTGACATTATTTGCCGTAATGAATGATGAATCCATTTTCTTAAAAATTGATAATGTGGATGTGCAACATTGAATGATTCCCGGTCAATATTTAAGGCGGCGTCAAGGCCTTTTACCATAAATATCTCAGCAGATATTTGTCTCAATCTATTTTGCTCAGAAATCTGATATTTCAAGAAAAGATCGTCAAATAGAATTCCACTAGCGCCATTAATCCTAATCATAACTCCATTGTGATCTGCTGGAACTATACGAGGATGCCAATAAAAATATGCCTCAAACTCTATAGGTCCACCACTATACTCAGGAGGCAAACTGGTCATATCCGAGTTGATTTTGCCAACGAATATGATTGGTTTAGGCGAATCATGAAAAATGTTGGTTCTAGGGAACTCTAACGGTCTTTTTAATTCAACGCCATCGAAGATAACTGTAAATGGTAATGGCGAACTGGTTTCTTGAGTAACAAACTTGCATCGATCTCTAATAGTTTGGCCGGGTAAAAGATCAAGACGTTCTGCTCTAGGCCGTACGGGCTTGTTGCTTAAGGAAAAGACGTCTATCTCTGCATCATCCGTTAAAGAAAAGGGGTGTTTTGCCAAATAAGGAATAGGAATAGATAGGCTTAAAGTCCAGATTGTTCTGAAATATGTATCAAGGTCATTATTAAGCTTAATTCTTTCAGTTTTAGAATTACCTGTATCAAGCTTTTGAATACCGGTTACAAGCTTTTCAAAACATTCCGAAGGAGAATCTTCTACACTCCATGGAACTTGAGGTTGGACTACTAATAGCTCCGGGTCGGTACGGCTGACTCGCCCAATGTGAAATTCTGGGATTGGAGGAGTATCTATAAAATCATCATCCTCCGCTATATCATTTATTTCTTCTTTTTCATTATTTACAGCAGGAATGTCTGTAACACTTTCTTCTGGAGAAATAGGCGGTTCTGGATCAATTGATGCCCAAAGTGCGGTTGACTGTAAACTTTCTCTAACAAATGGCCGGATTTCTAATAGAGTAATTTCAGTGCCATGAGTATCTAAATCAGGTGCGGGTACAGTAGTGATTTGTACTTTACCTGTAATGAATTTTTCCTCAGTAACGTTCCCGGAACTCAATTGCTCATCACGCTGAGGCATTAGCAACATATCGCATACTCGCCTGACGTTTTCGCCTTCTACTTTTGTTACAATACAAAGATGATGTGTTAATTGGGATACTGAAAAAAGACCAATACCTAGCTTGCCAATCAATTTTCTATTTTTAGGACTAAGAGTAGGATCACTAGCATTGACGACATGAAACTCTTTACCTTTTAGTGACCGCTTTAAGCTTCCGCCAATATGACAAATAACATGAACTAATGCATCTTCAGTTAGACCGTAGCCATTATCCCTAATAATTATCCTAGAGAACCGTGGAGCATCGGTTTCAATTCTAACTTCAGTGGCATCTGCATCATATGCATTAGCTATTAGTTCACGTAATGCTGATGCCGGCTCCCGGTAAATTCCATCAGTAATTCGGGCAAATACACGTTCGTCTGTTTTAAGAACAGCATTAACTGCTACCCCGGAATCTCTGGCTCCCTTGACTTGATTTAAAAGGGCTTCCTCATTTTCCTGAGTTGCATCTATCATAATACTGGCCCTTCTGATTCATTTTTGTTCCTTTTGGGTGTTGCCTTTACCGCACATGCAATTGCATATGCCAATGGTGGCGGTACCGCATTAGATACTTGGGTTACTTGTTCGCTCAAATTGCCACAGAATCTATATGTAGAAGGAAATCCTTGCAGGAGCATAGCTTCATATATAGTTAAGCGGCGTAAGCCAGAAGGATGTACATGAATTTCCCTATGCCCATAGGCTACGGTCCGACTTGGTTTATCCCAATCTAAGCGAATTAAAGATCTGCCGTTTGACACCAAATCTTTACCAAACCGTTTTGATAATGGCCGCATTGTCCAATGATTCGGATGGAAGGGGATAACATCCGGCGTTAAATCCCTGCGGAAATACATAGCTTCTGGTAGCCCATAAATTGCTTCGCGAACAGTTCGAAGAGGGCGATCTAATGCTTCAGGAAATTTAAAATGCCGCTTCTGTCCTTCTGTTTTGCGGAGCCCAACCATAAAAAACCTTTCACGGCTTTGAGGGACGCCAAAATGTTTTGCATTTAAACAAGTAGAAAATAATTCAAAACGCTCTGACAATTTCTTTCTTAGGCCGTCAAGAACGTTTGCGTTCTGTTCCGCTAGCAATCCTGCCACGTTTTCAAAAACAAAAAAATCAATTGGATACACATCGGATAGGTCAACAATCAATTTTGCATAATGCTTTGCTAAATTATTACGTGGGTCGTTATGTGACCTTTTTGTATTCGCTATAGAAAAACCCTGACATGGGGGGCCGCCGATAATACCAACAGGCTGAGCCTGTGGATCGTTATCAAAAATGAGCTTATGAATATCGATGGCACTCATCGTCAATAAATCCAGTTGACGCGCGGTCTTATTCCTTGAATTTGCGTTGTGGGATGCGATTGAGGCGCGGTCATAGTCCGCTGCGAATATAACGTCAAATTCAGCTTGAGAGAAACCTAAATCAAGACCACCAGCTCCACAAAAGAAAGAAATCAATTGGGGCTTTTTAACTTCAATCTCAACAGTCACTTGCTCGGTCGTATCCCTCGCTAAACTATTAACGATTAGTGATGGCTGCTGTGCCTTAATGCGTTCCATCGAGAGCATAATCCAACTGATCCTCCATTAGCCTCTGTTGTATGAATAAACGGTGCGAATTGTAATCTAAAAACATATCGCCCTTTAAATCTTTGGTTAAGTTTATCATTCTAAATTGGGTTATTTATCCCCAACTTATTTGAAGGGAAAGTGGTTGATCAACAACCTATGGAGGGCGAAAAAACTTGATTCTCTATACACAATAGCATTTAGCGATGTTCAGTACAATTCAGCGTTGGAATTGTCGTTTTTAAATAACAGATTTAGCTTGAAGATCAGCATGGTACGAAGATCGAACCATCGGCGCGCTGGCGACTTGTTTGAACCCCAACGCTTTAGCAACTGCGCCGAATTCATCGAACTGTTCCGGCGTGATATAGCTTTGCACCGGCAAATGGGCTTTGCTGGGTTGCAGGTATTGGCCAATGGTCAGCATTGAGCAGCCGTGGGCCAGTAAATCTTTCATGACTTGATGGACTTCATCCGGCTGTTCGCCGACGCCGAGCATTAGGCCGGATTTGGTCGGCACTTGCGGCTGGGCTTGGTGGAATTGTTGCAGTAAATTCAGCGAGCCTTGGTAGTCGGAGCCGGGGCGGACTTGTTTGTACAGTCTGGGGACGGTTTCCAGGTTGTGGTTGAATACGTCGCAGGGTTGTTCGGCTAATATCGCCACGGCTTTTTCGATGCGTCCGCGAAAGTCGGGCACCAGGATTTCTATTTTGGTCGACGGCGTTTGCTGGCGGATTTTTTTGATGCAGTCGGCAAAATGTCCGGCGCCGCCGTCTCTTAAATCGTCACGGTCTACCGAGGTAATGACGACGTATTTCAATTTCATCAATTGTATCGCGTCGGCCAGGTGTTGGGGTTCGTCTTTATCCAGCGGCAGCGGTTTGCCGTGGGCGACATCGCAGAAAGGGCAGCGGCGGGTGCATAAATCGCCCATGATCATGAACGTGGCAGTGCCGTGCTGAAAGCATTCGCCGAGGTTAGGGCAAGCGGCTTCTTCGCAAACGGTATGCAGGTTGTTTTCGCGCAGCAGTTGTTTGATGCGGGTGACTTCATCGCTGGCCGATATTTTGATGCGTATCCATTCGGGTTTGCGCAATGCCGTTTCGGTAGGCTCCACTTTGATCGGGATTTTTGCCAGCTTTTCGGTGCTGCGCTGGTGAGATTCGGGAGTGGACCGGGAGGGCGCTTGATAAGTCATTTTGCTAATGCCGTTATGGTATGGGTTTTATGCATCAAAATCTCCTCACCCTAGCCCTCTCCAGCAGGAGAGGGGATAAGAGGTGCCGAATTTTGCAGTGTGGTAAGTATAGCTTGGGTAACAAGGGTGGCGAGATCCGCATTGCTGACAGTTACGCCCAGATCGGCCAGTTGGGTTACTTCAAGACCTGAATAGCCGCAGGTATTGATATGGTCGAAAGGGCGCAAATCCATGTGGTTGTTGATGCTGAGGCCATGATAGCTGCAATTCCTTTTAATGCGTAGGCCAATCGAGCCGATTTTTTTGTTATCGACATAAACACCGGGAGCATCGGCTCTGGCTACAGCGGTAATGCCGTGTCGGGCCAAAGCGTGGATCATGGCTTGCTCCAGTGTCGTGACCAGTTGGCGGACGCCGAGATTTCGTCTTTTAATATCGATCAGGGTATAAATAACCAGCTGGCCGGGGCCGTGGTAAGTGACTTGGCCGCCCCGGTCGGAATTAATGACAGGAATTGCGCCGGTATTCAGCAGATGCTCACGCTTGCCGTTTAAGCCCAGTGTATAAACGGGCGGGTGTTCTGTAATCCAGATTTCATCAGTGGTGTCGGCAGTGCGATTTTGGGTGAATCGCTGCATGTCCTGCCAAGTGGATTCATAGGGCTGGACGCCCAGATTGCGGATGGTTATTGGCATAAGTCCGCTGAGAGCAACGGCTCTACAGAGCCATCAGGATATGCGGATGGTCGCTTAATTCCTGATAAATAGCATCCAGTTGCTGTTTGCTGGTTGCCTCGACAATAACCGTAACGGAGATGTAGTTTCGGTCTTTGCTGAGGCGTGTAGTCACTGCGCTTTCGTGGATGTCAGGGGCGTGACGGCGCACGATTTCTATGACCAGCAGGTCGAGTTCCAGATTGGTTTTGCCCATTGCCTTAATCGGGAATCGGCAGGGAAATTCTAAAAGGGTTTCTTCACTCATGGTTGGGACTGCTTGTAAGCCTGAAATAATTGATGCATGGTTTGCCATATGGGGCCAGGTTTACCGTTTGCAATGGCTTCATCATCCAGTTGAACAACCGGTACGATTTCGCGAGTGGAGCTGGTCAGCCATATTTCGCTGGCTGTTCTCAAAGCATCTAAAGAAATAATGTCTTCACTGTAAGGAATGTTGTTTTGCTCGGCGAGTTCCAGAATGACATTGCGGGTTATGCCCGGCAATATTTCACGGCCTATGGGCGGTGTAATCAGGATGCCGTCAATCACGGCAAATATATTGCTTGCAGCTCCTTCGGTCACATAGCCGTCTTTAACCAGGATGGCTTCTGCACAGCCTTGTTCTACGGCCTGTTGTCTGAGCAAAATATTAGCCAGCAATGTGGTGGCTTTAACATTGCATAGTTCCCAGCGGCTGTCATCGACGCTGATGGCTTTTACCCCGGAGTTCAAGTTTTCAAATGGCGCAATGTTTGAGCACATCGCGAACACCGTAGGCGTGACGTTTTCCGGAAAAGCATGGTCCCTTTTCGGAGCGACGCCACGGGTAATTTGCAGATAAATAGACTGATCCAGGTTTTTATCCAGCAATGGCGTCAAAATTGCCAGCCATTGCTCCCGGTCATGCGGATTGGGTAGTCGGATCGAAGACAGGCTGTTCTCCAGCCGTTCCATGTGGTCCTGGAAGTGAAACAGCTTGCCCGAATAGGACGGGATGACTTCATAAATCCCGTCCCCGAACAAAAAGCCGCGATCCATAACCGATACTTTGGCGTCGCAAAGCGGCAGATACTGCCCATTTAAATAGACAGTTTTATTGTCCATCCGGTTTCTCCAGCATCATCATGGCGCTGTCATAGAGACGTTGGATAATGTTGCCTTGCTCTACCGTTTTCATGGCGATCAGGTCTTTGCTGGCGATCACTTCGTCTTTAAGCGTGACGTTGACTGTGCCCAGTTTTGTGCCTTCTTTCACCGGCGCGGTAATTTTTTTATCGATAATGAGCGCGGCTTTCAGGTCGTTGTAATGGCCGCGTGGGACCGAGGCATAAAGGTCTTCCGCCAAGCCAAGTGGTATGTTTTTAGTGTCGCCTTTCCAAATTCTCGCTTCAGCCAGTGACGTTTTTCCTTGATAGAGTTTGTGTGACTCAAAAAAACGAAAGCCGTAGTTGAGCAGGTTTTGGTTTTCGTTGGCTCTGGCATTAGGGCTGTTGGCGCCCATCACCACGGAAATCAGGCGCATATCGTTTCTTAATGCAGAAGCAACCAAACAATAGCCGGCTGCGTCGGTAAATCCGGTTTTAACGCCATCCACAGTCTCATCACGAGAAAGCAGCTGATTGCGGTTGTGTTGAACGATATTATTGAAGGTGAATTCTTTTTGTGAAAACCAGCGGTAGTAATCAGGAAATTCTTTGACTAAAGCTTGGGTAAGAATGGCCAGATCGCGAGCGGTGGTGTAATGGTTCTCGATGGGCAGCCCGTTACTATCTTCGAAATGGCTGTTTTTCATGCCCAGTCGTTGGGCATGCTGATTCATCATGGCCGCAAAAGTCGCTTCATCGCCGGCGATATGTTCAGCCAAGGCAACGCTGGCATCGTTACCGGATTGAATGATGACGCCTTTTAACAGGTCTTCAACTTTAACCTGCTTGCCGACTTCGACAAACATGCGGGAGCCGGGCGTTCCCCAGGCTTTTTGGCTGATAGTGACCAGGTCGTCTAGGTGTAAATGGCCGTTAGCAATTTCCCGAAACACCACGTAAACCGACATAATCTTGGTGAGACTGGCGGGGGCAAGCTTAACATCGGCATTGTTTTCTGCCAGCACCATGCCGGTATTATGGTTCATTAAGATGTAGCCGCTGGCAACAATAGTGGGGGCTGCCGGGGTCGTGATTTCGGTGTTTTCTGCATTTGCCGTGGCTGTGGCAATCAAAAAGCTAAAAAATAATACAACAGAGAAATTTCTAAACAGGATCATTGCTATAACGGTGTGGACATAGGATGGGCTGAGGCACGAAGCCCATCAATCGTGAACGATAGGCTTTTATCGTCAGCCTATCCTAGGTTCTTATTGTATCATGGAGATTTGTTTTTGATCGGCCTCAGTAACAAATTGAGTCGCTGTGATACCCAGTTTTGCCAGTTGTAGATTCAGCTTGTGTGCGCTCTCCGGTGATTGGATAGGTCCCATTTGAACCTTGTAGAGAGTTGAGCCTTGGTGAGTCGAGGGTAATATTTCAGGCTGAGGCAGTTGATGAGCGGCAATTTTGTTTTTTAATTTTAAGGCTTTGTTCTTGCTCCCGAACGTACCCACTTGCAAATAAACGCTTTTTTCCTGCTTTTGGGCTGTGTTTTGCAGTTGTGCTAATGCTTGTTCCGGGGCAATCGCCTTGATTTCAACGGCTCCTGTGCCAGCCTCGTCAAGATCCAGTTTTTTCGCGGCAGCGTATGATAGATCCATCACCCGGTTGCCATGATAAGGGCCACGGTCATTGATGCGAACAATAACGCTACGTTGGTTTTCCAGATTGGTGACGCGGGCGTAAGAGGAAATAGGCAGTGTTTTGTGCGCGGCCGTCATGGCGTACATGTCGTATATTTCGCCGGATGCGGTTTTTTTGCCGTGAAAATCGGGGCCGTACCATGAGGCTATGCCTTGTTTCAGGTAACGGACAATGCGGGGGAATAGGTTTTCTTGTTCACTGGCGGCGTTCTGTGTATCGGAACTGCCGATGTTCAAAACTGTATGATGTCTGGAGGAGGCTGTGGTAACCGATGTTTGGTTTTGAATGTCGCTGGTTTTGATTTGTTCAGTGGTACAACTACATAAAACAAAAATAAAAAGTATCGGTATGATCTTATTCATGGGAATGCGCCTTTTTTATTTAAAATAGATAGGCTTAACTGGTAAACAGCCATGGCGTATAAAGGACTGTGGTTGTAGCGGGTAATGACATAAAAATTGTCTAATGCCGCCCAGAGTTCTTTGCCTTGTTGCTGTTCAAAGCTAAGCAGTTTCACTTTACTGTCTAAAGGTAATTGCCTCGAAATAATTAAGTTGAGCGATTCTAACTCGGCAACCCTTAAATCCGGCTTAAGACTTTTATTGAGAGCCGGTTCAAAGTTTTTGTCACTGGCTGTAACGGGAACAGCAACAGGCTGACCCGGTTGCCAATGATGCTTAGCAAAATAATTGGCGACACTGGCTATGGCATCGCTGCTGTTGTGCCAGATATCGCTACGCTTGTCGTTGTCAAAATCAACGGCATAAGTTCTAAAACTGCTGGGCATGAATTGCGGCATGCCCATAGCGCCTGCGTAGGAGCCTAATGGGTCGGCCGGGCTGATATGCTCGTCACGGCAGAGCAGCAGGAAGTTTTCAAGTTCGCCGACAAAAAACTTGCTGCGCGGCGGATAGGCAAAAGCCAGTGTCGACAAGGCATCGATGACGCGGTGGTTGCCGGTATTTTTCCCGAACAGGGTTTCAACGCCGATAATGGCGACAATGATTTCGGCGGGAACGCCGTATTTTTGTTCCACAGCAGTGAGCGCCGGTTCATTGTCCCGCCAGAATTGCACGCCGGCGTCGATGCGCGCGTCGGTCAGGAATATTTTGCGATATTTATACCAGGGCAATCCTTCCGAGGGTGAGCTGATTCTTTTGATTATGTCCTGCTTAATCTCGACTGTTTCAAACAAATCATCAAGTTCCGATTCATCGAACTGATGCTTGATTGCCATTTGTTCGATAAAGGTATGAACAGATTCGGTGTCTTTTATGTTGCCGGTGCAGGCGATGAGGAGAAGGCAAAAGACGAAAGGCGAAAGGCGCAGGGCGCAGGGGATGCTTCTGAGTCGGGACATAAGGTTGTATTTGTGCATCTTTTTAGCCTTGTGTTAGAGCTTGTTTGGGATTTATAAGTAAGGCAGAAATTTTAAGGTATCCATCGAAGACACAAAGGCTCGCAATTTTTAGCCTTTAGCCTTCTTTCGCCTGCTTTTCCATTCACGAGTGCGGCAGGAATTTTTTATGCGTATGAATCGACATAAGAATGCCGAAACCGGCCAGCAACGTGACTATCGAGGTGCCGCCGTAACTGATTAAGGGCAATGGCACCCCAACCACGGGCAGCACGCCGATCACCATGCCGATGTTAACAAAAACATAAACAAAAAAGGTAAAAGCCAGACTGCTGGCTAATAATCGGCTGTAACTGTCCTGGGCCTGCGAGGCAATATACAGGCAGCGGCTGATGATCAGCAGGTACAAGGCCAGCAGGCCTACGCAGCCGAATAGCCCGAATTCTTCTGCAAAGACTGCAAAAATAAAGTCGGTGGAGCTCTCCGGTAAAAAATCCAGTTCCGATTGGGTACTGCCCAGCCAGCCTTTACCATAGATGCCGCCGGAGCCGATAGCGATTTTCGATTGAATAATATGGTAGCCTCTGCCCAGAGGGTCGGCCTCCGGATTCAGGAAGGTGAGTACCCGGTCGCGCTGGTAGGGGTGCATGAAATGCCAGAGTATGGGAGTCATTCCTGCCAGTATGGCGCTGATCGCCAGGATAAAACGCCAGGAAAGACCGGCAAAGAACAGCACGGCTGCACCGGAACTGGCAACCAGTAACGCGGTGCCCAAATCAGGCTGTTTTGCGATCAATAAGGTCGGGATAATGATCAGTATGCTGGCTATCAGCAATTGTTTCGGCTTTGGCGGTAACGCATGTTCCGCCAAATACCAGGCAATCATCATTGGCGTGGTGATCTTGATCATTTCCGAGGGTTGAAAGCGGAAAAAGCCAAGATCCAGCCAGCGTTGCGCGCCTTTGCCGATTTGCCCCATAATCAGTACCGCGATCAGCAACAAGATACCAAAGCTAAACAGCACTGCCGAATAGCGTTTAAATTGGTAAGGATCGACATGAGCCAGCACTGTCATTAGCAGAAAAGCCAATCCGACGCGTGCCGCCTGGCGCGTCAGTACATCCATATCCTGGCTGCCGGCGCTGTAAAGAATAACGAAGCTCAGCAGGGAGATAAGCAGCAAACCGATGAATAAAGGAATATCTATGTGCAGTTTTCTGAGGATATTGCCGATAACTGACGGCGGATGGAATTGTTCGCTGCGGGTTTCAGTTTTCATTGTGGCCCCTCTAAATATTGCTTGATAACTTGCCCCGCGATAGGCGCTGCGACTGAGCCGCCGTGACCGCCGTTCTCAACGACGACGGCAACTGCAATTTTCGGATCGTCAGCCGGAGCGAAGGAAATAAATAAGGCATGGTCGCGTAATTTGAAGTCGATTTCGTTCTCGTTGTATTTGGCATCCTGCTTAATGTTAAAAACCTGTGCGGTCCCGGTTTTGCCGGCGATTTGATAGCTAATATTCTTGCTGATGCCTTTGGCTGTGCCATGCGGATCATGAATAACATTAACCATGGCTGAGATGATGCTATTAATATTTTCCGGCTTAACTGTAATATCGCTTGCTGGAAGTTCTGTGTCAGGCCCGGTAGCCGCCGCAGTATTTTTCACCAGAAAGGGCGTGACCACTTTACCTTTATTTGCCAAGGTAGCGGTGGCCTTGGCCAGCTGTATCGGCGTAACCTGAAGATATCCCTGGCCAATCCCGGTAATCAGTGTTTCTCCCGGATACCAGGACTGGTTGCGGTGACTGCGTTTCCAATCGCGCGAAGGCAATAATCCCTGCTTTTCCCCGACCAGATCAATACCGGATCTTTCACCAAAGCCAAAGTGTTGCAGAAAGTTATGCATACGGTCTATGCCCAGCATTGACGCCAGACTGTAAAAATACACGTCGCAGGATTGAGTGATGGCCTCGGTCATATTAACCGAGCCATGGCCGCCTTTTTTCCAATCCCGATAATGGTGGCTGACATTCGGCAACTGATAAAACCCCGGACAGAACAGTTTATGCTCGGCGTTGATTGCATTGTATTCCAGTCCGGCCAGTGCGATAAATGGCTTAATGGTTGATCCCGGCGGATATAAACCGCGCAATGCGCGATTATAAAGCGGCTGATTCTCGGATGATTGCAGGGCCTGATACGCATCATTGGCGATGCCGATAACAAAAGGATTGGGATCAAAGCCGGGGCGGCTGGCAAAGACCAGTACGCCGCCGGTTTTAACATCAATGGCGACGACTGCGCCGTTGAAGCCATCCAGTGCATCGTAAGCCGTTTTTTGCAAATCTATATCCAGGCTCAGATAAAGATTTTCGCCCGGAACAGGGGGGACTGAGTTGACCGTGTTGATGGCGCGCGCCTGGACATTGGTTTCAATTTCCGCATAGCCGGTCTTGCCGTGCAGCTCGGTTTCATAGGTGGTTTCTATGCCTATTTTGCCGACGTGAGTCGAGCCTCGATATTCGGCGATGGGCAGAGATTTCATTTCCGCTTCGTTGATGCGGCCCACGTAACCGACCACATGAGAGGCCAGTTCAGCGTAGGGATAATGTCGAACCAGGCGCGCCTGAATGTCAACGCCGGGAAAATAAGGCCTAACTACGGCAAATTTGGCAATTTCCTCATCAGTCATGCTGATTAACAAAGGCGTGCTGACGAAGCGTTTTTGTCGTTTGCGTTGTTTCTGGTATTGGTCGATTTTTTCGTCAGAAATATTCAGCAGTTTTTGTAAGCGCTCCAGAGTGTCATTAAGGTCGCTGATTTGCTCGGGAATTAGCTCCAGGCTGAAGGACTGCGTGTTGTCGGCCAGGACCTTGCCGTTTCTATCGTAAATAATCCCTCTAGTCGGCACTAGGGGTTCAATTTTAATGCTGTTGTCTTTTGCCAGCGTTGTGTAATGTTCGTGCCCGACAATTTGCAGGTAAACCAAACGAACAATCAATCCGGAAGCTAATAACAGAATAAGAATAAACGCGGCAATAATGCGATTAAGAAATAGACGACTCTCTACTAACTTATTTTTAATCGTATAGATACGAGACATAACAACTACGAAGTCTTCTATTTAGCGACGCGACAAACGGATGCGGCGCAGCGTTGTATAGATCAAAGGCCAGAAAAATGTGCCGGTAAATACAGGCAACCAGAAAGAAGTGTGTAGTTGCACGGGACGTTGAATATGATTTAGCCAGAACAGCAGCATTTGCGAAAACAGAAGGCAAAAGAAAATAAACAAAGCCTGTTGAGGTAATGGAAATTGCCGCAAGCGTTTATGCAGTATCAGGCAAAAATAGATGATTAATGAATAGGCCAGTGCGTATTGACCGAATATTCTCCCGGTCAATACTTCGACCAGGATTCCGACTGTCCAGGCATGAAAGATGCCGACGCGTTCCGGCACGGCAATCGCCCAATAGATGAGCGCCAGAAGTACCCAGTCCGGATTTACGCTGGCCAAAGAGTTGGGCCAGGGCGCAATTTTTAAACACATTGCCATGATAATCGTCAGCATTATACGGCTAAAGTTGGAGTAATTATTCATTAAGGCTTGCCCTTGCTCGTTGCTTCGGGCGCTCCGCTCCCGGTGGATTGGTCATCAGATCGAGTTTCGGACGCTTTTTCGCGAGGAGTGCTGAGTGAGACGGGGGAAGAGTCGCTCCAGACGATCAGCAATTCTCTGTTTCGGTCCAGCATGGCTTTGGGCGTGGCAGTAATGTTGACGAAAGGCTTGTTGGTCATTGGGGTAAAATCATCGACAACGGCAACCGGATAACCTGATGGAAAAGTACCGCCTAAGCCGGAAGTTATCAGTAAATCGCCGGGGCGAATATCTGCATTATTGGGCAAAAAAGGCAAATTAAGCCGGTTCAGCTGGCCGCTACCGACTGCAATGGTCAGTAGGCCGTTGCGATTGACCTGTACCGGGATGGCATGGTTCGGATCGGTAATTAGCATGATTTCGGAACTGAACGGCAAGGCGCGAAAAACCTGCCCAACCACTCCGTTAGCATCCAGTACGGGTTGTTGAGGATGAACGCCGAAGCGAGTGCCTTTATTGACCACCACTATATTCTCGTAGGGCGCGGTATTGATCGACAGTAATTCCGCAATCAGCAGTTGTTCGCCGAGCTTGAACGAGTTTTCCAGCAATGCACGCAGACGGATGTTCTCTTTTTCCAAAGAGTCAAACTTCAGTAACCGGGTCTTGTCGATAAATTGTTCTTCACGTAAACGGGTATTTTCTTTTTTTAAAGTCGAATATGAGCTGACAGAGTCGGCGGCCTGCTCGAACACGACTGTCGGTAAATCGACCAGATATTTTATCGGGTCGACAGCAACTGATAATGTGGCTCGAAGTGCGTCCAGTCGATGACTTCTGTGTTCAGTTATCAGTAACGCAACTGAAGCAATTATCGCCACAAGCAGACGAGTGTTAATAGAAGGACCGGTAGCAAATAAAAGTTTTATAGCGGGATGCCTCTTTATCCAGTTAAAAAAGTTGGTAACGCGTAGGTCAAGTTAGCGTAGCGAATGTAATCTGATAAGCCATTGTCGCACCTGTTGAGTTAGGGTGCAAAAGATGCGCCTCGGGAAACCGTAGCGCTGCTCCTGCAAGACCCACAAGAATGTGGGAATGCAGGTTAAAACATCTGCCCATGCGGCGGTACTCAACCTACGGACTTTGTTACTGCCAAGATAATAATTTTAAAGAGTGAACATCATCACTCTAAGGAAAAAGTTGAAACGCCTTTTTTATCGAGCATTTCCAGAACCATGCCGCCGCCTCGGGCAACACAGGTGAGCGGGTCGTCAGCGATATAGACAGGTAACCCTGTTTCTTCGGCTATCAGTCTGTCAATATCTTTTAATAACGCACCGCCGCCGGTTAAGAATATACCGCGAGTGGCTACATCCGAGCCGAGTTCAGGCGGGGTTTGTTCCAAAGCCAATTTTACCGCGCCGACTATGCCGGACAGCGGCTCTTGCAGGGCTTCCAGAATTTCATTGCTGTTTAAAGAAAAGCTGCGCGGTACGCCTTCGGCCAGATTTCGGCCTTTAACTTCTATTTCCCTGACTTCGCTGCCGGGATAAGCGGTGCCGATTTCATGTTTGATTCTTTCTGCGGTGGATTCGCCAATCAGGGTGCCGTAGTTTCTGCGCACATAATTGATAATGGCTTCGTCAAAACGATCACCGCCGATACGCACAGATGAAGAATAAACGATGCCGTTGATTGAGATGACGGCCACTTCGGATGTGCCGCCGCCAATGTCCAAAACCATTGAGCCGCACGCTTCCTCAACCGGTAGCCCTGCGCCGATAGCTGCCGACATGGGTTCTTCAATCAAATAGACTTCACGTGCGCCGGCCATGGCCGCAGATTCGCGAATGGCGCGACGTTCAACCTGAGTTGAGCCGCAAGGCACGCAGATTAAAATGCGTGGGCTAGGGCGCAGTAATTTGCTTTGGTGGACTTTTTCAATAAAAAATCTCAGCATGCGCTCGGTTACGGCGAAGTCAGCAATTACCCCATCTTTTAAAGGGCGGATTGCAGTAATATTGCCTGGCGTGCGGCCCAGCATGAGCTTTGCATCAAGGCCGACCGCAGCAATGGTTTTGGCGCCACGGATTCGGTCTTCCTTAATAGCAACGACTGATGGCTCATTAAGCACGATTCCTTGCCCGGGAATGTAAATCAAGGTATTGGCGGTTCCTAGGTCAATAGCGAGATCGTTGGAGAAAAGGCCGCGAATTCTTTTGAACATTTTAAACTGTATCCTTTGGGGGAATAAAAAAT
>Ga0208262_1000260_pt1 | contig 20602 bp, 17 predicted proteins | sample LakWasMet15_LOW5_2_FD_183863 | JGI IMG/M metagenome (GOLD analysis project Ga0208262, IMG submission 183863) | Freshwater sediment methanotrophic microbial communities from Lake Washington under simulated oxygen tension - Sediment Metagenome... | ecosystem: Environmental > Aquatic > Freshwater >... | reverse complement strand
CCCTTGGGGAAACATTAGCTGGTTAAAGCTGATTGATTAACCTTCCGCGTCACGGCTTAACCGTTTGGCGGATGCGACTGTGGCGTTGGAAGGGCCTAGTTACGGACGGTATTGTGCCATCAATCGAGCGTGGCCGGCATGCGGCCCGCCACGCTTAGACTCATGATGGCTGCACCATATCCTTGACCTGCTGCAGCGCCGACGGGTCTTCCATGGTGGTCAGGTCGCCCGGATCACGTCCCTCGCACACCGCTTGCAGCGCGCGGCGCAACAGCTTGCCGCTGCGGGTCTTGGGCAGCACGCTGACAAAGCGCACACGCGCTGGCCGTGCCACCGCGCCCAGCGAGGCGTCCACCACCTTCATCACCTCGCCCTCGAGCTTGAGGCGCCCGGCCTCGTCAGCAATCAGGCGCGCATCCTTCACCACCGCGAAGGCCATCGCCACCTGCCCCTTGAGCTGGTCGGCCACGCCCACCACCGCGACTTCCGAGATGTTGGGGTGGCTGGAGATGCTCTCTTCGATCTCGCGCGTGCCAAGGCGGTGGCCGGCCACGTTGATCACGTCATCGGTGCGGCCCAGAATGAAGAAGTAGCCATCCTCGTCGCGCACCCCCCAGTCGAAGGTGCTGTAGACCAGGCGACCCGGAATGCTCTTCCAGTAGGTGTTGACGAAACGCTCGTCGTCACGCCACACCGTCTGTAGACAGCCCGGCGGCAGCGGACCCTCGATCACCACCACACCTTTCTGGTTGGCGCCAGTCAGCTCTTCGCCGGTGGCCTCGTCCAGCAGCTTGACGTCGTAGCCGTACATGGCCACGCCCGGGCTGCCAAACTTGCTCGACGCCTGCTCCACGCCATTGGCCAGTCCCAGGATAGGCCAGCCGGTCTCGGTCTGCCAGTAGTTGTCGATGATGGGTTTGCCTAAGCTCTGGCTGATCCATTGCGCGGTCGGTTCATCCAATGGTTCGCCGGCCAGGAACAGCGCGCGCAGGCTGGACAGATCGTACTTTGTCAGCAAGGCCGGGTCCTGCTTCTTGAGCACCCGCACCGCCGTGGGGGCGCTGAACATCACCGATACCTTGTACTTCTCGACCAGGCTCCACCACACGCCACCATCCGGACGCGTGGGCAGCCCCTCGTACATGATGGTGGCCATGCCGGCAATCAGCGGACCGTAGATGATGTAGCTGTGGCCCACCACCCAGCCAATGTCGCTGGTGGAGAAATAGGTCTCGCCGGCGTTGCCGCAGTAGATGTGCTTCATGCTGGCGGCCAGAGCCACCGCGTAGCCCCCGGTGTCGCGCTGCACGCCCTTCGGTTTGCCCGTGGTGCCGCTGGTGTACAGGGTGTAGCTGGGGTGCGTCGCGTCGACCCACTCGCACTCGACGTTGGCATGGAGATGCTTTTGCCGCAGCGGTCCCCAGAGGTGGTCGCGGCCCGCGCTCAGGTCCATCTTGACCAATTGCCGGTCCACCAGCAACACCGACTCCGGTTTGTGCGCCGACAGACGGATCGCCTCGTCCAGCAACGGTTTGTAGGCCACCGTCTTGCCACCGCGCGAACCCGCGTCGGCGCTGACGATCAGCTTGGGCGAGGCGTCCTCGATGCGCGATGCCAGCGAGCCGGAGGCAAAACCGCCAAACACCACCGAATGGATGGCCCCGATGCGCGCGCACGCCAGCATGGTGAAGGCCGCCTCGGCGATCATGGGCATGTAGACCAGCACGCGGTCGCCCTTTTTGACTCCGAGCTCCAGCATGGTGGCCGCCATGCGCTGAACCTCGGCATGGAGTTCGCGAAACGAGTAGGTCTTCTCCTCGTTGGTCTCGGTTGACACAAAGATCAGGGCCGCCTGGTCGGCGCGCGCCTTGAGGTGGCGGTCCACCGCGTTGTAGCAAAGATTGGTGGTGCCGCCCACATACCAGCGCGCAAATGGCGGATTGCTGTAGTCACAGATCTGCTTGGGCTGGTCTTTCCAGTCGATCAGGGCGGCTTGCTCAGCCCAGAAGGCGTCGCGCTGGGTGATCGAACGGCGATGAAAGTCGGAATAGGCGGTCATGGGGTCTCCTGATGCTTTGCGGGACAGCCCGTTGGCACTGTCCTCAACCGGTTTTCGAATGCTGGGTCTTCGGGTTCATCAAACTGAATTCATAATTATGAGCAATCAACTTGCGTCTGCCTGACGCAGCCAGAGGCAATCTACTTGATCAAGCCATGCACCGCCTTGAACTTCGGATGCTCGGCACCGCGCAGCCACTCAAACGCCACCATTTCGGTGGTCACCAGTTCCGCGCCGGCGCCGGCCAGCCGGTCGAAGGCGGCGTCGCGGCTACGTTCGGTGCGGGAACTGCAGGCATCCGTCACCACCCACACCTCGAACTCGTCCTCCAGACAATCCAGCGCGGTCTGCAGCAGGCAGACATGCGCCTCACAGCCGGCCAGCACGATGGCATTGCGTTGCGGCGGCTCCTGGCTGGCCCTCTGCAAATGCTTGGGCAGACTGCGCGCATTGCCCGCAACCGGCTTGGACGGCGGGCGCAGCCACTCACCCAGCCCCTCCTCCATCGCACTGAAGTGCATCTTGCTCAGGGTGCGCAGGCCCAGGGTGCTGATGCCTTCGACATTGCGCCCCAGCTTGGAGGGGTTCTGCTCGGTGGCCCAGGCCGGCACTTCCAGCAGGGCGGCCATCTGACCCAGCCGCAGGGCGTTGGCCAGCACCGCGGCACTGTCCACCATGGCCGGCATCAAGGCGGTCTGGTAGTCGATCAGCACCAGCTGGGATTCGGTAGCGTCTAACAACATGGGGGAAACTCCTGGCAATCGGTGGGGGTATGGCTTGCGCCTTATTACACCGCAGTGCAGCGCAGGACGCCGCCCTTTCTTGCCGCCCGATCGAGCCCCTCCCATCAGGACCGGCAACTTACCCAGGTGCCACCAACATGTTGGCCAAGGCGCACGCCAGGATTGCGTCGGCGCCAAAGCGGGCTTGGCGCGGGCACCCAATGGGCCCCGCGCGGAGACGATCGAAGCAACAAAATCCCAAGCAAATCAGCCGGTTACAAAATAATTCGAGAAAAGACTTTAACCTTGACACAGCCTGACCCAAACGGGTATCCTGCGCCCATGCGTCTGCCCATCGCCCTTGCCGCCCTGCTGCTCGCCACCTGCGCGCAGGCCAATCCCGGCCCCAATGGCGACGAACTGGACCGGCTGCTGACGGAAAAGGGCCTGCTTGGCAAGATCGATCAGGTCCGCCAGACCGTCAGCACCAAAGCCTCGGAACTGGTGCTCAACGCCATGGGCTTCCTGGGTGTTCCCTACCGCCGCGGCGGCAACAATGCGGAAACCGGCTTCGACTGCAGCGGTTTTGTGCGAGCCATGTACGAGCAGACCGTTGGCCTGGCCCTGCCGCGCAAGGCCGCGCAGCAGGCAGCCGCCACCGAGAAAATCGACCGTGCCGAACTCCAGCCAGGCGACCTCGTGTTCTTCAACACCATGCGCCGAGCGTTCAGCCATGTCGGCATCTACGTTGGCGACGGCAAGTTCATCCACTCACCGCGCCCGGGCGCGGAAGTCCGGGTGGAAGACATGAGCATCAGCTACTGGAAGCGCCGCTTCGACGGCGCGCGCCGGGTCAGCCACTCGGCGGACGAATCGCCCGCGCCGACCCTTCCCGCCGCGGCCACAGAAAGCCAAGACAATCGCCCCGACTCCAAACTCGCGTCCTAACGGCGCCCTCCTGCTGGAGGCGGGCCCGGCCCACGGCCAACCGTCACGACGCATGAGCGCGCCCAGCAAGGAAGAAATTGCCGAGCTGGCGGTACTGGAGCGAATCGGACTAAACGACATCGCCGTGGTGTCCTCGCGCGCACAGGCTGAACAAGCGTTCGATCTGCTGCGCGCCAAAGCGGTGCTGGGCTTTGACACCGAGTCGAAACCAACTTTTGCCAAGGACGAGGTGTCGCTGGGGCCGCACGTGGTCCAGTTCTCCTCGTTGCACCAGGCACACGTTTTCCAGTTGCACGATGCCGGCTGCCGCGAGGTGGTCTGCGCACTGCTGCAGGCACAGGGCATCACCAAGGTCGGCTTTGGCCTGGCCGGCGATCACCAACAGATCCTGCGCACGCTGCGCGTGACACCGCAGAACGTGCTCGATCTGAACGCCGTGTTTCGCAAACAGGGCTACCCCAAGGAAATTGGCGTCAAGGCCGCCGTGGCGGTGGTGCTGCAGCGGCGCCTCATCAAGTCGCGCAAGGCCACCACCTCCAACTGGGCCAACCGGCATCTCACCGAAAGCCAGATCATCTACGCCGCCAACGACGCGTGGGCTGCGATGCAGGTCTACCATGCCCTGGGCCTGAGCGCAGTCGCGCGCTGAAACCGGCTGCGCCGGCTGGCCCCGCGTAAACTGGGGCACATGGGGCTCATACCCCGATCACCACCCAAACCAACCGCCCATGCCATTTTCCCAACTGGGTTTGTCACCCTCCCTCCTGGATGCGCTCCGTGCACAAGGCTTCAGCACACCCACGGCCATCCAGCAGCGGGCCATTCCCGCGGCTTTGCAGGGTCGCGATGTGCTGGGCTGTGCGCAGACCGGTTCCGGCAAGACCCTGGCCTTCGCGCTGCCGATGCTGCAGCGCCTGCAAGCGGCGCGGCGAGAGACGCCCCGGCGTGCCGCAGCGCTGGTACTGGTGCCCACCCGCGAGCTGGCGGCCCAGGTCGGCGAGACTCTTGTCACACTGGCCGCCATGCAGGCGCCGCCACCCAAGGTCAGCGTGGTGTTTGGCGGCGTGTCCATCAATCCGCAGATGATGGCCTTGCGCGGTGGCAGCGACCTGATCGTCGCCACGCCAGGCCGCTTGCTGGACTTGCTCGACCACAATGCCCTGAGCCTGTCGCACGTGCGCACGCTGGTGCTGGACGAGGCGGACCGCCTGCTCGACCTGGGTTTCTCGGACGAATTGGCGCGCATCCTGGCGCTGCTGCCCGCACAGCGCCAGAACCTGTTCTTCTCCGCCACGTTTGCGCCCGCCGTGCAGGCGCTTGCCGATGCCTTGTTGCGCGAGCCGCTTCGCGTCGACGTGCTGCCCGCGCCGCAGACCACGCCTGACATCGCCCAACGCGCCATTGCCGTGGAGCCAGGCCGGCGCACGCAACTGCTGCGGCATCTGATCGGGCAACAGCGTTGGACTCGGGTGCTGGTCTTCGTCGCCACCAAACACGCGGCCGAGATCGTGGCCGACAAGCTGCGCAAGGGCGGCATCCAGGCCGAACCCTTTCATGGGCTGCTGAGCCAGGGCAAGCGCAGCCAGGTGCTGGCCGACTTCAAGGCGCAGCGCGTCAGCGTGGTCGTGGCCACCGATCTGGCGGGCCGGGGCATTGACATTGAACAGTTGCCGGTGGTGGTGAACTTCGATCTGCCGCGCTCGGCGACCGACTACACCCACCGCATCGGCCGCACCGGTCGGGCCGGGGAGAGCGGCATCGCGGTCAGCTTCGTCAGTGCCGACACCGCCGCCCACTGGCGCCTGATCGCGAAACGCCATGGCCTCGCGTGCCCGCTGGAAGAGATCACGGGCTTCGAGCCACCACCCATCGCATCGAGCGCACCGGCCGGTGCGTCGGCGCCAGGCAGCCCAACCGGCGGCATCAAGGGCAAACGCCCCAGCAAGAAGGACAAGCTGCGCGCGGCCGCGGCCAAGCCGTAGTTGGTCGTGGGGGCCTAAAGCTCTCGCTGCCGCCAGGCTAGCACGGCGCCGGTCCACAAGGCGCAGGCGGAGAACACCAGGCCGCGCGCCAGACCGCCCGGCCCGTCGGCGATCCAGCCCACGATAGTCGGCCCGACAATCTGGCCCGCGGCGAACACGATGGTGAAGGCACTGATGCCCGCGCCCCAGGCCGCCTGCGGCAGGTTGTGGCGGACCAGCGCGGTGGTGGATGCCACCAGCGACAGGAACACGCCGCCAAACAGCAGGCCCGACGCCAGCACCACCGGCCACCATGAGGTCAGCGCCGGCAGCACCGTCGCCACGCCCAACAGCAGGTTGAACAGCGCCAGCACCTGCCCACCCTTGTAGCGGTCGAGCAGGCCCGCCCAGACGCGGGGCGAGACCAACACCGCCAAACCCAGCAAGGCGTAGAAAACCGTCACGGCGGGACCGCTGGCCCCCTGTTCGCGCAACAACGCGATGACAAAGGTCATATAGCCGATGTAGCCCACGCCGAACATGGTGTAACCGGCCAGCGCAAAGCCAAACGAGCGCCAGCGAAAGGCCTGCACCGGCGCCCCGGTCGCGGCAAGCACCGGTGCGAGTCGCCGCAACGCCCGCGCCGGCCACCACATGAGCACCGTCAACGCCCAGCAGGCCCCCGCCAGTGCCCACCATGCCCAGGCCCAGCCGTGCGGCAGCGCGCTGGCACCCTCCAGCACCGCGGGTACCAGCAGCGCTGACAGTGCAATGCCAAAGCCGGTACCGCCGTAATACAGGCCAATCAACAGGCCACCGCGCGCCGGCTGCAGCGCACCCAACCTGGCTGCCAGCAGCCCGCCGGCGATGAACACGAAGGCGCTGGCCACGCCCGCCAGCAGGCGCTGCGCCAACAAGGGCGCGGTGGAGATGAAGAAGCCACTGAGTGCCATGAACAGGGTCGCCAGCGCGGCCCCCACCATCAGCACCCGGGCCGCGCCCCAGCGTTGCATCAGTCGCGGAGTCAGCAGTGCTCCAAGCAGATAGCCCAGCGCGTTGACCGTGTTCATGGCGCCCGCAAGGGTGTAGGTCCACCCCAGGTCGGCTCGCATAGGCGGCAGCAGCAGCCCATACGCGAAGCGCGTGATACCCAAGGAGACGGCGGCTCCGGCCGACAAGGCCAGGGCAAGCCAAATCACGTGCTGCGGCGCGGGGTGGTCGGAGGAAGCGGGTAAGGACATGGCGACTCGCATTGTGCGGCATGGCGCGTGCGCCGGTCATGGCCCGTCCGCCGTCCTGCCGCGACGGTTGCGCCGCTCCCCGATTGCCGATAAGCTCAACGCGAGCCCAACGTAGCAGCGGTGAACAGCCAGCATCCGACAAACAGTTGAGGACAGAGCTGAAGGTCTGTCCCGCAAAGTATCAGGAGTCACCATGTCGCGCCTTCTCGCCCTCTTCACCGCGCTGTGCTTGAGCATCGCGGCTCACGCGGCGTCATCCACCTTCAACAGCGCCAGCGGCGAGCTGAGCATTACCGAGATCGGACTGGCCGGTGAGGGTACGCGCTACCGGGATGTGACGCTGAAGCTGGTCGGTCTGACCGCGGTATACCTGAACGACCCGCGCGCCACCACCTTCTCGCTGGATCCCGCCACCGCCGTGCTGCACCTGCCGACGCTGATCTACGAAGGGCGAGCCTATGCAGGCGCCCGCATCGAGGGCGCAAGGCTCGAAATCGTGCGCGTCGGCTCCTGGACGGAAGGTAGCGCGCAGGCTTTTCCTGGCGCCTATGGCTTCGGCGCACGGGCCACCGGAGGGCGCGGCGGGCGCGTCATCACCGTCACCAACCTGAACGCCAGCGGGCCGGGCTCGTTGCAGGCGGCACTCGATGAGGAAGGACCGCGCACCGTGGTGTTTGCGGTCAGCGGCCTGATCGACGCTGCCATCCAGCTCACGCGCGGCGATGTCACCATCGCTGGGCAGACCTCGCCGGGCGGCATCACCTTGCGCCAGTTGCATACCACCGAGGAACCCTATTGCGATCAAGACGCCGCCTGCGCTGCCAGCAGCCGCAAGGCCGACAACTGGATACTTCGACATGTGCGGATCCGGCCCGACGGCCGGCACGACGACGGCCTGCGCCTGCGCTACACGCGCCGCGCCATCGTCGATCAGGTCTCGATTGGCGGTGCCACCGACGAGGCGGTGGAAATCTCCTTCGCGCAGGACATCACAGTGCAGAACACCATCATTGCCGAGACCGTCGGCGATCACGCCGAACGCGGCGGCGTGCTGGTGAACTACAGCAATCCGGCCCAAGGCTACGAACTGACGCGGCTGGCGCTGCACCACAACGTCTTCAACCGCATTCTCGGGCGCTACCCCGAGTTGTCGCGCGAAAGCGCCGCGGCCGCCGGGTCGACCCTCGACATCGAACTGGCCAACAACCTGTATTGGGATATGGGTTACTTCATCGATGTCAACAACACCACGGTGTCCGGCTCGGATGCGGGCCAGCCGATCTACTACCGCATGAACTTCGTTGGCAACCAGGCGGTGGCGCGCAACGCCACGCAGAGCGAACCCTTCCTGTTCGGACTGATCCACCTGGCCACGCCGCAAGGCGGCCAACCAGCCACCGCAACCTGGTTCTCCGACAACCGCGTCAACCTTTACCCCTTGCGTCAGGACTACGCGCTGATGTACTGCTGCAACGACTATCCGGCCTACCTGCCCAGCGCCACCCCGCCCGGCTTTGCCGTGCCGCAGCGCCACGCTTTTCCGTTCATCGGCTACAACCAAGCTTGGGAACTGGCGCCGCTGGCCGTGCTGCGCGCCGGCGCCTTCCCGCGCGATCCGATGGACCAGCGCCTGATGGGCGCAGTGGATCGCGGCCAGATCACCTTGCAGCCGCGCGACGTCAATCCCGCCGGCGACGGCAGCGCCCTGCCCCCAGGCGCGGCCCCGGCCGCCCCCGCCGACACCGACGGCGACGGCATGCCCGACGCCTGGGAGACCGCCCGTGGCCTGAACCCCTTCGTGCAGGACCACAATGGCACGCAACTGTCCATGCAGTGGCTTGGCGTGCCCGGCTACACCAACCTGGAGGTGTACCTGCACGAGCTCTCGGAGCAGCGCATCCGAGAAGGTCATTGAGCCCAACCATCCTGCAAAGCTTGCTACTACATTCATAGCAACTGGATGTTGCTACACAGTTTCCCGAATAGACAAACCACGCCGCTGCGCGAAGACTCATGCCCTGAAGCCGAGCCACTCTCGGCATTGCGAGAGTCACCATGATGGAGTCCGTCTGGCCCTTTCTGCAGTCGCTGCAGGGCCTGCCTGCCTATGCGCTGCTGTTTGCCCTGCTGTTTGGCTGCGGCATCGGCCTGCCGATGAACGAGGACATTGTTCTGCTGGCCGCAGCGGCCTTGACGCTCAAGGGCGTGATGGAGCCGCCCGCCTTGATGCTGGTGGCCTGGTTCGGGCTGGTTGGGGGCGATGCCCTGGTATTCCACTGGGGACACCGCTTCGGTACACGCTTGCTGCGCAAGCCTTTTTTGGCCCGGCTGATGACCGAGGCGCGACTCGAGTCCCTGCAGGCCACCATGCGGCGCTACGGCCCGGCCTACATCTTTGTGGTGCGCTTCATGCCGGGGGTGCGCACCGCGCTGTTCCTGGCAGCCGGCTCGCTGAAGATGCCGTACCGGCATCTGTTCGTCTACGACGGCGTGGCCGCGCTGGTGGAACTGCCGCTGCTGGTCTACGGCGTTCGCTATGTGGGCGGGCGCTGGCAGGAAATCCTCGATCTGATCCAGCGCTTTCAAAGCGTCATCGTGCCGGGCATCCTGGTGATGCTGGTGGCCGTGTGGCTGTACCGGCGCGGCAAACCCAAGGAATCACAATCATGAAGACCGCCTTGCCCAAGCGGGGCCGCCCGAGCGCCGATGTTCTGGCCGAGCTGACGGACTTCGCGAAGGATGACCCCAACTACAAGCAGGGTCGGCTGTGGAGTCTGGTGTACTACCTGGATGAGGAGTACGCCGACTTTTTGGGGCAGGCCTACCAGGCGTTCTCGTCTGCCAACGGCCTCAACCCGACCGCCTTCAAGAGCCTGAAGCGCTTCGAGAACGAGATCATCGCCGGGGTGGCCGAGATGTTTCACGGCACGCCCGAGGTGTGCGGTGTCGTCACCTCTGGCGGCACCGAGAGCTGCCTGCTGGCGGTCAAGACCTACCGCGACCTGGCTCGCACGCGCGGCGTCACCAAGCCGGAGATGGTGCTGCCCGTCACCGCCCATGTGGCATGGTTCAAGGCCTCGGAGTACTTCGATGTCAAGGTACGCCTGCTGCCACTGGACGACACACTGCGTGCCGACGTGCGCAAGCTGGCACGCCTGTGCAACCGCAACACGGTGATGATCCTCGGCTCGGCACCCGAGTACCCGCACGGCACCATCGACCCGATCGAGGAGTTCAGCGCCATCGCGTTGAAACGCAAGATCCCCCTGCACGTGGACGCCTGCGTGGGCGGCTTCATCCTGCCCTTCATGGCCATGAACGGCCGCAAGCTGCCCCTGTGGGACTACCGCGTGCCCGGCGTGACATCGATCTCCGCGGACGTTCACAAGTACGGCTTTGCCTCCAAGGGTGCTTCCACCATCACCTACCGCAACCTGGACTACCTCAAGCACCAGATGTTCGTCTATCAGGACTGGCCCGGCGGCGTGTTTGCCTCGCCCGCGCTGCTGGGCACGCGCCCCGGCGGCGCCTATGCCGCGGCCTGGGCGGCGATGCAGCACTTTGGCACCAGCGGCTACCGCGAGCTGGCCAAACGCACCTGCCAGGCATTCGACAGGATGCGCAAAGGCGTGGAAGCCATGCCGGAGCTTTACGTCATGGGCGAACCTTGCGGGCCGCTATTGGGCTACGGCTCGCGCGACCCGGCGGTGAACATCTTTGCCGTGGGCGACCAGATGGACGCCAAGGGCTGGAAGATCAACCGCCTGCAAAACCCCGACGGGCTGCACGCCATGATCACGGCCAGCCACCTGGAAGTGATGGACGACTACCTGCGCGACCTGAAGGACGCCGTCGCCACGGTCAAGGCCCACCCCGAACTGGCGCGCTTGGGCAGCGCCGCCACCTACGGCATGATGAGCCACATTCCGCTGCGCGGCATGGTGCGCCAGAAGGTGCTCGACATGTTCGTGCAGATGTACAAGGCGGGCGGCCAGGACCTGGACCTGCACGCCGGCCCTGCCCCCGAGCCCGGTCTGAAGGGACAGATGAATGCCCTGGTGGACTGGCTGGCCCAGTGGTACGTGAGCCGCCAGCAGCAAAAGGCGCTGCGCAAGACACACCGGGTCTAGATTGGCCGCGCCAACATAGCGCTCAAGCGCGCCGGGTCGCCGAGGACAACACGATCCCGGAGACGATCAAAACAAAGGCCAGCGCGTGGTAAGGCCTGGGCGGCTCGCCCAGAAACAGCGAGGACAGCAGTGCCGTAAACAGCGGTGTGAGGTTGATGAAGAAGCCCGCCACCGCCGGGCCTGCGCGCGCCACGCCGGCGCCCCAGGATCCGTAGGCGATGACCGCCGGACCGACGGCGATGAAGGCCAGCGCGGCCGCAAGCGTCCAGCTCCAGTCGATGTGCGCCGGGGTCAGCATCCATTCCGCGGCGGCAAACAAGCCAGACCAGCCCAGGCCAAACAGGATCTGCCCGAACAGGAACTGGGTCCAGTCGGCGCGGATCTCGGCCGATTCTTGCGTGGGATGCGCCAGCAGCCAGCTGTACAGCGCCCAGGCCATCGAAGCCAGCACCACGTAGAGGTCGCCCGGCACCAGGCGCAGCTGCATCAGCACCTCCCACTCGCCGCGACACAACACCAGCGCCACGCCGCTCATGGACAGCACCGCGCCCACGAGTTGGCGGCGCGTGATGCTTACGCCAAAGAATATCCGGCCGATCAACAGCATCCACACCGGCGTACTGGCCCCCACCAGAGTGACGTTGATGGCGGTGGAGGTGTTGAGCGCCATGTACAGCAAGGCGTTGTAGCCGCCGATGCTGAACAGGCTCAACCAGGCGAACCGGCGCCATTGACGCCACAGGCCACTGTCGTGCCGAAGCACGGCGGCCGCCACCGGCAGCAGTAGCAGCAAGGCAAACGTCCAGCGCAGCAGATTGAGCGTGACCGGTGAGATCAGCGGCGCGATCAGCCGGCCCACCACCGCATTGCCGGACCACATCAAAGGAGGGACCACAAGCAGCAAGGCGGCAATGGGCGTAATGCGACGGGTCATGGCCCGACTGTAGCAAGGACCGCCCACCCTCCCGTGCGGGTGGCGACAACCGCAGCCGCCGCTCAGAGCCGGTACAGATTGCCCTGCGGCTGGCTGTTGTAGAGCTGCGGCAGGAAGTGCTGCAGCATGCCCACCTCCTCGACCTGATGGCGCTCCCACTGCGTCAGCATGGCCTCTGGGTACATCGCGCGGCGAATCAGCCCGTTGACGGCACCACCCACCAGCGGCCACTGCACGCCGATGATGCTGACCACCCGGTAGCGCGTGCCCGTGGCAGTGGCCTCGAACGTGTGCCGGATCTCACCAAACTCGAATCCCGCCACTTCCGGCACCACGGTCATGCCGGCGGCGGACAGTTGCGTAACGCGGCCCGCACCCTTGCTGTCAAACGGGCCAAACCACTCCTCCCGTTCGACCAACGCGCCCACGCCCATGCCTGCCTTGCCGTCCGTGGCGGGCTCCAGCACCCGAATGCGGCCGTGCTCAGTGGGATGAAACACATGGTAGAAGGGATAGCGCACGCCCCCGACCTCCACCGACGAGACCGGCAATTGCCGGTACCACCAAGCCAGCATCTCCGGACGAATGCCGTTCAGCGGCAAATGCGTGATCTCGATCCGGATGCGACCATCGGGCAGTACCGTATGCGCTGTCTTGGCCGGCCGATAGTCCGGCACCGACCAGGGCAACTGTCGGGGCGCATCGTGCAGCAACCCTCTGGCCGGCTTGAGCCACAGCGCCGCCGCCCCGACCAGCAGCACGGCGATGATGATCGCCAGCGTGTAGCGTCTCTTGTGCATCGTGAACCCTCCGTCGGTCGAATCCGTCAGGCCCGCGCGCGCCGCAGCTGCGGCATCAGAATCGCGCCCAACAGCGCCAGCGCGGCCAGACCCAGACCGGCCATCCAGATGGCGCGGGTCACCCCGGTGGCGCGCACCAGCGCCCCCGCCGCCACGCCCGAGGCCGCCGGAATCACCTGCGAGATGATGGAGTAGATGCTCAGGATGCGCCCGCGCAGGGCCTCGGGCGCCTGGCCTTGAATGCCGGCGATGACAAAGCTGATCACCATGCCACCGAGCAGCCCCATGCCGCCCAGCGCCGCGACGGAAGCCGGCGCCTCGCTCCAGTAGCTCAGGGAGGCGAACAGCAGGCTGGCCACGATGGTGCCGGCAAAGATGGCGGCGCCATGGTGCAGATACCGCCCCCCCAGCAAGGCGGAGACTCCGCCGCCAATCAACGTCAGGGCCATCAGCCCAAGGTAGCCGCCGCGCTGCAGTTCGGTCAACCCCAGCACCTCGCGCGCCAGCTTGGGCAGCAGGATCTGCATCGGGCCGGTCATCGCATAGGCCAGGACCGCCGCCAACATCAACTGGGCCAGCAAGGGATTGGCCCGCACCGCGGCAAAGCCCTCGCCCAACTCACGCACCACGCCCTGGCCGGGCTGGTCACTGCCCCGGGTGCGCGCGCCCAGCAGCAACAGCGACGACGCGGCAAACAAGGCCATGCCGGTGGCAAACACCGCTGGCCAGCCAGCGCGGCTGCGCACCAGCCCGATTACCAGCGGGGCCAGGCCAAAGCCCAGCAGGACCTGCAGATTGAAGACGATGGTGGCCGGGCGGAGTTGGCCCACCGGGGCAATCTGTCCCAGCGTGGCCAGACGTGCCGGACCGACAAATGACCATGCCAGCCCGCCGAGAAAGGCCGAGCACAGCGTCCACGCCACGCGGCTATCGACGCCAGCGCCGGCATCGGTCCACCACAGGCCGGCCAGGCACAACAAGAACAGCGCCTGCGCGCCGTGGATCACCCGCGCCGGGGAGATGCGATCACACAGCACACCGGCAAACCAGCCAAACACGATGGAGCTGCCGAAGGACAAGCCAAATCCGATGCCCGACAACAGGTCTGACCCCACCTTCTCCTGCAGATACAGGATGACGGTGTAGTTGACCATGTGCCCGCCGGTGAAGGCCAGCAGGCAGGACAGGTAGAAGCGAGGCATGGAGAACGGCATGGTGCGTATCGGCAAGTTCAGCGGGGCGTGATTTCGATCAGCGTCGGCTGCGCATCCTCGATATGCCAGCTCGGGAACGAAGCGCTGCTGACGTACACCTGGCCCTTGGGCGAGATCTCCACGTCGCGGGTGAAGGTCACCCGGCGCTGCATGGGAAACATCGACCAGCTCTGGGAGGCGATGTCATAGCGGTACACCGAATCGGAGTTGGTGCCGTTGACCCACACCTGGTGGCGGGCGCGGTCGACGTTGAGCGAATACGGCGTGTCGCTGCCCTTCGGGGCTACCGGCAGGTCCAGGCGCGTGAACTCACCGGTCTTGGGCGCATAGCGGGCAATCTGCGATTCGTTGAAAGCCACAATCCAGAGGTTGCCATCGCGGTCCGAACGCAGACGTCGCGGCGCCTTGAAGGGCGTCTTCACCATGGTCACCACACCGCTGTCCGGGTCGACCGAGGCAATCTCATCGGTGTGCAAGCGCGCCACCCAGGCCTTGCCATCAGGTGTCAGGTCGATGCCATAGGGCAGCGGCACCCCGGTCGATACATGGTCGACTTTCACGTAGTTGGCAACCGGGATGCCCCAGCCCAGCAGCTTGAAGATGAACGGTGTGAGCTTGACCGTGATGCGCTCCATGACGCTGCGAAACGGCAGGTCGTACAAGGTGAACTTGTTGGCGGCGCGGTCGAACATGCCAACCTGGTTGCTCAGGGCCAGGGTGAACCAGACGCGGTCCTTGGCATCGAAGCGCAGGGTGTGCGGATAGAAGCCGCCACCCATCTCGTGGTAGGTAAAGGCCTTGCTCTTGGGATCGAACTCGATCAACCTGCGCTGGTAGGACGGCGTGATGAAGATGTGCTGATCCTTGGGCGATTCGGCCAGCGAATGGATGCCCTGGTAGGTCTCGTGCTTGGGAAAGTCCCGCAGGCGCCCGGCCAGCAAGCCGCCCAACTGATCCCCCGGCTTGGGCGGAATCTTGTAGACGGTGTATTTCCCGGTGGCAGGATCGACCTCGTAGACGCGATCCTGCAGGTTGTCGCCCACATAGACCAGACCGTTGGAGTGCAGCAGCAGATCGTGCATCTGCGACATCGCATCCCCAATCGGCAACTCGCGGATGGTGGCACTGGCCAGCGACGGATCCCAGGGTGTGCCCGATGGCACCAACGCGGGATTGGCATGGATCTTCTTCCAGTGCGCCTCCAGCATAGCGGGAATCCGCTCCTGTCCAACGCTGGACAGCCGCGCGCCATAGCGCACCATGCGTTGCATGGCGACGCGCCACTCCTCAGCCGAGCGCTCCCGGCGCAGCAAGGCACCGCCCTGCTGGTGGCAGAAGTTGCATTGCAGCATGAACTCCTTCTTCAGGTTCACGTCACCAAAGTCGATGGTCGATGACCAGGCATTGGCGGGCTGTTGCGCGGCCAGGGCGGCGGGGTCCCGCTCGGGCGTCAGAACCAGCGGTTGGGTCCCCAACTCGGAGGCGGACACGCTGCGGTCCTGGTAGCCGGGCTTGCGCAGCCGGACCTTCCACGCATGGTCGGCAGCGGGGAGTTCCGCGCGCCCGGACGCATCCGTGAAGCGCGCCAGCTCAACGTAGGCCTGCTGTGGCTTGCCGCTGGCAGGGTAGCCGTGGTCGGAGCTGTCCACCACCGCCGGTTTGATCGGCTGTCGGCTCACCATCACGGTGGGAATCGGCTTGCCGTCGGGGCCGGTGACGGTGAGCACCACCGCCCCCGCCCGCCCGGCAAACAGGCTTGTCGCCGCCAGCAGCGCCAGGATTGCCTGCGCCGTCCGATGCCCTGTCCGTCTTGTCATGACCCAGCTCCTCTTCATGGTTGTTGAAATTCGGCGCCGACGCGGCGCTTCATGCTGCGGGCATAGAAGCCCGGGGCAAACTTGCGGGCCCACCACGCCAGGCGCGAGGTGCGGTCCGGCAGCAAGCGCGCTCGCCCTTGTGCAAGGGCTTGCAGAATACGCTGCGCCACGTCCGCCGGGTCCGACTCTCCCCCGGTGGTGATCCGCGGTGACGTGGCCGACACGCCCGTGCCACCCAGCGCCGCGCCGCCAATGCCGGTGGCGATGAAGGACGGGCAGACCAGCGTCACCTGTACACCCCGGTCTTCCACCTCGGCACGCAAGGTGTCAAAAAATCCGTGCAAGGCATGCTTGGCCGCGCAGTAGCCGGTGCGGCCTACCAGCGGCGCAAAGCCCGCCACACTGGAGATGGCTGCCACCGCGCCACGGCTGGCAAGCAAATGCGGCAAGGCCGCGTGCGTCATCTGCATCGCGCCAAAGAAGTTGACCTCCATGACGCGACGGATCACCGCCGGATCGGTGTCCTGCAGCAGGCTGCGGTGCGAAATGCCGGCGTTGTTGATCAGCACGTCCAGGCCACCGAAGTGCGCCAGTGTCTGCGCGATGGCACGCTGGCAGGCCCGGGCGCTGGCGATGTTGCCGTGTTCGGAACCGCCCACCGCCAAGGTGCCCACGGGAAGACCGGTGAGCAACCTGTCCAGCCCCGCCTCGTCCAGGTCCATCGCCACGATGTGGGCGCCGGCCGCCGCGAACGCGCGGCACAGCGCGGCACCCAGGCCACCGGCTGCGCCGGTTACCAACACCACTTTGCCGACAAAGCGCCTGGCAGTCATGGCGCGGGCGTCTGGCGCGAGGCGCGGTACAGCTCAAACACCTGCGCCGAACTCAGCTTGGGCGTGTAGCCAAACTCCTCCTTGAGCCGGGTATTGAGCAGCACCGGGCGATAGCGCAGGAAGTCCAACTGCTCGGGGCCGTACTGCGTAAGACCTAGCTTCTTGAGCAGCCACAGGCCCGAGCGCAGCAAGCCGGCGGGCAGCACGCGGCAGCGCTTGCCCAGGCGCTGGGCAATCTCGTGGATGCTCAGCTTGCCGTCCCCCGCCACGTTGAAGATGCCGACGTTCGCAGAGTCGATGCCATGCAGGATCGCGCCCACCACGTCCTGATCGTGAATGAACACGAACGGGCTGTCGCACCCGGCAATGGCAATCAGCCTGGGCTTCTCGAACAGGTCGGTGATCTGGTTGTGCACGGTCGGACCCAGGATGGTGCCGATGCGAAACACGATTTGCTGCAGCTGCGGATGACTCTGGCGATAGTCGCGCAGCATCTCCTCCACCAGCCGCTTGTGGCACGCATAAGCAAAGCTGTCGTTGCCACGGATGGCGTCGGTCTCCACCAGCCACTCGGGGTTGTCGGCGTGGTAGCCGTAGGCGGCTCCGCTGGAGGACACGATCACGCGCTGGACGCCGTGGGCCACACAGGCTTGCAGCAGATTGCGGGTGCCGTTGACGTCCACGTCGTATTCGAACGCCCGGTTGCTGTGCTTTCCAGGCGTCACGATGCTTGCCAGATGCACCACCACCTGCGGCGCGTGGCGCGCGATGATGGCATCGACTTCCGAAGCGCGGATGTCGGCCACCTCGTACACCACGCCCGGCAGGCGCGACGCGCTCTGGCGCACGTCTAGCGCCACCACCTGAAGATCGGAGCGCTGCGCCAGCGCGGCCACGGTCTGGCTGCCCAGGTAGCCGGCGCTGCCCGTCACGAGCACGGTCTTGCGGGTCATGCTGCACCTCCGGTCTGGGCCAGCGCGGCCTGCCGTGGATCGCGCTTGCTCCAGTACAGCGCCAGCGCCAGGCCCGACACGATATGCCAGATGCCCCACCAGGCGGTGATGATGGCCATGCCGCCCAGGCCATTGAACAGGTTGAAGATCAGGATCAGCCCCAGGCCGGAATTCTGGATGCCCATCTCGAACGTGACCGAGCGGCGATCGCGGTCCGACAGCCGCAACAGCGTGGACAGCGAGAACCCGGTCACCAGCGCCAACCCGTTATGGATCAGCACCACCAGCACGACAAACTGGATGTATTGCATGAAGTGCTGGAAGTTGGCCGCCAGCGCGCCCACCACAAAGGCTGCGAACACCACCATGGAAAAGCGCTTCATGGGTTTTTCCGCGCGCGCCGCAAACCGCGGGAACTTGTGCGCCACGCTCATGCCAGCCACCAGCGGCAGACCCAGCAGGATCACGATGTCCTTGAGCATCACCAACGGATCGAGCGAGATGGTACGCATCAGGTCATGGGTGATGGGATGCAGATTGCCCCAGAAGTTGAAGTTCAACGGCGTCATCACGATCGCCAGGGCGGTCGAGACCGCGCTGGCACTGACCGACAGCGCGGTGTTGCCCCGCGCCAGATGCGTCAGGAAATTGGACAAATGCCCGGCCGGGCAGGACGACACCAGGATCATGCCCAGGGCGATGCTGGGAACCGGTTTCATCACCCAGATCAACGCGTAGGTCATGGCCGGAAAGATGATGTGGTGCCCGACCGTCGCCAGCAGCAGCCCCTTGGGCGACTTGAACGCCACCCGGAAGTCGGCCACGCGCAGGTCAAGCGCAATGCCAAACATCACCAGGCCCAGGATCACGTTGAGCCCGGCCAGCGTGCCCGGATTGAAATGCAGTTGAACCTGGTCGATCGGTAGCATGCGTGTGTCCTCGTTCGAATTGTTGGGTCCGCTGCCAGCGGTGGTCGCCAGCAATGGTAGGACTTGCAGGCAAATCGTGCGTGTCCGACAATGCCTTGTTTTTGTCATTTCACGCCAAATTGGAGGTGGGCACCGTGCAGTCCGTGAGTACCGTGGGCGCGGGATTTGTTGCCGGTCTGCTGGAGGCGGTGGCGCGCCTGGGCATCACCCGGGCAGACTTGCTGCAGCGGGCCGACCTGGATCCGCAAGCGCTGGACGGTGCGAGCGCGCGCCTGGCCGTTGTCGATGTCATCGCGCTATTCGACGCCGCCGTGGCCCTGAGCGGGCGTGGGGACATCGGGCTGGAATTCGCCCGCCACGTGCGCCCTGGCACCTTCCATGTGCTGGGCTACGCGCTGATGACCTGCAAGACCCTGGGTGAGGCCATCGCGCTGGTGCCGCACTATCGACGCCTGGTATTCGACATTGGCTACAGCGAGATGCGCCTGGCCAGCCACGGACAGGACGTGTGGCTTGGCTGGCATGTCCTGCCGCCGGCCCACGTCTACAGCGCCACGCTGGCCGAGGCGCTGATTGCCAGCTGGTACGTGTTTGGGCGCTGGATCGCTGGCGCCCTGCTGCCCCTGAAGGAAGTGCGCTTCACGCACCGCGCCCCGGCGGACGTGGCTGCGTACCAGCAGTTCTTCGACTGCCCGGTGCGCTTTTGCTCCGATCAGAACGCTCTGGTCTTTTCGCGCGAGCTGCTGGACATGCCGCTGGTGCAGGCCGATGAAACCCTGCACCTGGCGATGCGCGAGCAGGCCCGCGCCGCCATGGAGAAGGCGTTCAACCAGCAAGACATTGCCACACGCCTACGCCACGCGCTGATGCCCCTGATGCCCAAATGCGAGGCGACCCTGCGGCACTGTGCGCAGACCATGGCGATGTCGCCACGCACGCTGCAGCGCCGTCTGGTCGAGGCCGGCCTGGGGTTTCACCAGGTGCTGGATACCGCGCGCAAGGATCTCGCCAAGGTCTACCTGCGCGACCCCGGCCTGAGCGTACTGGACGTGGCCCTGCTGCTGGGCTATGCGGAGCAGAGCTCGTTCACCCGCGCGTTCAAGGTGTGGTTCGGCTGCGGCCCCCTGCAGTGGCGTCAGGCGCGGCGCAGCTCGCGCCCGGTGCGCACCTAATTCCATCGCGACGCCGGCCGGCACCACGGCCATGTGGCGCTACACCGGCAAGCGCGAGAACAGGCTCTGACCCATTTCGTAGGCCGTGACGCGGTCACGCCCGGCGTGCTTGGCCGCGTACAGGGCCTTGTCGACCCGTTGCACCAGCATGTCGGCGGTCTCGGCCGGCTCGAGTTGCGCCACGCCGATCGAGACCGTGATGCCAAAGCGCGTGTCTTCCCCGGCAAACTCCAGTTCATGAACTGCCCGACGCAAGCGCTCGGCGGCCTGCACTGCCTCGCCAATCCCGGTGTCGGGCATCAGCACGATGAACTCCTCACCACCCCAGCGGCCGAACAGATCGCTGCCGCGCAACGTGTCCTGCACGCGCGCCGTGATGCGTCGCAGCACCTCGTCGCCCACCGCATGTCCATAGCGGTCATTGACCCGCTTGAACAAGTCCACGTCCAGCAGCATTACCGAAAACTCGGCCGGCTTGCGTTGCAGGCCCTTCACCAGACGGCGCAGCTCACCCTCGATGTGGCCGCGGCGGTAGGCGCCGGTCAAGCCATCCAGGATGGCCAGTTCGCCGAGTCGCAGGTTGGTGGCCTCAAGCTCGACCGACTTGACGCGCAAGGCCTCGTGCGTGTCTTGTTCCAGGCGAATGGTGTCATTGAGCTGGTCCATCAGCACGCGCTGGATCAGACGTGCCCGCACCCAATCCCGCGTGCGGCGGTACTCACCGCGACTGCGCACCAGCAGCATCAGCCCATAGACCATGAAGCCGGTGGTGACCACCGGCAGCGCCGCGACGAACTGTGGGTAGTAGCGGTGCAGCAGCAGCAGCGTGCCGCCAACGACGACGGCCATGAAGCTGGCATAGAGCCGCAGATCAATGCCCAAGGCGCTC
>Ga0208262_1000254_pt1 | contig 20953 bp, 17 predicted proteins | sample LakWasMet15_LOW5_2_FD_183863 | JGI IMG/M metagenome (GOLD analysis project Ga0208262, IMG submission 183863) | Freshwater sediment methanotrophic microbial communities from Lake Washington under simulated oxygen tension - Sediment Metagenome... | ecosystem: Environmental > Aquatic > Freshwater >... | reverse complement strand
CGCTGTTCATCCCCTTGTTAAGCACAAATAAATGGGGTTTGTTGTAAACAGTGTCTTTTCGGTGGGTTTTGATGATAAAATTGGTCATAGCTTCGGATTTAAGGGATGTGCCTCGTTGAACTCGCCACACTTAAAATTTTTAAAAGAAAAAAAAAGAAAAAAAAGAAAGTCATCTCACAAGTGGAGGTTTCAAGAAAAGCAAGTTTTTTCAAGAAAATACTACCCGGCTTTTTACGATAAAGTTGTTCGGAAGTGGGTTTTTGAGTTTAATCAAATGTTGTAGCGAAACGAAAACGTAGGGTGGAGATTTTATTGAAAACCGTAGGCTTGAACTTTCTTTTCTTGAAACTGGAGCTTACCTTTACTTTCTTTTTATTTATTTTTTTATTTTTCTTTCTACCGAGGTGTTTCTATTGTAGACAAATTAAAAACGGTGATGAGATATAGGGTCGTCATCGGAAAGGGTGTGGATTTTTAAAACAGAAAAAAGAAATATCAAATCCATTCCAATTATTTTTCTGTTTTAAAAATCCACACTCTTTCTTGGACTTGATTTTGTGGGTATTGAAAATCACTTTACGGAGGTTTTTAATTTTATGGTACAGGTTTTCAAGTGATTTTCAATACTTACAAAAACAATGAAAAAATAATACGTAGTGCGTCGGCAGCAGCTCAAAGCAAGTGTGTGGTTTTTTATTTGCTTACTGGGGTGTTTCTGATTGCTTTAGTGGAAAAGCTGGTGCCATAGACTTGAAAGAAAAAAGATGCTTCGGGCTGGTCAGAGTTATATTTAGGAACGGTATGGCATCGGCTTTTCCGCTGAAGCAATTACTGCTTGTTTTCTGGCAAATAAAAAACCACACTCTTGCTGGCTTCTCTTGATTTTGTGGGTGTTGTAAATTGCTTATTCCTATGTCGTGAATGTTAGAAATAGAGTTGATAAGCAATTTGCAACACGCACAAAAACAATGCAAATACTCACCGCTTTAAACATCAAGTTGCTAAAAACAGTGACCGTGAACGTCCTTGAAACTAGGTAGTTCAGTAAAAGTTCTTATGAAATGGCGAACGTTGTTAATGACAGTGGCGAAGGGCGGCTTTTTTTATTGCAGGCCGGTGCGAGGAAGCAATAAAAAAAGCTGTCCTAGAGCCACTGGCTAGCGCGTTGGCCGAGGGGCTGTTTTACATAAATGATATTATAGCTTCATTGCAAAAACCAAAAACCAATATAAAAGCTTTGTAATGAACTATAATACTCAATTATGTAACACAGCTTGGGGAAAAAAATTACTGGCGCGAGTCACGCAGTGTACGTGTTTTTGTCTCAAAAACCGTGACAGTAATTTTTTTTGGAGCGTTGGCAAAGGAGTGGCAACTGAAATGTAAAACGTTCTTTCACCAGTGAACGAAAAAGAATGTTCTCGTTATGATAAATGTAATTAGTGAAATGAAGCAAACAAAGACTTGAGTTTAGGAATACTTGGACTAAATGAAAGTTTTGTGCAGCTGAATGAGATAATGATTAAGAAAAAAAAAAGACATCTGCCTTTTAAAACAAACGTCTTTTCTAAAATATATAATTAACTTTAAAACTTCGTTTGTTGTATTCTAACCGCATTTAAAATTGCCAACAATGCCACACCCACATCGGCAAAAACGGCTTCCCACATTGTGGCTAATCCTCCTGCACCGAGTACCAAAACAATTGCTTTTACGGTAAATGCCAAGCTAATATTTTGCCAGACGATCTGTTTTGTTTTTCTACCAATATTTATGGCTGTATATATTTTATAAGGTTGGTCGTTTTGAATTACGATGTCGGCTGTTTCAATTGTTGCATCACTTCCTAAACCACCCATTGCAATTCCTGCATCAGCTAGGGCAACTACTGGCGCATCGTTTACACCATCGCCAACGAATGCAATTTTTAGGTTTTTTAATTTCAATTCCTCTACTTTTTCCACCTTGTTTTCCGGTAATAAATCGCCATAAGCCTTGTCAATGTTTAATTCTTTTGCCACTGCATCTACAACGGCTTGTTTATCGCCTGAAAGCATTACGGTCTTGATGTTTATTTTGTGCAAACTTTCGATGGCTTCTTTTGCATCTTCTTTAATTTCATCGGCAATCAAAAAATAGCCGGCATATTTTTGATTGATAGCAATAACGATAATTGTAAATGCTGTATTGTCAATTTCTGCATCATAACTAATGCTGAATTTCTTCATCAGTTTTACATTTCCAGCCAAGATTTCGTTTCCGTCCACTTTCCCTTTTAATCCGTGTCCTGCAATTTCCTCGACATCGGTAACGGTTGCATTTTTCTCTGTTCCTTTTGCATATTCAATAATAGCTGTTCCAACGGGGTGAGTCGATTTGGTTTCTAATGCAGCCGTAAATTTTACTAAATCAGCTTCGGAAATATCCACTGCTATGACTTTTTGAACTTTGAAAACACCTTTGGTCAGTGTTCCTGTTTTATCCATAACGACCACTTGAATGGTTGCCATTATATCCAGAAAATTAGATCCTTTGACCAGAATTCCATTTTTACTTGCTGCACCAATTCCACCAAAATATCCTAACGGAATGGAGATTACTAATGCACAAGGACAGGAAATAACCAAAAAGATTAATGCTCTGTACAACCAATCGCTGAAAACATAATTATCGACAAAAGCAATAGGTATGAGACAAATGGCAATAGCTGCAAACACTACTGCTGGCGTGTATATTTTGGCAAATTTTCTGATGAACAATTCGGTTGGTGCTTTTTTGGCGGTTGCTTCCTGCACCATTTCCAAGATTTTTGAGAGCTTACTATCTGAATAAGCCGTTGTTACTTCGACCAAAACAACTGTATTCAGGTTTATCATTCCAGCAAGAACGGTTTCGTCTTTTTGTTTGGTATCAGGTTTACTTTCTCCTGTTAGGGCAGCAGTGTTGAACGAAGCGGTGTCAGAAATTAACTTTCCGTCCAGTGCCAGTTTTTCTCCAGGTTTTAATTGAATGATTTCTCCAATGGTGATTTCGGATGCTTTTTTAGAAACAGCATTTTTACCTTCCAATACAGTTGCAGTATCTGGCCTTTGGTCTAATAGTGCCTTAATGTTTGATTTTGCTCTTTGAACTGCTAATGTTTGAAATACTTCGCCAATTGCATAAAACAGCATTACAGCAACACCTTCTGGATATTCGCTAATTGCAAAAGCTCCAATGGTAGCAATACTCATTAATAAAAACTCTGAAAATATTTCACCTTTTCGGATGCTTTCAAATGCTTCTTTAAGCACAGGTAATCCAACAGGTAAATAGGCTATTATATACCACGCAGTTCTAACCCAATCTGTAAACCAAGTTGGTGTAAAATAGTTGTCGAAACCAATTGCGACAAGTAATAGTGTAAAACTTATGATTGCCGGTAGAAACATTTGAAGCGTGGTTTGGTCACCGCCTGAATGGTCGTGTCCGTCATCGTCAGAATGTTCTGGCTCATTGAGGGTTGTGCAACACCCTGTTTGTTTGTCGGTTTTACGATTTATTTTTTCCTCTAATGTGCAGCAAAGCTGTTTGCCACTTTCATCGTATTTGTGTTGGTGTTTCATTTTGTTTTGATATTAATTAGCAACAATTATCTCCTTTTTGTATTGGTGGACATTTTACCGAACCGTAGCTGCAATAAACACAACAATCTCCCTCTAATGGTTTGAGTATTGTTTTGCACTTTTCACATTCGTAAAAGAATTGACAAGCATCGGTTGGCATTATTTCTTCTTTTCTGTAACCACAGTTGGGGCAAGTTAAAGTTGATTTTAATTCAACTGTTTTCCCTTCAAAGGTTGTACAGGTTTTGCAATTTCTGTGTAGTTTATTTTGGTAATAATTTACGATTGTAGCAATAAGAAGTCCAAACATTCCGGTATAAATTAAGTAAGTTGGATTTTCTATTTTGCTAAAATAATAAGCAAAGAATATTACTATTCCACTCAGAATAGCAATTAGCAAAGGATACAAACAAAGATGTTTTCGATAAGAAATGTAAAGTCCTCCGATTGAAATTAAAACCATCGCTTGAAAAATCCACATTGTCCAACCTCCAAATAGTTCGATACTTCCCAGTCCAAGTGCTGATACCCCGAAAGCAAATAATGGGAAGCAACAAGGTGACAACAGGGCTGTTGTAAAAAGCCCTATTGTTCCAAATTTGTCTATATTTGATTTTAGTTTCATAATTATTTAATTTTGATGTAATCAAATCAATTTATCGTTTGTATAGTATTTATGTTTATTTATTATCATTGTAAATCGTTTCAATCTCTACTTATTGATTTAGAATCCATTCTTTTGCTTTTTCTCTGTCGGGCAAATCAAAATACATCAACTTCGCTTTTGTAAATGGTTTCATAATTGAACGCATACTCTTTTCCCATTTTTCACCACCTACAATAGTAATTCTTTCGATATCAGCAGAATGTGTGAAATTCATTTTTCCATAATTGATTTCGATTACACCATCTTCCCAAAAACCATTTGAACCAGAATCATCGTCCATTTCAAAATACCATCGAGCTTTTTTACCAGTACCAATAATATTATGGATAAACGGATGAATTTTTTCATAATCTTTAATACCCAATAAATCATTTGCCCTTGTAGCTATGATATTTTCCCCTGTAAAATCTAAAAGCTGTAGCATAATTATAAATATTTTGAAATTCAAAGTTGACTAATTCTTTTTTATGTTAATAAATACTAGATTTTACCATAGGTGATGCAACTTTTGATTCAGTAGAAGTTGTGTTTGAAGTAGTCATAATTATTATCTTTTAAATTATTCTCACTATTTTAAGTACTAATTGTTGCAGTCTTCTTCACCATACTTGTTTATCATATTTTGCTTCCATTTTATATACCTTTTTTGATGGTGTAATGAAAGTAGAAAATACAACGCACAAGCACCTATTATAGCTATAATGAACATATTTAATCCAACGGCAACACCAACAGCTGAAGTACACCAAACCGTAGCTGCAGTTGTTAATCCGTGTGATGTTCCTGTACTAGAATTGCGATAAATAATACCTGCACCTAGAAAACCAACACCTGTTACAATATTTGCAATTACTCTTGAAGTATCCGCAGAATTATTAACTAAATGTGCAGTAATAGCGGTAAATAAGGTTGAGCCAATACAAACTGCGGCATAGGTTCTTATACCAGCATCACTACCGTGTCTTTCTCTATCTAAACCAATAAATGCTCCTAATAAAAATGAAACAATCAGTTTAAAAACAATAATTAATTCGGCATTTATATCCATAAATCTATTATATTAAATGATTTTGGTTTTCTACAATTTTAGATTAATTAACCCATTGGAGCAATTATTTAAAAAAAAGTGAATTACTGTTTTTAATAATTGCATCCAATGAGTATTACTGTTTATTCTTCCCCTTTGTTGGTCAATTTTGCATTTACAAAGAATGCCCCTTTTGTCACAATTTTTGCATTTGCAGGAATGTCTTTTACCAATGTTATAGCTGTATAACCCATATTAGAGACGCCAATTGCGACTTCTATTTTTTCAAAATTTGTTGTAGTCACTTGGGTTTTTGTTTTTTCGGATTTATCGTTTTCTACTTCTGTTACTTCGACTCTTTTATCGGTTACCACAAAAATATATTCTTTGCCATCTGCACTTACAATGGCATCAGTAGGGACAGCATCGGTAGTAACATTATTTAAACTTACAATCGCAGTTATATTCATTCCGTCTATTAAACCGGATTTATTACCTTGAACGGTGGCGTGTACAGGAATACTCTTACTGTCATTCTCAAAGGCAGCACCTATTGAATACACTTTAGCATTGTAATCTTCACCCAAATTATTGGTAATTCTAAAATGTATAATTTGTCCCACTTTTAGCATTGGTAAATCTTTTTCGAAAATATTCAAATCCAAATGCAATTGTGAGTTATCCACGATTTCGGCAACTGGTGAAGACACATCCACATAACTTCCAATTTTAGAAAACACATTGCTTATGGTGCCAGTTATAGGGCTTGTCACTGACAATGCAGAACGTAAATTGTTGTTGTTCAAACTACTTGGATTGATACCCATCAGCTGGATTTGTTGTTGTAAAGAGGCTCTGCGAGTTCTAATTGATTTTAGTTCTGCATCGGCATTTTGATAGTTTTTTAATGCTCCTGCATTTCCTGAATTGAGTTCTTTTTGTCTTGCTAATTCTTGTTCGGCAAAGATTATTTTACTGGAAGTACTCAAATATTCTTCCTGCAATTGTATGAACTGTGGGTTAGCGATTGTAGCAATTACTTGGCCTTTTTTAACAAAATCGCCTAGCTGAACGTTAATACTTTTGACCACGCCGCCATACATTGAAGTGGCATTGGCTTTGTTATTATTAGGCACCCGTAATGCTCCATTGGCTTTCAATGTGGCTGTTAATTCTTTTTGTTCGATGGTTCCGTATTGTATACCCACAGTTTTAATTTGTTCGGCTGTGAGCGAAGCAATTGTAGAAGATGCTTCTTCTGTTGTTGCTTTTTGTTCTTCTTGAGGTTTAGTTTCAGTTTTACCGCAAGAAACAAGCAAGAGACAAAAGGCAAGTAGTAAAAGGGGATTCTTATATGTTTTTAAAGATTTCATTTTTTTTAATTTATTTATTTGTGAAATAATTGTATTGAATAATGGCTTGGTTGTACGCATTTAGATTGTCTAAATAGTTTTTCCGTATTTCGATGGCTTGGCTCAAATACAATGAAAAATCGGCGTAACTAATTTCTCCGGCACGATAGGATTGATTAGCGGCTTTTATGATTTCGTCTGCCTGTTGCAAACCCGAAGTTTCATAAAATTGTAAACCCGACACACTTTTTTCGACTTCGGTTTGACGTTGTGTCAAAGAAGATTTCAGTATTTGCGTTTGGTATTGCAATTGTTTTTCTTGCGTTTCTTTTTCGGTTTTGGCCGCTTTTATTTTATTGCTATTGGCTCCAGTTCCGAAAACAGGGAATGAAGTAGCTATTGAAAAACCGCTAAACGGATCTTCGAGCCCATATAGTTTTTGAGAAAAAACCCTACCTGTAAATTCTGGTAGGCGATTGCTTTTTTGAATCGCAATTTCACTATTGGCAATTTCAACATTTTGTTGCAATAAAAGAAGGTTAGGGTGATTTTCTGTTGTGTTTTGCAACCCATATTCCAATTTTACTAAAGGCTCGGAAAGCGGTAGAATGACTTCAGAACTATTGAGCAATTGCATTAATGCCTGTTGTTGCACTAGCATTTCTTTTTGAAGTTGGATGATGTTAGTTTCAATTTCTTTCAGTTTTACATTAGCCGAAATTTTTTCGATACCGGCACTTTCTCCCGTTTTTACTTTTAGAATTGTAGTTTTCAACAATCCAATATAAATGCTGTCTAATCGCTGATACAAAGCTGTCTTGTCCTGTAAATACCACAATTGATAATATACCGAACGGATATTTTTTTTCAATTCGGTATTGATTACTTCCTTGTTGTATTCGAAGTATTTTGTTTGCTCCCGATAGTAATTTTTCTTGGCTTGGTTTACTTGTGGCATATAAAAACTTTGTTGTAAACCTATTTTCCAAATACCCGTTTTATCCGAAGGGCGCAAATCTTCATTTTCTACAAATATTCCCGTTTTGGGAAATTCCTTGTTTCCTTTTATCAGGAACCGGTTTTTTGCGATTTGCGATTGATTGATGTTGTATTGCAAATTGTCTTTTAAGCCCAAGTTCAAAACTTCATCGATACTTTTTCGGGATTGTGCTTGACCATTATTGAATGAAAATAATAATCCAATAACTAAAATAGTTGTAATTGATTTCACTCTTGGTTTTCTTTTTAATTTTAGTTTTGTGTTGAAAATAATGTAAAGCAAAGGCAATACGAACAAGGTCAAGAATGTTGCCGAGATTAATCCGCCAATTACTACGGTAGCCAATGGTTTTTGTACTTCGGCACCAGCACTATGTGACATTGCCATCGGTAAAAATCCTAACGATGCTACGGTAGCCGTCATTAAAACTGGTCGTAATCTTATTTTTGTTCCTTCGATTACCCGTTTTATGACATCATCCCAACCTTCTTTTTCGAGTTGGTTGAATGTGCCGATTAATACAATTCCGTTCAATACCGCTACTCCAAACAATGCAATAAAACCAATCCCTGCCGAAATACTAAAAGGCATTCCACGAAGCAGTAAAGCAAATACACCACCAATGGCACTCATTGGAATTGCCGTGAAAATTAAACCAGCTTGTTTCATTGAATTGAACGTAAAATACAAAAGCATAAAAATCAGCAAAAGAGAAATTGGCACTGCAATCATCAAACGGTTGGAAGCTTTTTGTAAGTTCTCAAATGTTCCTCCATAGGTAAAATAATAACCCGATGGCAATTTTACTTTTATAGCTAACTTATCTTGAATTTCTTTAACCACGCTTTGTACATCTCTATCTTGTATATTGAAACCAATAACAATTCTACGTTTTCCAGCTTCTCTACTGATTTGCGCAGGACCCAATTTAAAAGCCACTTTTGCCACTTGTGATAATGGTATTTGATTACCAGAAGGTGTTGGTATCAATAAATTATTTACATCGTCGATACTTCTTCTTGACGTACTGTCTAACCTTACCACTAAATCAAACTTTCGTTCGTTTTCGTAAACTACACCCGCTGCTTTTCCTGCAAAAGCAGTACTCACAATACTGTTTATATCTTCTACATTGAGTCCATAATTGGCAATTCGTAAACGATCGTATTCAATGTTAATTTGTGGCAAACCATCCACTTGTTCTACCTGCGGCGATGAAACCCCTTTTACTTTTACGATTACATTTTCTACTTTTTTGGCATATACAGAAAGGCTGTCCAGGTTTTCTCCAAATATTTTTATGGCCACATCTTGTTTAATACCCGTCATTAGTTCATTAAAACGCATTTGAATGGGTTGGCTTTTTTCTACAAAAACTCCAGGAATCACGCTTAATTTTTCTTCTAACGCATCGCCTAATTCATCATACGTTCTGCCTGATTTCCATTCGTCTTGTGGTTTCAGGATAATCATCATATCTGTGGCTCCGGGAGGCATTGGGTCAGTAGGCACTTCACCTGCACCCGTTTTTCCAACCACCATTTTTACTTCCTCAAATTGTTTGGCAATTCTTGCGCCTTGCATCGAAGTTTCGATACTTTGGGATAATGAAGTTTCGAGCGGCATTTTAAATTCAAAGGCATAATCTCCTTCGGCTAAATTGGGGATAAACTCTCCACCCATTTTGGTAAAAATAAAAACGGTAATCAACAATAAAGCAACAGTAAGACCTACGACTTTGTATTTTATGGCAATTACTTTTTCTAAAAGAGGTTCGTATTTGCCGTACAAGAAATCCATCATTTTATCCGAAAATGTTTTCTTGTGACTGATGTGTTTCGGTAAAAACAAGGCACTCATCATAGGAATATAGGTTAATGAAAGAATCATAGCTCCTATAATTGCAAACGAAACTGTTTTTGCCATTGGGCCAAACATTTTTCCTTCGATTCCTACCAATGATAAAATTGGGAAGTACACAATCATAATGATGATTTGTCCAAAGGCAGCACTGCTCATCATTTTCTTGGCACTGTTTTCAACCGCCAGATCCATTTCAAGTTGGGTGAGTCTTTTTTTACTTTTATTGTGTTCCAGAAAGTACAATGAAGCTTCGACGATAATTACGGCACCATCCACAATCAACCCAAAATCTATTGCACCGAGGCTCATTAGGTTTGCACTCACTCCAAATATTCTCATTAATGCCAATGCGAACAGCATCGAAAGTGGAATGGCAGAAGCAACAATAAGTCCTGCACGAAGGTTTCCGAGGAACAAAACCAACACAAAAATGACGATTAAAGCTCCTTCAACCAAGTTCTTTTCAACAGTAGAAATAGCACGTTTTACAAATGTACTTCTGTCAATAAATGGCTCTACTACTACATCATCGGGCAAAGATTTTTGTATGATAACCATTTTTTCTTTAACCCTTTGAACCACCTCGTTACTGTTTGCCCCTTTTAGCATCATCACAATGCCACCAACAGCATCCACTTTTCCATTAAAAGTCATTGCACCATAACGAACAGCATTTCCAAACTTTACATCGGCGACATCTTTTATGAAAATCGGTACGCTGTTGGGATTGCTTTTTACTACGATGTTTTTTACATCTTCCAAGGATGTTACTAAACCAACTCCACGAATAAAGTAGGCACTTGGTTTTTTATCAATGTAAGCACCACCTGTATTTTGATTGTTTTTTTCTAAAGCATTAAAAATATCAGGAATTGTTACTCCCATTGCTTTTAAGCGATTTGGGTTTACGCCAACTTCATATTGTTTTAATTTACCCCCAAAACTATTTATTTCGGCAATTCCGGGAGTTCCGTTGAGTTGTCTTGCAACAATCCAATCTTGCATAGAACGCAAATCCATTGCTGAATATTTATTTTCACTTCCTTTTTTTGGATGTAAAATATATTGGTACACTTCACCAAGTCCTGTACTAACTGGGCCTAATTCGGGGGTTCCGATGCCTTGTGGTATTTGACTAATCGCTTCTTTGAGTCGTTCACTAATAAGTTGTCGTGCAAAATAAATATTGACATCATCATCGAAAACGACTGTGATTACCGATAAACCAAAGCGAGAAATGCTACGGGTTTCTTCTAAATCGGGAAGATTTGCTATGCTTTGTTCTATTGGAAAAGTGACTAATTGTTCTACTTCCTGCCCAGCCAAGGTTGGACATAGCGTAATGATTTGTACTTGATTGTTTGTTATGTCTGGTACGGCATCGATGGGTAATTTGGATGCACTCCAAACTCCCCAAATGATGAGAAATAAAGTCATCAAACCAATGATGAATTTATTATTTATACTAAAATGAATGATTTTGTCTAACACTATTTATAGGATTACTTTTTAATACTTAATTTATTACTCCCGTTATTTGAATTTGTCAAATACGGTAAAGTGATTAATGGAAAACAACAGCGTGATTAATGCACAGGTCATTAATCGCTATTTATTTAACAAACATTAATCAAAAAAATTAAGCATTAATTTGAGGCGGCTGCCAGATACTTCCGAAGAAATTGGAAGTAAGAATTGATTTGTATTCCGGCACTTTTTTGTCAATTATGATTTTGACAGCAAATAAATTATAAGGGTAAATAGTATTGTAAGCGAAACCTTGACAGCCGCAACAGTTGCAGATGCACAAAGGAGTACAGGCATCCTTGTTGTGAGTGTGATTGGATTCATTGCTAATTGTCACTTTGTTACACGACACATCCTGCTCCATATCTGCACAAGGCATAAAGGAAAGTAGCAGAAAAAGAATCGACAATATGAAGTTTAGAATTTTCACAGCTGCAAAAGTACGTATTTTATTTAATTGCCAATACATAATACTTCATTAATTTGCGGGTTAATGCTTTAGGATGAAATACTATTATTGCAAGAGTATTCTATTTTTATAGGGATTAACGAAATGAAGCAAACAAACCCTTCGTCTACGCTCAGGGTGACAGTGAGTTTAGGAATACTTGGACTAAATGAAAGTTTTGTGCAGCTGAATGAAATAATGGACTGGTTAATTGATTTTCTTTTAGGTATATTTATTGTTATAAATATTTATGAAAATACAACTGGAAATTAGCCAAAAACACGTTTTTGATAGAAAATTTGTTTTTTGGTTTAAGACGATGTATATTTGCAAAGTCATTTCCCTAGGGAAAAGGACCTGGTTCGTGAAAACGTACGCCACAGCACCGTAGCCTGTGGCTTTTTTTATTTTACCCTCTTTGTATATTTGTCTTCGTAGTATTTTTGGTTTCTTGCATCATCAATATGAAAACAAGAAATTATCATATAGTCTGGAGTGATTTTTTCCATTACTACTAGAAAGTTTCCTTCTTTGAACCAAAAATAGTCCCTGATTCTACCATCTGCTTCTAAGAACTGGAAACAAGTAACATCATCCGTATCTTTATTTTCAAGTATTGGTTTTATCCAATGAATTTTGTTGGCTCTTTTTTTGTCAAAACATCTTTTGCCTTTATCTCCTCTTGTAATGATTTTTACAAAAGTGTGTGGATAGGTTTCAAAACCATCTTCTTTTGAATTTGCTATATCTATTTTTACTTTGCAACCATCAAAATAAAAAACGTTGTCAATAAAATCGGCTTTGAATAATCGAAATAGTTCTTCTAAATGTTCAGCTGATGGGTCAATTCCTAAATTAGGTATGTGATCATCCAAATTAAATAAATCCATTATAGTTTTATTTTGGGTTGGTGATCAAAAATATTGAATTTGGTTTCCCACGGCTCTGTTCCTTCTTCGAGATTAAAACCTGATTTAGTTTCTAAATATTGAATAAAATCCATTCTGTTAGGAGTTGGATTCTCGATATTCTTCATTACTACTCTTGTTTTATAAGTAATTGCTCCAATAAAAAAATCGGCTAATTGAAAGAAATTATTATCGTGAGAATGTAAATGTTGGAATTGTTTGAATGGGCTTTTGCCTTTGTATTCATTGTCAAAAACTTCATTTATTTTTTTTAGTTTTTCTCTACCACGCGTATTTTGAATGTCTATAAAAACCCTGTATTCATCGCCATTACTATTATTTGGGCGTAATAAATAATAGGTCATTTTATAATAGAAATTGTCGTGCGAGCCTTGGTTAAAATCGGTATGATTTAGACGCTCTTTGTATTTGACTAAAACACAACGAAATTGTAATGATGAGCGAAAGAAATAATCTACTAATTCTTTGTATAATGCAGTTCTTGCATTTGAAAATTTATTCCATTTTAACTCTGATTTTTGATTGTGCTTTGCTAGTATTTGATTGAATTTTTTTTGTAATTCAACATAATCGGTCATTGGTACTTTTATGTAACCAATGCACATAACCGGAATATTATCATTTTCTAAATGACAACTTTCGTCGATATAAAAATCATATTTATTATTCATAAATTGTGGAAATTAATAGCAAATTCGACCAATTAGATGCTCAAAAGCGATTGAATTTTAAAAAGCGGAAATTTACAGAATAAATTGTTAAGGGAAATACTATTTTCAATTTACTTATTTTTCAAATCTAAAATGCCTATCATTAATATTTTTTAAGCGATAAATTATTTCTGATTTTTGAAAAAAATCACATAATCCGCTAAATTATACAAGTCTAGCAATTCAATATCATTTATTTTACTAGTTAATTGATCAATCTCAATAAAAGCAACATCATTTGCAAATGATTTTTCGCCAATAAGGTGTTCTATGTGGGTGTAAACTGCTTCTCGAAGTCTTGGGTTTTCTTTGTGAATTATGTAGTTTTTGAGGTATATTCTAATCCCTAAATCGGTTTGTTTTTCTAGGTTTTCTATCGATGCGAAATACATATCACTAATTCGTAGGCTAATCCCGTAATATTCAAGTGGTTTATCTTTTCCTTGTTGGTATTTTGTTAGGTTTGTTTCAGGTTGAAGAAATGCAGTTATTTTCCAACGTTCTACGACTGGAGCATAATGTACTAGTAGTTCTACTTCTTTGAAAAGGTAAGGATTGCCGTTGGCGGTGATGATTAATTCGGATTTATCTTTACCGTTTTTGATTATGAGATCTAAATCTTTGTTGAATAGGCGTAAGAGGTTGTTTAATTCTGTGAAGTGCTTTATTAGTTCTTCTTTTGGAATTTCGTTTAAGAGCAAGAAAACAAAATTGTTTTGTTTGAAATGGTTCCAGAAGTTGGTTATGTGGTTCATCGTTTTTGGATTTGTACGTTTCACTTGCAATATATTTACACACGGATGAGGCAGATTAAATGGATCAGTGCTTATTTTTAGCAACATTTCTACTTTAGATTTGTGACTTTTTTGTTCCTCACAATAATGGTTAGCGTTTGTCTTTTATGGTTTTATCGTAGGCAATTAGATTGAACATTTACTCACACTTTGTCTATTGTTTTTTTGTGTTCGTGATTATGCAATTTATTTTCGTTTGTCAATTGAACTTCTATCATAAGCTATTAAATTGCATAATTCTCGCATTCTACTTCTAACCCGATTCCCATAAACATTCTCAATTTCAGTAGCCGAAAGGTTTGTAGTTATATGCGTTTGGATTTTTTTACTTGTAAAAATATCATAGCGACTTAATAGAATTTCTGCCATTACGTTACATTCGTTTCCGTAATATTTTAAGTTATTTTCTGTTCCTAGATCGTCAAAGCAAATTGTTTTTGGTTCTGATTGATAGAGTTTGCCTTTGCTGTATTTGTGGATTATTTCGTAGCCATCCTGAATAAATTCAAAGCTTATGTCTCGACACGGTTTTACGAAAAATTTATGCTCTGTTGTCGCCAAGTGTTTCATTAAATTCATTAGGGATGTTTTGCCACAGCCGATTGGGCCAGAAAGTAAAATTCCTTTGTTGCCGTTGATGCCGTACTGAAAACAAGTTGTTTCGTCTTTAAGAAAATAGGCGATGAGTTTGTAAATTATGGGGTAATCACTTTCAAGTATTTTGAAATGATTGCCGTATAGATTTATACCCTTATTCTCTAGCCAAACAATTACTTCTTGGTAGTTGTGATGTGATTTAATTTCGTCCATTTCATATTAATTTTTCAATAATTGCCAACGCGCCAGCTGGCTACTTCGCTAAAACAGTCCACTGGACTGTTTCTTTACGCTCGTCCCTATAATGGCTCTGAATAATCTTTGTCTGTTCCTGTGTTGAGGTGTTTTGCTCTGTTGGATTGTTCATTTGAAATGAATTTAGGTGCGTTTAATATCCAATTTTGTGCTGCTGCTTGCCAATCGACCATCGGAGTTTTGCCACCGACTAACCAACCGTTGCTGGAAAAATAATTGAAAAATTTAATGGCTTCGAGTTCCGGAAAGTTCTGTTCGAGAAAATAAGTTTTGACGTTTTCAATTGTTGGCTTCTCGACTGCGCTCGAAGTGACAAGAAACTCTTTTTCTTTTTTGGCGGAACTTTTTTCTTTTTCTTCGGCAGCCGCGCTTTTTAAAAACTCATCGACAATTTCAAAATTTTTTGCTTGCTCGTCCAAGTTTACAATCTTTAAATCGTTTGAAATGTTTGGTATGTTTGTATTGTTTATATAAGATACTAGAGCTTGTTCAGTACTTGTCTGTTCACTTGTACCACTACCAGTATAAAGCTTGTTCACTACTTGTTCATTAACTAGTTCAAAAACAGGTTCGTTTTTTGGTATTGTTGTTTTTTCGCTTTTTGGAATTGGTTTTAAATCGTCTGAAAAATTGAATAGATAAACGTGGCTTCCTTTGAATGGATTGTAGGAGGGTTCATAGTTGATATATCCTAGAGAATGCAAGTTTTTCAAACACTTATGATAGGTTGCTTTGGAACTGATTTTGCTTATTCGCATTACCTCATCACGTGATATACTGATTGGATTTTTGAACCGATTGCAATTCCAGAATTGAAACAATGCCACATACAAACTGACGTGAGTTGGATTGAGTGTTTTATCAACAGCCACTTTCTCAAAAAATCCTGTTAGATGTTTTATATAATTCATCTTGGGGATTATTTGCGATTGAATAAATTAGGAGTAGCTTCGACTTTGTTTGTTTCCAGAGCTTTATCTAAATCGTTGCTAGCATAATATAGAATACCGCCAATTTTAGTATAAGTGATTGTTCCGTTTACTCGTAGATTTTGTAAAGTACCAGGGGAAATGTTTAACAGCTTTCTGACTTCGGAAGATTTGAGCCATTGTTTTTGCTGTTGAGGTTTTGAATTAATTATTGCGTTTAAATCAGAAAGAAGAAGTGTTCGGAATTCGTTCAAATCTTCGCGAGTAATAACTTCGATTGCCATAACGTGAGGTTTTAAATGTTTGGGGCAAATAGAAATAATTAAGTAATACCAAAACAGTCACAGGGGTCATATGACCCCTAATGTACCCCCAACAAAATCAGCTAATCGGAGTGAAAAAGTTTTTTATTTATTTGTTTTAGATAGCTATTTTGATGCAATTATGACTAAATTTGCACAATGAATATCAAATAGGAGGTAAACTTCTAAAAATATATTGCGAAAGTTATTTCGAGCCAAAGAAAACGACCAAAATTTCAAAATCAGCTCTACAAATAAACTGTTCGCCCTCGCTATGCGTGGGCTCGGTTTATCGGAGCTGTAGGTGCTTGGTCGTACCTCTTTGGCTGGTGATCGATGTCCCACGCTATTTGTTTGTACCAATACCTAATGGTTTATTAGTAATTCATAACTTGATTAATTATGAAAGACGATATTAAATTAAGCCCCGAACTCCAACAATTTATGGAATTGCATTCCATTCCCAATCTCTCCGTATTACTGGAAATTGATGATGAGAAATTACTTAAAATGGATTTATTTGGATGGCGGTTAATGCGTGAAGTTCTAGTCCTTCGTGAGTTTTAACATTTCTATTATTTTACCATTAACTACTTCTTTAGTGGAGTTTTCCACATTGTGAAATTTTGTTCTTAGACTTTCGATTGCTATAGTATCGGTATTTTTAGTTTTGAAATTTCCTGCAATAAATCTAATCACATCCGCTAGGATTTTGTGGTCTATAATATTGGTTTCAACCAATATTTTAACAAAGAAACTTAACTGAGCAACTGAAAAAATTGTTAAAAATTTAATTTCATCTTTTTTTAGAGGAAGTGCTAATAATTGATTTGCTTCTTGTTCCACTATTCTATTCAAGTACTCAATTTCTTCTTCAATCCAACCTATAATTTGTTTTTTAATAGGAGGCAAGTTTTTTTTGTATTTTACAGTATTTCCGCTTTGTTTTTGATTGTAGATTTTAAGTATTCGGAATAAACTGTAAATTTTTTGAGTATTATTTTCTAATGGTTCTAATTCTTGTAAAAAAGTATTAGTTAGGTATTTGAACAACTGTAATGAATTGAAATTTAGATCGAAAAGGCAATCCAAAATAGCTTCTTCCGTTAATTTATCAGATTCAATCTGTTTGTGTAATTCTTTGATAATTTTCGTGCAATAATTAAATTCATAGTAGGTTAATTTTCCTGGAATATTTAAAGTTTCAATTTTTAGTAAAGGTTCATATACTAATTTCAATATTTGATCATTAATATTGCTTTTCAACAAAATTGACTTTACTTCATTGAGTTTTTTAGAAATTTCAAATTCCTTTACAAATGTGGAATCATAGGGGATATGACCATTTACGTTGAGGTAATTCTTGTATTCTTTTTCAATAAAATGTTGCAATTTTTGAACATATATGTATGTGATTTTCAAACAGTCTGTTTTATTATAATCATCTGAAAATTGGTAGAGTTTTGAAACTTTTTCTGGGTTTATTTCCTTAATCAAACGTTGAGCAAGATTTTCTAATGCATATTGTTTTTGATGGATGTACTCTTCACTTTTGATTTTTGAATTTAATTTATAAATGCGCTCTTTATCAATTTTTTTGATTTTATAGTTTTCCTTTTTGAGTATATGGTAACAATATAAAAAGTAACGTTGTTCTTGTGTTAAATCTTCAATTTCACAATCCTGAACAAGATATAAAGTATTTTTATTTTTTGCACACCAACACCAATTAGTGTGATTGCTTGAAATGTTTAACTCTTTTACTATAGTTGGAATATATTGTTCTAATTCTGAATTAGGTTCAGTAACTTTAAATTTGAGCTTAGCGACTCTTGGATGTAAGTTATGAATCGGTTTTTTTGCAGCGTATTTAATTTTGTTGTTTGATAAGCTGAAGTCTATTTGATGAATAAGATAGCTCTTTGAAGCAAATTTTTTGAGAAATGGAGCTAGATCGGTACTGAAAATAATCTTTGGATTTTTTATATCTTTTACTATCCTATCATAGTTTTCTAGTATGTATTTTGCTTTCATACTCTTTTAACAGCTTACTATTTTGACATCCATTATTAGAAATTAAAGAAAGTTTTGAAACCCATTCTACTTTGTTTAAAAAAGACTTTTTTTGAGGTGTGTTTTATCAAAACTTAACACCCAAGTTATTATTCTTTGTATTGATAGAATGTTTTGCTTTCTAGTACGTTAAAACCAATACTGTTTAGTACTATTTATAGTGTTAAATATTTTAAATCTCAAAATAAATAATAAATCTCAAAAAAAAATATGACAAATGTCATATTTTGAAATTAAAGGATATTAACATCATTTCAAAAACAATAAACACACCTGCGGGTTTCAGCAAAAAGTCTTTTTAGTATCTGTTTTGTTGGATTATTTGAGTAAGGTCGTTCATTTTTAATACAGATATATCTTAATTACTTATTCGTTTTTACAATTAACTGAAAGTAATTTTATAACCCGTTGGGTGTAATTAGTTTTTGATGTTTTCTTTAAGAAATAATATTTTGAGTTTTTGAACTTATTTGATAGTAATTTCGATTGCTTTTTCACATCGTTTGATGGTATCATCAATTTCTAAATCTATGAAGTTGAGTTGTTCGTTTAGATCTAAAAGTAGCTGGTTTATTTTTGAGTTCAATTTTTGGAATTAAATTAATTGGATAGACTAGAGGTTTTACTAAATGGTTAATTTTGTTAATGTTTTTAAATTGATTTTGCTATTTTTTCCATAATAGAAAGGTCAGTTCCAAATTTGCAAATGGCATCGCAATTGGCTCTTAATTCTGAAAAAAGAATGTACTTGATATTCATTTTTGAGTTTTTTATAACTGGTCGGTTGAGTTGTTGAATAACATCTTTCTCCCGACTGTCTGGAATAATAATATAAAAGACTTCATCTCCATTAGAAATACTAAAATATAAATCGGATAATCGTAATATTCCAGAATAAATACTGGTGCTTTTTTCGACTTCAAAAGCTCCAATTATTTTGTTTGTTCCTTTTTGAAACCAAAGTACATCAATTAGTTTTATGGTGTTTTGTGTGTCTTTATCTGTTGGCAATTCTGGGAACTTATTAAGAGAAATAAACGAAAAACTTTGACCGCCAAACGATTTACTTTTATCATTACTCGCTGGTGTTACATCAAAGCCTAATGAAATTCCAATTTTTAATAAATGGTATTGCATTTCATTATGAAGGTTTTCTGCTAATTTTTCTTCTTGGATTTCTTTTTGGCGTTTTAAGATGTTTTTTTCAAATTTATTGCGTTCTTCTTCGCTTAAATATTCATCGTTACCAATAAGCATTTTTTGTGTTCCAATTTCAAAACATAATCCTGCAATCGCTCCTAAATCATTTGATAATTCCGATTTATATTTACTGTTAGTTTCTATTAAGGTTTCCCTGATTTTTAAATATTCCGTCCAACTTCCTAGTTTCTTTTTATCCTTGAATAGAAAATTAAATCCGTTAAGTATTGCCGTATTGAATGGTGGAAACCAAGTGGGATGCAAGAAATATAAAATACTGGCCACGGCAGGGCCAAGACCTTTTATTTTGAGTTCGTCCAATTTTACAATTTCTTTTAGAACTTGCTCTTCGGTTTTGGCATTGATGCAATTTTCTAGGAATTGGCCGAATGCAATTTTATTGTTTTGGTTCTCGTAAATATCAGGAATTCGTAATTTGGGTTTCCAATAAAAAGGATGTGCTACGCCAACAAAGACTTGTTTTTGTTCTGCTATACAACTCAATACAAATTCTAAACTACTGCCTTTAAAATCGTTTGGAAATGTTTTGTTTTTGATGTCGTCTATCACTTGCAAAACACCACGGCGAATAGTCCGAAATGCTTTTAATCGTTGGTCGTTATCTACAAACCAAGTAGTATAAACACTTTCGGTATCGGTTTTATATTGTTGGATTATTTGAGTAAGATTGTTCATTTTTAATACAGCTCTATCTTATTACTTATTTGTTTTTACAATTAACTGAAAGTCATTTTATAGTATAAAATAAATGGTTCGTTTTAGGACGAACCATTTATTAAGAAAATTAATTTTTTGATTTTTCATCATTCATCTTTTTCTCCAACAATAAGCAATGGGCGGCACACGCGTGGAGTTTGTAATTTTTATGTACGCTACCTACATTATGACCTTTTGCATCCAGTATTTCGCATTTTTCTTCTTGTGTTTTTCCAATATTAACCACGTTTTCACCTTTTATGTTGTAGTACGAACCATTCTTTTTAGCCATACCCATCTTTTTTCCATTAGAATCAATAACATTACCGTTTGCATCAATAAAATAGATGGTCTTGCCTTGGTTGTCTTTCACGATATTGTCTTTGGTAATAAATCCTAATTTGTTCCAACCGTGATCGTGAATTTCACCCTTTTTATTGATGTAAATTTTTTCAGTAGGGTTGGAGTCCGATTTAGTTTGTGCATTGGCACTTAACGAGATAATCATTAAAAACATTGTTAGTAATGAAACTGTTTTTGTCGAAATTAATCTTTGAATTTTCATAATAAATTGTATTTAATTATTCTTCAGTTCCGCTGTTGCTCGGTCTTCAGTTTCGCTGTTGCTCGATTTTATTTTTAAAGTTTCAAACTTCTTAATCGCAAAGCATTAACAATTACAGATACTGAACTAAATGACATTGCTAAAGCCGCAATCATTGGAGATAATAAAATCCCGAAAAATGGATATAAAACTCCAGCTGCAATTGGGATACCTAAAACATTATAGAAGAAAGCAAAGAATAAGTTTTGCTTGATGTTTTGCATAACAGCGTGGCTCAAATTCTTGGCTTTTACGATGCCTTGCAAATCTCCTTTTACTAGAGTGATTTTGGCACTTTCAATAGCTACGTCAGTTCCTGTACCCATTGCAATTCCAATATCGGCTTGTGCTAGT
>Ga0208262_1000253_pt1 | contig 20974 bp, 18 predicted proteins | sample LakWasMet15_LOW5_2_FD_183863 | JGI IMG/M metagenome (GOLD analysis project Ga0208262, IMG submission 183863) | Freshwater sediment methanotrophic microbial communities from Lake Washington under simulated oxygen tension - Sediment Metagenome... | ecosystem: Environmental > Aquatic > Freshwater >... | reverse complement strand
CCGATACGCAGCTATCGCTGATAGATCGTGCTCAAATCAAAATGGAGCTGGAATCACAACTTGGCTTACCCGTTGACATCGTTTCGAAATTTCGTGGTGCAGTAGCGACACCATTTCAAATCATTGCCCAATCTCAGTCGATTCAATTGGAGATATGAGTGAAGCTATCCATTCTCGACTCAGAAAAACAGCTCCTTGCAGAGCTTTTAGAAGCAATACAACGTTGTGTTTACTTCCTTGATGCCTCTAGCAGTAAACTAGCATGGCCATTGACGGCAGATCTGTTAGAAACACAAAAAAAGAATGTCGTGCTATTCGAAGCAATGGCGGCCATCAACGAACGATTCGCCAAACTGCAGGATACACTCGGTGCGGCCATGAGACATGCCTGCATTCTTGCTGGTGAACCCACCGATAGCTTTCTTAAAGTACTCAGCTTTTACGAAAAAACAGGCGTACTCGAATCAGTTGAGTCATGGCAATTATGTCGTACAGCGCGTAATCTTGCCGCACATGACTACGATATTGACTATGCAGAAATTGCAGACCATTTTAATTCGCTAAAGACCTTAACTCCCTTGCTATACATGAGCGCTGTCCGCTTCCTCAACTATTGCCAGGAGGAACTGGGTATTGGACCCAAGCAAGCAGATTTCACTACAGAGTTCACGTTGATTGTAAAAACAAAACAAGCTGATGAAAGTGGGATGCCCCAATGAGCACAGACGACATCGCCATTAAAGTAAAAAACCTCAGTAAGTGTTACCAAATTTATGACAACCCGCGAGATCGACTTAAACAGTTTGTAGCCCCCCGTCTGCAACGCCTGACTTGGCAGAGCCCTAAACAATATTTCCGCGAGTTCTGGGCGCTCAAAGATATTTCTTTTGAAATCAAAAAAGGCGAAACCGTTGGTATTATCGGGCGCAATGGCAGCGGTAAATCCACGCTTTTGCAAATGATTTGCGGCACGCTTACTCCAACCAGCGGTAGCATTCAAACCAATGGTCGCATTGCGGCATTATTGGAGCTCGGTTCAGGCTTTAATCCTGAGTTCACTGGGCGAGATAACGTTTACATGAACGCTGCGTTACTGGGCCTTAGTACCGAAGAAATCGACCAACGCTTTAACGCCATTGCTGCGTTTGCTGATATTGGCCAATTTATTGATCAACCGGTGAAAACGTATTCCAGTGGCATGTATGTAAGGCTCGCGTTTTCTGTTATCGCCCATGTTGATGCAGACATCCTGGTGGTAGATGAAGCTCTTTCGGTTGGTGATGCTGTGTTCAATCAAAAATGCATGCGTTTCATTCGAGCATTCCAAGAGCATGGAACGCTGTTGCTTGTCAGTCATGACATGGGCGCAATACAAAACCTGTGCAAATCGGCTCTATGGCTAAGCCATGGAGAGGTAAAGCAGACAGGTGCTTCAAAAGACGTGGCTGAAAGTTACCTGCATTACACACTACAAGAAGTCTATGGCGATAAAGTAAAGCTTAGTACCACCTCACCAGCGAATAAGTCTAAATTACCAGCTGAGGATCAACCTGTACTTGCAATCGATTACGGCTCCAAATTCACAGTCATAGACAATTCACTCAACGCTACAGGCTGGAAAACAGGTGCTGCGGAGATCGTATCCTTGTCGCTAATAAAGCTCAGTCCGGGGCCAGAAGGTATATTTGAAGGCGGTGAAAAGGTTTGTGTAAGCATCCGTGCCAGAGCGGATGACTTACTTGAAAGGCCCATTGTAGGCTTTGTACTGAGAGACCGGTTAGGGCAGGATATGTTTGGGGAAAATACCTTGTCGTTTACTGCCACGACGCCCCGCAAGGTAATGCCGGGGCAAGAATTCACGGGGGAGTTTGTTTTCTGGCTTCCCATGCTACCCAATGGGCAATACGCAGTTATGGCTTCTGTGGCTGATGGAGATCAGTACGAGAACGTGCAGCATCACTATATGCACGATGCCTTCATAGTCAATATCACTTCCAGTAAAATCAGATTTGGTTTGGTAGGCGTCCCTTTTGAACGAGTTGCCCTTGAGGTGTGCGATGACTAAACAGACACTGGAACAATTGTACGCGGAACATAGGGGCAAAGTATCAGACAAGTGGACCAGCTATTTTGTTGAGTATGGGCGGATCTTTGGTGAATACAGAGACCAGCCTGTCACGCTGCTGGAAATTGGTGTGCAGAACGGAGGCTCGCTTGAGATTTGGTCAAGGTATTTCGCCAATGCTCCAAAGTTAGTGGGTTGCGATATTAACTTGGATTGCTCCCGATTAGAGTATGAAGATCCGCGAATTGCCGTGGTAGTAGGCGATGCCAACTCGAATACAGTGAAATTAGTAGTATTGCAACACTCGCCGGTATTTGATGTGATTATTGACGATGGGTCACACAGCTCCAGCGATATTGTGAAATCTTTTGCCATGTATTTCCCTCACTTGGCAGATGGTGGCGTATTTGTGGCAGAAGACCTGCACTGTAGTTATTGGGCAGAATTTGAAGGTGGATTATTTGACCCATTTTCATCAATTACTTTCTTCAAACGGCTTGTAGATATTGTTAATCATGAGCACTGGGGTATCGCCAAAACGCGGTCTGATATCTTACGTGGATTCTTTTTGAAATATGACTTCCAAATAGATGAGGAGGTTCTCACACATATTCATTCTATTGAATTTGTCAACTCTATGTGTGTGATACGAAAGGAAGCGCCTCAGAATAACTTATTGGACGGTAGATTTATTTCTGGCCTGGATGATATGGTTGTGCCACTAGAGATGGCGATAAAATCAAGCGCATCGGCGACACCGTGCCAAACAGCTAATGAGTGGTCGGCACGTAGTGCGCCGGACGAGGATGTATTGCGCCTTGAAAAAGAAGCGCTACATCTTGGCAAAGAAATAGCCAAACGAGATAAACAAATCACCTTGTTAGTGGCGTCAAGAGACTTGACACTAAACTCGTTAAGCTGGCGGCTTACTAAGCCCTTGCGATTTGTTAAGCATCACGTTAAGAAAATCCTGCGACTATTCGGCATTTAAACCGCAGATAGATTTGAAATTATAATATGGCTATCCACAAATACTCGACTAAGGATTTTAATATTAAATGATTGATCGTATCTACAAGGTTTATTGCTATTGGCGTATTCATGGAACCGCTGCACTAAGACAGCTCATTTTCCGAAAGGCGGGATATAAAGTTCAGCTTCATACCGAACAACAGTTACTAGATTTAATGCCTAGTAACAACAGAGCTATAACCGCTGCACAAATTTCTCAAACCCGCTTCCAGGCGGTGACGCCTTTGCGCACCTATTTTTTGCCGGAGTCACAGACACGTCGTGTAAACATCGTGACTGATAGTGTCAGCGGTGGCAGCTTGTTTGGTGGCGTTGGTACTGCCCTGATTTTCGCAGCACTTCTGGCAAATAAGTTGAGTGTGCCGTTGAGGATTGTTACTCGAACTGAGCGTGCAAAACCTGAAAATGTCGACCATCTTCTATCGCTCTATGGAATAAAACTTGAGCACGAAATCCAGTTCAAGTTTGCAGCGTTTTACGATCAAAAATACGAGATTGACATTGTTAAAGGCGATTTATTCATTACTACTTCTTGGTGGACTACTGCAGCAACGTTGCCCAGTGTTCCTAATGAAGATGTAGTTTATCTCTTGCAAGAAGATGAACGAATGTTTTATCCATTTGGGGATGATCGGCTTCGCTGCGAAGCAATTTTGCGTAATCGAGATATCCGTTTCCTGATCAATACAAAACTGTTGTTTGACCACTTAGTCCATGATGGCTTTGACAATATCGCAGCTCAAGGAGAATGGTTTGAACCAGCATTTCCCAGTCAGATTTATTACCCGAGACCAAGGGGCAATGGTGGAAAGCGCAAATTTTTCTTCTATGCCCGCCCGAACAACCTGCGCAATCTATTTTATCTTGGCCTTGACGTCATAGAACATGCGATTACAGAGCAGGTTCTTAACCTTGAACATTGGGATATTTATCTGGTAGGTAAGGATATTCCCACCGTGACATTCAACGGTGGCTATTCCCCGATTAAATGCGAAAATTTCTCATGGTCTGAATATGCCGAGTTGATCGGCACAGTCGACCTTGGATTGAGCCTGATGTACACCCCGCATCCGAGTTATCCGCCACTTGACCTGGTGGCAAGCGGCGCGGTTGTAGTCACCAACCGATTCGCCAACAAACATGACTTGAGCGGTTATTCGGAAAACCTGATTTGTGCCGACATTGATCGCGATGCGCTCGTGGCCGCGCTCAGTGATGGTGTGGCTCTTGCATTGGATTCAAACGAGCGCGAGAGAAATTATCGCAGCAATGGGCTTCTCACTGATTGGCAAAAGGCATTGGATGAAATCATCCAGCAGATATCTAGGGAACACTGATGTTTACTACCTGCTTGCCGACTGTACCGTACTCCGATCCGTGGAATAAACCACTGCACGATCGAATAAAAACGCTTGCCAGCGGGAAGCGACGGGTCGCTTATTTTTACGAACAACCGAACAACAGCACATTTCGTTATCGCGCCTACAACATGGTGCAAGTGCTGAACGACGGAGCTAATCGTGATGTCTCGGCAAGTTATTTCTTTCTGGATGATTTGCACCTGATTGATGAAATCGCTGATATTGCGGACTTGCTCGTGATTTGCCGATCGCGATACTGCCAGCGTATCAATCAACTGGTTACCAAGTTTAAGATCAGGGGTAAGCGTGTCTTATTCGATATAGATGACCTGGTTTTTCAACCGGTTTACGCCCACCAGATCATCGATACCCTAGGACAGGATACTGCTCACCCGGAGGTATGGGATTATTGGTTCGCCTATACAAGCCGAATGGGCGAAGCGCTGCGCTTATGTGATGGCGCCATTACGACTAACGATTACCTGGCTGGCAGAATCGCGAAATTTTCAGGTTTGCCAGTAAGTGTTGTCCCCAATTTTATAAACCAGGAACAACTGATCCTGTCCGAAGAGTTGTTTCGTGAAAAACAAGCATCTGGATTCTCACGGGACGATAAAATTACATTGGGCTACTTCAGCGGCTCACCCTCACACAATCTGGATTATGCAATCATCACCTCAGCTCTGGAGGAAGTGATGGAAAATGATCTAAGAGTCGAACTCAAGATTGCGGGGTACATTGAGGCAGGGCCGTCACTGAGCCGTTTTAGTAACAGGATAAGATACCAACCCTTTCACGATTACGTTAATCTGCAACGCCTGGTCGGCAGCGTCGAATTCAATTTGATGCCTTTGCAATCGAATGTTTTTACCAACTGCAAATCCGAGCTTAAATACTTCGAGGCGGCCATTGTTGGGACGCTGAGTATTGCTTCTCCCTCCCATACATATGCCTCTGCAATTAAAGATGGTGAGAATGGTTATATCGCTCAGGCACATCAGTGGGCATCTGTTATTCAACGGGCTATCAAAAATATTGCTACATATCCTGATACGGCAGAAATTGCCCACGCGGATGCGCTTTCGAAGTACGCTTGGCTCAATCAACGTGAAACAATACTTAATGCGCTTGGATTTTAATCTTTACTGGGACATTCATCACATTGGAAACTACGGCTGGTTTTCAGCCAGTGAATTGAACTCCACATTAACTCCCACCTCAAGCAGAGGGACACTTTATTAAAAATATTGGGATTTATGCTGTTTAAGCTGGGCATTTTTCAGGCGAGAGTGGAACAAAATGTTTAGGCGTTTAATGAAGCTTCATACCATCCAATATTTTGACTAACTAAGAGTAATTACCTTGAAATTCATACATCGTTTTGGGGCTTTTTGGAACGAACTCACCTCTCAAAGAAGTGAACAAAATTTGAAGTATTTTGTTTGGTTGCTAAATCACATGCCTGGGGAGGGTATACCGAAGTTAGGGGTTTCACTTGCGGCGCAAGTACAAGATGATCTAAGGCTTGTTCAGCGAGTTATGAACTCATACAAACTCGCGATGCATGCCTTCACTCCGTCTGCTTCCAGATGGGATACTGGACTACTTGAAATCAAAAAAGAGGTGCATGACGCGCTTTTGGGTGCGAGTGTTAATGAGGCGGCGCGAGTGCTCAGGGATCCTTCAGCGAACACGTTATTTTGGGGTTTTGATGCAATTGCCAGTTCGCCAACTGGAGAAGTAGAGCCACACGAACTAGTGCTTCGTCGGCTGAATGGCTCAACTGATTGGAAAATTCTATATGCTATGTGGGTGCGTGATGCACTCATTAGCTTTGCTGAGGCAATCGGTGCTAGACGTTTCGCATATCCTGAGATCGAGATAGGCATGCCTTGCGAGTTTAAATACTCGGTTGATGAAATTATCGAGGAAATTGAGGCTAAACTAGGTTTGGAACTCCAATTTCCAAACCCATATCCCAACGAGTTTGGTTTGCCAAGCAAAAGAGGCGTGATTGGATTTCGTTCTGTGCAGTCTGCATACCAGGCTTGGCGAATTGCGCAGCTTGCCAGTGGCAATCTAGACTTTAAGGTCATGGAAATTGGTGCTGGCCTAGGAAGAACTGCATACTTTTCCAAGCTATTTGGAGTGCAGGATTACACTATTGTCGATATTCCACTGACAAATGCCGCTCAAGGTTATTTCCTTGGACGAGTTCTTGGTCCTGATCATGTACATCTTTACGGTGATGAGAATTCAGCACCACTGAAGGTTATTCCTTCCAGTGCTATAGAGAGTGGAAAAACATATGATTTGATAGTTAATGTCGACTCTTGGACGGAAATGTCTCCTGATATAGCGCAGTTCTATTGGAACTATGCGCGGCAGACTACAAGAATGGTTTTATCTATTAACTATGAACACAATCCACAAACAGTTCGTGCTCTGTACAAGGATGATCCTGACGTAAAAGCAAGCCGTTTCCCTTATTGTATGCGACGTGGATATGTCGAAGAGATCCTGACTTGGAAATAGCCTCTTGTATTAACGGAATTTCAAATGAAACCGTGCAATAGCTCTGGCGTTGTTGCCATTGTTGTGACCTATCAACCTGTGCTTGAAATTCTTGGGCAGCTTTTAGATGCAGTTGCCCCTCAGGTTACGTCTGTAGTGCTGGTGGACAATGGGTCTCACATTGATCTGGCAGCGTGGAATAACGAGCGCGATATACCTGCTGCTGAATTGCGTCTACTCGGTGAGAATCGAGGCATTGCTACTGCGCAAAATGTTGGCATTCAATGGGCACGTAATAGTGGGGCAGAATATGTTTTGTTGCTGGATCAGGACAGCATTCCAGCCCCTGATATGGTAAAAAAACTGACTTTCACTATTGCTGAACAACCTTTGTCGGCTGCAGTAGGACCACGATATCTGGATGAACGGCAAGAAAATCCCCCGCCATTTATTCGGGTCCGTGGCTTACGCTTGGAACGATGTGCTTGCTCAACCGAGAAATCCATCGTTCCCGTGGACTATCTGATCGCTTCTGGCTGCCTTATTCCTATGTCTGTATTGGATATGGTAGGAGATATGCGAGATGATCTGTTCATCGATTATGTTGATATCGAGTGGGGATTGCGGGCTCGTCATCACGGTTTTCAAAGCTATGGGGTTTGCGCTGCCCCTATGCGGCATAGCCTTGGGGATGACCCAATCGAGTTTTTTGGAAAAAAGATACCTTTGCATAGCCCGCTTCGCCACTACTACCATTTTCGCAATGCGGTGCTTTTATACAAAGAACCATGGGTGTCTGTTAACTGGAAGCTGGTGGATGGCTGGCGCTTATGCCTTAAATATGTTTTTTATTCAATTTTTGCAAAGCCGCACATGGCTCACTGGCGCATGATGACGTTGGGTGTGTGGCATGGGTTGACTGGCAAGACTGGAAAGCTTGCGCAACATAATTGATTTATTTAGGCATGACCGATTGTAATGCTTCTTTATTCCTGCAGGCCACACTAATCGGGAGATGTATGAAATGAAGGCAGGGGGCAAAACTTAAGATGATTTACCTTCATGTGGATTGAAGTGACATAGATCTTTAATGTGCGCACGAGCAAGCAGCCCCCCCTGAACAGTCAAAACTTTAAAACAAACGTAAAATGGGTATTTTTGTGCAGATTATTATTCCTATGTCAGGCTTTGGTGAGCGGTTTCGCCGTGTAGGCTATACCGTCCCGAAGCCTCTAATCGAAATTGAAGGCAAACCCATCGTAGCTCATGTTATCGATATGTTTCCAGGGGAGCGGGATTTTATTTTTATCTGCAACCAAGATCACTTGGATAACCCAGATTACGCAATGGAATCGATCCTAAGGCAATACTGCCCGACGGGTCGTATCATCGGTATCCCACCACACAAGCTTGGCCCGATTCACGCGGTAAGGCAAGTTGAACACTTGATCGATCCAGATCGTCCAGTTATTGTTAACTATTGCGATTTTACTTGCTATTGGAACTGGCGGCATTTCAAGGAATTCGTTGCAAAAGTAGCTTGTACAGGGGCTATACCAGCGTACAAAGGTTTTCATCCCCACACGCTTGGCAGCACCAATTACGCCTATATGCGCGAAGCCAGCGGCTGGGTTCAGGATATTCAAGAAAAGCAGCCTTACACTAATAACCGCATGGAAGAATTCGCCTCCAGTGGAACCTACTACTTCGCCTCGGGAAAAATCATGAGCGAAGCCTTCCGTATGACGATGGATCGGGAGCTGAATGTTGGCGGGGAATACTACGTTAGCCTTGCCTACAAATCGATACTCGCAGCAGACCATCGCGTAGCAGTTTATCCGCTTCAGCATTTCATGCAGTGGGGTACCCCTGACGATGTTGCCGAATACAATGGCTGGTCGGCAGCTTTTAATCAATTAATAGTTAAAGAAAACACAAATCCTACTCCTAAAGGATCATTAGTGATTCCAATGGCAGGATTGGGACAGCGTTTTGTAGATGAAGGCTATAGCGTAACTAAACCACTCATCCCCGTGTCTGGGAAATCGATGGTAACACAGGCTACTCACGATTTGCCTGCAGCGGTTCATCATGTATTCGTTCTGAGAAGAGATATGCCCGGGCATCAGGAGATCGCTAACGAACTTAAACACACCTATCCAGAAGCTATCATCGAAACCCTGCCCGGCATCACTGAAGGTCAAGCCTGCACCGCTTTGCTCGGACAGGAAGCGCTTGAGCGCGCAATAGGTAGCGCGCCAGGACCTGTTACCTTTGGCGCCTGCGACAACGGGGCGCTATACAATACCCAAGCTTTCCAGCAGTTGGCCGACAATCCAGATGTGGACGTTATCGTCTGGGGAGTTCGCGGTCATGCCAACGCCGTGCGCCACCCCAAAATGTACGGCTGGATCAATGCCGAGAATGGCCGAATAAATGGAATCTCTGTCAAAACGCCGCTTGAGTCGCCTGCGACTGACCCCATTGTTCTTGGCACTTTCACATTCCGTCGTGCCGAAGATTTTCGCCGGGTCGTGGAACATCTCATTACCCGGGACGGGCGCATCAACGGTGAATTTTATATTGACTCAGGTATCAACGATGCCATCGAGCTTGGCTTGCGCTGCCATTTGTTCGAGGTAGACAACTTCTTGTCCTGGGGAACGCCCAATGACTTGCGTACTTTTGAGTATTGGCAATCCTGTTTTCACAAGTGGGCTAGTCATCCCTACCGCTTGGAACTGGATGCACGCATTCCAAATGAATCAATCAGTAACTTGGAAATTCGTTATCAAGCAATCATTCCTGAATTGCCTAAGAAATCCACATGATCAGGCGCGAGCTGGCCATATTTCTTGTCGTTGGCGCATTGACGGTAGTCATTGATTTTCTGACTTATCGCGGCTTGATCTGGGCGCAACTGCTTGGCGTGGACGGCGCCAAAGGCATCGGCTTCTTAACAGGCACGGTGTTTGCCTACTTTGCTAACCGTTTTTGGACATTTGGACATAAAGTTCATGCCGTTGGCAGCGTCTGGCGATTCATTGTTGTGTATTCGCTTACTTTGGCTGCAAATGTGTTGGTAAACTCATTCTTAATTACCTGGCTGCCTAATCATGTGCCCGCTTTATTGGATAAGCTGATTGCTGCAAACACATTTATTTCGGCCTATAAGCCCATTTACAATCAAATGAATATAATTCTAAGTAAAATTACGATTCAGGAAGCCGGTATTCAGATAGCTTTCCTGGTAGCGACAGTTACCTCGGCAAACTTAAATTTTATTGGCATGAAGTTTTTTGTTTTCAAAACCGCCCCAGTTCGGAAGTAGCTATGAAATTTTCCCTTATCATCCCTTGCTACAACGAAGCAGCTAATCTTCCTTTGCTATTAGATCGATGCAAGGAACTGACTCACCGACCCGATATTGAAATTATCCTGGTTGATAATGGCTCAACAGACAACAGTCCCGAGGTCCTGCTAAACCTGCTTCCCCAGTATCCCGGCTGCCGTAGCGTTCGCGTCGAAAAAAACCAGGGTTACGGGTTTGGCATTCTCGCGGGGCTCAGAGCGGCAACCGGTGAAATACTCGGCTGGACTCATGCCGACATGCAGACCGATCCGCAGGACGCATTGCAAGGCTTAGCGCTTTTTGACAAGCATGGCGTGGACATCTTTGTAAAAGGCCAGCGCTACGGGCGCCCTTTAGCAGATATGGTTTTCACACTAGGCATGAGCGTTTTTGAAACCATGCTGCTCGGCAAGCCGCTGTGGGACATCAACGCACAACCCACGATTTTTTCACGAACCTTTTTCGAAACATGGCTTGAGCCGCCCTGCGACTTTTCGCTTGATCTTTATGTCTATTACCAGGCTCGCTGCAAGCGCCTCGAAATACATCGTTTCCCCGTAAGGTTTGGCGAGCGGGCGCACGGCGTTTCGCACTGGAACGTTAACTGGGCCGCAAAGCGAAAATTCATTCGTCGAACCGTGGATTTCAGTTTGCAATTAAGAAAGAGCTTCAAGATATGAAGATCATTGCGCATCGCCGTAATACGATACAGGACCTTAAGGCTACTCCCAAAGAATATGGCGTCGAAGTTGATATTCGTAGCCGTGGCGAACAGCTAATCATTCATCATGATCCTTTCGTCGCTGGCGAGTCCTTCGATGACTGGATTGACACTTATCAACATGGAACGCTGATACTGAATATCAAAGAAGAAGGACTTGAGAGTCGTTTGATCGCCCTGATGCAAGCGCATGGCATCGATGACTATTTTTTTCTCGATCAATCTTTCCCGTTCCTTGTGAAATGGGCTAAAGCAGGTGAGCATCGTTGTGCTATACGCGTATCCGAATTTGAGTCTATCGAAACGGCGCTGACTTTGGCCGACAAAGTAGACTGGGTTTGGGTGGACTGCTTTACCTGTTTCCCACTCAGCCAGGAAGACGCACAACGACTTAAGATCGCAGGCTTCAAGCTTTGTCTTGTTTCCCCCGAACTGCAAGGACGTGAGGCTGAAACTGAAATCCCTTTGCTGGTACAGATTCTTGCTGAACGAGGTATTCAAGCGGATGCTGTCTGTACCAAGCGTCCGGATTTGTGGGAAAAATCGGCTGGGTACATATGAAAAAATTGTGTATTCATCCACTGTTTTTGCTTGGAATGGCGATCCGTCTGGTGCTGATATTTACCATGGCGCCTCTTGCCGTAAGTGACTGGTATGCGCCTTTCCTTGATTCAAGTACAGCTCGTTTCACACTTGACCCTTGGTCAGTCTGGTTGGATGGCGGCGGCACTCCGGCTGCGTTCCCTTATGGCTATGTTATGTGGCTGGTATTTTTACCGCTTACCATTGCGGCAAAATTCATTGAGTTCCCTTTGCGGTACGGCTATGAGTTCACTCTCTTGGCGGCTGACATTTCACTGCTGTTAGTATTGCGCCAGTTGCTACCAGGACGAGATCGTCTGTTATTAGCAGTTTACTGGTTATCGCCTATTGTGATACTCGCCAGCTATGGCTTAGGGCTTAACGACTTGATACCCGTGCTGCTGCTGACCCTATCGCTGTTTCTCACCAAGAAGTTGAAGTTGAAGTTTGCCGGTGCTGCGTGCATAGTCGCGATTTCTGCCAAATTGAGCATGATGCTGGCATTGCCGTTCTTTTTGATCTATCTGTTCAACAACCGCTCCTTAAGGCAGCTTTTGCCTCAGTTTTTAACTGGATTGCTTTTCGCAGGAGCGTTGCTGATTTTGCCTTTTCTTTTTTCCGGCAGCGGTTTGCATATGTTATTTAGTAACCCGGAAATGGGTAAGGTGTATCGCTTAGCTATAAACCTTGGCGACAATGTCCTTATCTACATAGTTCCATTAATCTACCTAATGACGCTCTACATGGTTTGGCGAGTACGATGCCTCAATTATGATTTATTCCATGCTACGTTAGGGATCGCTTTTCTTTTAGTCGTACTGATGACGCCAGCCTCCCCAGGTTGGTTCATATGGGCTATTCCATTGTTGGTGAGCTATCAGGCCGTGAGCGGACGAATTGCAGTAATTCTGACAGGAATTTTTTCAGCACTCTATGTACTAAGCAGCTTACTCGCAACCCCAATCAGATTTCTCAGTGCTGGCCAGCTTGATGTAGTCGATGCGTTTCATCTTTCTGAGCAACTGAGCAATCATGCCGTATCCTTTTTACATACAATCATGGTCGCGACCGGCATCATCCTTGCCATGCGCATTTGGCGAGAAACCGTCAGTCGCAACGACTATTTCCGCCTTAGCCGAAAACCGTTTGTAATTGGTATTGCCGGCGATTCGGGAGCGGGTAAAGATACCTTTTCTGACGCTATCAAGGGCTTGTTCGGCACCCACTCAGTCACAACCTTATCAGGCGATGATTACCACCTTTGGGACCGCCAAAAGCCAATGTGGCAAGTTATGACTCACTTAAATCCCATGGCTAACGATCTGGAGGGATTTGCAAACGACTTGGTGGCCCTAGTGGATGGCAAGAGCATCCAATCCCGGCATTATGAGCATCAAACTGGCCGCATGGGTCGCCCGTTCAACATCAAGAGCAATGACATTATTATTGCCAGCGGTTTACATTCGCTCTATCTCCCTATTCTTCGGGAATGCTATAACCTCAGCGTCTATTTGGATATAGACGAAAATCTACGCCGACATTTTAAGCTTCAAAGAGATGTCCATCAACGGGGGCATACCGTTGAAATGGTGTCGTCTTCATTCGAAAAGAGGGAGCCCGATTCCGTGCGTTTTATCAGGCCACAAGCGTCTCATGCGGATCTTGTTTTATCCCTGCAGCCTATTCATCCTCGTATTCTGGAAAATCTAAACGAAAAACATCCGCTACGCTTCAAAGTCGTGGCACGTTCTCGTCATGGGTTTAACGAGCAATCCTTGACTAGGATGCTTGTCGGCATGTGTGGTTTACACGTAGATATGGTGGTCAGTAGCGATGCTTCTGAGGTTGAACTTACGATTGAAGGTGAGACCTCTGCACAGGACATTGCGCTGGCAGCGAAAATGATTTGTCCTCGTATTTTCGAGTTTCTCGATATTCATCCTAAATGGCAAGATGGAGTCATTGGGTTAATGCAGTTGATTACCCTGTCTCATATTAATCAAGCACTCACTAAACGATTCATATGATAAAAATTTATTCAGAAGAACGATTTTGTCGCCTTCCAGATGCCATTCTTTTTGATACGGATAACACTTTGTATCCATATGATCCGGCTCATGCAGAAGCCCAGCAAGCTGTAAGAAATAAAGTGGTCAATACCTTCTCAATCAAGCCGTCGGATTTCGACAAAGCCTTTAAAGAAGCTCGGCTACAGGTCAAGACACGGCTCAAACACACAGCGTCATCGCATAGCCGTCTTTTATACATGCAGCGAATGCTGGAAATTATGGGACTGGGTTCACAGGTTCTTCTTGCACTAGACTTTGAACAAACTTATTGGCGAACGTTTCTTAGCAATGCCGTATTGTTTGATGAGGTAAAAGAACTCTTGGATGACCTGCGACTGCTAGGTATCCCAACTGCCATTGTTACTGATCTGACAGCTCAGATACAGTTTCGTAAAGTAGTTTACTTTGGGTTAGACCACTACTTCGACTATATCGTGACTAGCGAAGAAGCTGGGTTTGACAAACCCCATGAAGCGCCATTTCAAATTGCGCTGGAAAAAATGCGCCCGAAAGGTGATTGTATTTGGATGATCGGGGACAACCCAGTCAACGATATTCGTGGTGGACGTGAACAAATTAACGCGGTCACTTTGCAAAAGATTCATGAAGGAACAAAGCTTGGTACGGGCGAAAATGCTCCCGATGCAGCCTTTAATGAGTTCGCTGAACTAAGGCGTCTGATTGCTCGCCTGGGAGATGAATATGAATAGCGTTACCGATACATTGAAAGCCTCTGTCATTGAATACTGCTCTACTATTGGCACAGACCCTTTACTCGTCCAGGGAGCCGGCGGCAATGTTTCTTGGAAAGATGGAGATACTCTCTGGGTAAAGGCCTCTGGTACCTGGCTAGCAGAGGCTGCTGAAAAGGATATTTTTGTAGCCGTGGACTTACCTTTCCTCCGTACTGCAATAGAAACTGGCAATTTTTCTGTGACCCCACGTCTGTGTGGAGAGTCACTGTTAAGACCCTCTATAGAGACGCTGCTGCATGCTTTGATGCCACATCGGGTTGTAGTACATCTGCATGCAATTGAAATTTTGGCACATTTGGTTCGTGACAACTGCCAAACTGACTTCCAGTTACTAATTGACGCATCCATTGATTGGACAACAGTAGACTACTATAAGCCTGGCGCAGCTCTCGCAGCTGCTGTTAGCGCGGCGCTTGCTCAGAAGCCAAACCGTGATGTACTTTTTTTAAAAAATCACGGTGTCGTGATCGGTGGAGCTGACGTTGCCGAAGTGAGCCGCATTCTCTATATGTTAACTACTGCTTTAAGTCCCTCTCCATCTAGCGTTTGTAGAAAATTGCTGCCAAAGTTACCAACGTCATTAGGCCAATGTGGTCAATACGCTCCCGTTCAAGATGCTGATACACTTCAGTTGGCATTAAATACAGAGCTTTTCAATCGGTTGAATTCTAAATGGGCTCTATACCCCGACCACGTGGTATTTTTAGGAGCACAGGCTTATGCATATAAAACATGGGAAGCCTTTCGAAAAGAAAATATCACCAAGGACGAGCCACCCGAGCTTATTTTTATTCAGGCTAAAGGAGTGTTTGTGAAACCGACCTTCAGCAAGGCAAAGCATGCACAATTACGCTGTTATTACGATGTATTAGTGAGACAGAGTCCCCATTCGCCCGTCAAGGTGCTTACACATGCGCAAATTGCGGAGTTGCTAAACTGGGATGCCGAACACTATCGAATGAATCTTGCGAAGTAATAAAAAATCACAAAACCAACATAGATGGCACTAAATTTATCATGATAAAAACAATATTGGCCTTTCCAAAAATTGCACGTAATAGCATGTTTAAAATGGAAAGTCCGACCAGTAACGAGTCTACTCAAAGCGGCCCTGCTCCAACTAGTTTGTTTGTGTTAACTGTATTTTTTTACGTTATGTATCAACTGGCAATGCAGCCCAATTGGGTATTGGGTGGTGAGATGTGGGCCGAAATGGCCACTAACTATTTCCCGATTGCAAGCTCTCCATCTTATTTTCAGAAAATTTTCACCACAGATGCAGGGTATATTCCTGCTCCGCAACGGTTAATCGCTCTCACTGGCAAGGTGTTCAACCTGCCTGCATCATCAATCCCATATTTCTACACATGGTCTGCAATTCTTTTAACAGGCATGATGATTGGTGCCTTTTGTATGGCGCAATTTCGCGTTGTTGTAAAAAGTGATGCGCTACGTTTTTTCACGGCTATTGCTGTTTTAGTTGTCGCTGACTTTGAAACCAGGACATTTATTAACTTTAGCTATTTTGCGGCATTCTTTGTTGCCATCGTCACGGCTCTTGCTTTAGTCAATGACTCTGAAGAAGTGCCTTGGTGGGCGTGGTTTATTCCAATCTTGATGGTTTCCAAACCCGCAGTTCTCACAGCATTCCCCGCCATGATTATCGTGGCGGCGGTGAGTAAGCCAAGATTTCGCTGGATAACGGTTGTGGCAGCCGTTCTTTGCATTGGGCAAATTACGCAGATGGTAATCAGCCAAAAAACTGGAATGATGCCACAGACCAATATAATTACTTTCTCATCGAAATTGATTGCATCAGTTAAATATTTTTTTGGATTCTTAGGTGGTTATGTTTTTGGTCAGAATTATCAGCTTAACAAATACTTTTCGATGCTAGCTGGCTTACTTGTCTTTTGCTCAAGTGGATTTGTTGTTTTTAAGAAGCAAAACAAGGCTGGATCCCTAATTATTATTGGATGTTTGCTTCTATTTTTTAATGTGCTATTGAACTCTTTCGCTTTAAGTGATAGCTGGAATAGAGATATGGCACGGCTCGCGGGGCTTCCTGTTTATAGACACATAATCGTAGGATTTTTCGGTTGTATACTGGTCGTTGTAGGTGTGTTCGCCAGCCTAACAGACGTGATGGCCGCATCATACAAATCCCGGCTATTTAACTCTTTAGGAACTGTGTTTTTTCTCATTTGGTTTATTGCAACCGGCTGGCTCTCTTTTGGCTCTACAATTAGCAGGGAGCCAACTTCCCCAATGCTAAATAGCTCTCAGTGGCAGAGCATGTCGAAAGTCATTGATTCAGATGAGCCTGTTTTTTGCGTGCCTATTGATCCATTTAGTTGGTCGGGTGGAATATATGGTAAAAACTGCTCCTTGCTTAATCCGTCCATGAATATGGGGCAGGAGTATCGAGCGATAAACCAGGAAAATAATACTTACTCTTTTGAATTCAGTCCACCGGCGTGGGTATCTCCACACTACGTTATTTCTATGGGAATTCTTGTCAAGCCCTCCACACTAAAAAGCACACAGATTGTGGCCAAGGCAAGTTTGGCATCAGCCACTGGTGAACATTCTGAAATGTTTGGTGAACGAGAACTGCCAGCTACAGGCGGATTGATTCTACTTTCAGGCTTGCCTAGTTCCAAGATAACGGGTGTAAATTCTGTCAAGATCGAATTCAATGTCCCCGTTGAAATTAGATTCATTACAGAACCATCCAATACGAACCCAGCTATTCTTTGGATGGGACAAGCCGTCTCAAAAGTTGCAAAGATTTATGAGGGCAAGATCGTTCATCAACCGCCACAAAATCGTGGCAAAGAAGATGGTTTATTTTTGGTGCAAAATGGACTTCGCCGGTGGATTTCGAGTCCAGACTGGATTACCCGTAATGGATTCAAACCAACCGACATCACCCAGATTGATTCTTCTGAATTCAATTCTATTTGTGAGGATCCGCAGTCACTTCAGAATTAGAAAAACCCACAGATCAATACCTATTTACTCTCGGAATACCGCAAGGTAGCTTACATACCAATTAAAACTTGAATGATAATTTTCTGGATGGAAAAGTGGTAATAAATATAAAGCAGATCTACGACGAATCTATGGACGGGATCTCCGTAAATCTGATAATTACTAGTGAACTAGATATAAAATAAATATGAGTCTAACCATATCTGCAATCATAGTTAATTACAACGCAGGCGAATTACTGCGTAGCTGCGTCGATTCTTTGCTGAATTGTCCACTGGAAATCGAAATCATCGTAGTTGATAACGCCTCACAAGACACTAGTATAAATTCCATGCTGGGAACGGATCGAGTGCAAGTTATCAGAAATAATAAAAACCGAGGCTTTGCCGCTGCATGCAATCAGGGTATTGTCCTTGCTAAAGCAGATAATATCCTTTTTTTAAATCCTGATTGCTCGTTTATCCCTGGAACATTACAGGAACTTCTTAAATATTTACATGAAGATCCCAAAGCAGGCATGGCTGGTGGACTCTTATTGAATATGGATGGCACTGAGCAGGGAGGTGGTCGGCGTGCCGTACCCACACCATGGCGCTCTTTTGTGCGGGCTTTCGGATTATCACGATTTTCTCATCGATGGCCCAAGCTATTTTTTGACTTCCATCTTCATAAACAGCCACTCCCCGATGGCCCCATTGAGGTCGAAGCCATTTCCGGTGCGTGTATGTTGGTCAAACGTGAAGTTCTGGCGCAAGTCGGAACGTGGGATGAAGAATATTTTTTGCATTGCGAAGATTTGGATTGGTGCATGCGTATAAGACAGGCGGGCTGGAAGGTGTTGTTTGTTCCAACTGCGCAAATTACCCATGCATTAGGGGTTTGCGGTAGAAATAGGCCGATATTTGTAGAATGGCACAAGCACAAGGGAATGATGCGGTTTTATCGGAAATTCTTTAAACACCAATATCCTGGTGTGTTGATGTGGCTAGTGGCAGCGGGAATTTGGCTACGGTTTAGTCTTGTGGTTGCTTACTACACTACTATGCGTGTTGGTCGGGTATTCGGAATTGAGCATGCCTTATAGCCAATTACTTTTCGACTTTTTTTAACCAAATAACAATAAAGTCGCGACTTTATTGTTATTTGGTTAAACTTAGCCAATGAAACGTTATCTTGATGAATTAGTACTGAAAGATTTGACCACTAAGCTGGTAGTGCTGACTGGACCACGACAAGTCGGTAAAACAACGCTTGCCCGGCAATTGATGCAGGAGTTCGCGAATGCTCAATACCTCAACTGGGATGTGTTGCTGGACAGAGGGGTGCTGCAGCGCCAGTCATGGAATCCACGCGCCAAGCTGCTTGTCATGGATGAGATTCACAAAATGCCAAATTGGAAGGGCTGGCTCAAGGGGATAGTGGACGGGCGCTCAAAAGAACAAGCACTCTTAGTCACTGGTAGCGCACGTATGGAAACGTTCCGTCAGGGCGGAGATTCATTGGCGGGGCGTTATTTTGCATTCCGTTTACATCCATTTTCGGTGCGCGAATGGAGTGATCAGCAGCATGTTAAACCTGCCGATGCTTTGGATCATTTGTTAGCGAGAGGCGGCTTTCCAGAGCCATGTCTGGCTATTGATTCAGTACAGGCTGATCGCTGGCGCATACAGTACTTCAACGATTTGATTCGTGAAGATGTGTTGGAGTTTTCGCGCCTGCAGGAAATTAATACCATGCGTCTGTTTGTGGAGTTGCTGCGCGAACGTGTTGGTTCCCCCCTTTCGTTGGCATCCATAGCCCGGGATTTAGCAATTTCACCAGCAACATTGAAACGCTATTTGGATATTCTGCAGGCGTTATTCATCGTTTTTACTGTTCAACCTTGGCATCACAATATTGCCCGCGCTATTTTACAAAGCCCCAAAGTATATTTTTTTGATACTGGGTTGGTTCGAGGTGACGAAGGTGTTCGTCTGGAAAATGCTGTTGCAGGAATGCTATTAAAGCATGTGCATTTTTTGCAAGATAGCGCGGGAAGAACAGCTGGCTTACATTACATTCGTACGAAGGATGGAACGGAAGTAGATTTTGCCCTCAGCGAAGAAGGCAAACTGATACAAATGATTGAATGTAAGCTAGGCGATAATAAGCCACATAGAGGCCTGTTAAGATTTGCTCAACAATTTCCTGATGCTGAAGCCGTACAGATTGTTTATGGCTTACGTCAAGAAGAGTTTCGTAATGGCATCAGTATTACTGATGCCGCAAATTGGCTTATGGGATTGTCAGCATAATGAGTAAATTTTCAGCAATTGTTTACGAATTTATATCACCCCACACCAATTTAAAGCTTTTGGTCGCTACATGGGTGCAGCTCCCACAAAGCTCAAAATCTCAAACTTAAAAGTTGGAGTTCAAGCATGACTGATGCCGATTTCAAGAATCGTATAGGTATCCTTGGCGCATCCAGTTTAGTAGGGGAATGTCTATTGCCTATGCTAGCTGCGATAAATTGGTATGTGACGGCATATTCTCGTAAGGCGATTGCTGAAGATAAGAAGATACATTGGCTGCGATTACCGCAATGCACTACCCAGCTCGAAGATGAAATCACACCGTTTTGGATTTGCGTCGCGCCTATTTGGGTGCTTCCTGATTACTTCGATCTTTTCAAAAAGCACGGAGCAAAACGCATTGTGGTACTTTCATCCACTAGTCGATTCACTAAGGATGATTCTATCGACATGGAAGAACAGGCGATAGCTCGCAAGCTGACTGATGCGGAGCAACGGGTACGCAAATGGGCGGAAAACCATGGGGTGGAATGGGTGATTCTGCGCCCTACTCTGATTTATGGCTTGGGGCGGGACAAAAACATCTCTGAGATTGCTCGCTTTATCCGTCGCTTTGGATTTTTTCCATTGTTTGGCAAGGCCAACGGCCTACGGCAGCCTATCCATGCAGAAGATGTAGCGAGCGCATGTCTAGCTGCATTACAAGCATCTAACACAGCCAATCGAGCCTACAATATTTCGGGCGGCGAAACACTCAGTTATCGCGAGATGGTTATACGTATATTTTCTGCACTTAGCTTACGTCCCCGAATATTATCTGTCCCACTTTGGTTTTTTGGGCTTGCTATATCACTATTACGCCGCATACCGCGTTATCGAAAGTGGTCGACAGCTATGGCCGTGCGCATGAATCAAGATTTAGTGTTCGATCACTCAGAAGCCAGTCGGGATTTTGGTTTTAATCCAAGGATTTTTGAGCTCTCGACCACAGATTTACCGACATAAATATACAATTGCGGGCACGGGCCCGCACCTACGAAATTATTACCTTTCAGTTAAACCAGCCTGTAATCGTCAGCAAGCTATCCCACATTCATTTATTAACCATTTGACTGTATAGTAGCCGCCAGCCGAAGGTTGATCGTCAACTAAAGGTTTATGTTTAACCCTACATTATTGAGGTGAGCCATGAAATTACTAATGCATTCCCTTTCTTTATCGCTAGTAGTGGGTTG
>Ga0208262_1000246_pt1 | contig 21400 bp, 17 predicted proteins | sample LakWasMet15_LOW5_2_FD_183863 | JGI IMG/M metagenome (GOLD analysis project Ga0208262, IMG submission 183863) | Freshwater sediment methanotrophic microbial communities from Lake Washington under simulated oxygen tension - Sediment Metagenome... | ecosystem: Environmental > Aquatic > Freshwater >... | reverse complement strand
CTGGGGTTGTAGCCGCCATCCCTTCCGTCCGGAAGCAACGAAGTAGCGGTCCCCAGCGGCCGCTTTTCTTTATCCAAACACCGAGGGCATTGCCATGACCCACCACCTGATACTCGGCGCCGGCCCGGCCGGCGTGATCGCCGCCGAAACCATCCGCAAGCACGCGCCCAGGGACCGCATCACCATCGTCGGCGACGAGCGCGAGCCACCGTACTCGCGCATGGCCATTCCTTACCTGCTGATGGGCAACGTGGACGAGCGCGGCACCTACCTGCGCAAGGGTGCGCTGCACTATGCCGAACTGAAGATCGATCTGGTGCAGGGCCGGGCGCTGCAGGTGGACACGCAGGCGCGTACGGTGCGGCTGGACAATGGCCACACGCTCCAGTTCGACACGCTGCTGATTGCCACCGGCTCCAGCCCGGTGCGCCCGCCGATACCGGGCATGGACTGCGCCGGCGTGCACCCGTGCTGGACGCTGGCCGATGCCCGCGCTATTCAATCGCTGGCAACCAAGGGGGCGCGGGTGCTGCAGATGGGGGCCGGCTTCATCGGCTGCATCATCATGGAAGCACTGGCGGCGCGCGGCGTGCACCTGAGCGTGGTGGAGATGGGCGACCGCATGGTGCCGCGCATGATGGGCCCGGTGGCCGGCGGCATGATTCGCGATTGGTGCGAGGCCAAGGGCGTGGCGGTGTTCACCGGCACGCGGGTGGAGGCGATCGAGGCCGGCAGCCCCTTGAATGTGCGTCTGTCCAATGGCAAGACGGTGGCGGCCGATCTGGTGATCAGCGCCACCGGGGTCAAGCCGGCCATCGGCTTCCTGCAGAGTTCCGGCGTCACCTGCCTGCTGGGGGTGTTGACCGATGAACACCTGCAGACCAACGTGCCCGGCGTCTACGCCGCTGGCGACTGTGCCGAGGCTTTCGACAAGGTGTCGGGCAAGACCATCGTGAGCGCCATTCAACCCAATGCCGCCGAGCAGGCGCGGGTGGCAGCTCTCAACATGGTCGCCTTCGGCCAGGGTGCCGCCGCCAAGGCCGAGCTCAAGGGCGTGACGCAGATCAACGTGCTCGACACGCTGGGCCTGATCTCCGCCAGCTTCGGCGACTGGGCCGGCGTGGCGGGCGGCCAGCATGCCGAGCTGACCGACAGCCAGGCCGGCCGGCACCTGAGCCTGCAGTTCAAGGACGACGTGCTGGTGGGCTGCAACTCGGTCGGCTGGACCCAGCACGTCGGCGTGATGCGCGGCCTGGTGGAGGGCCAGGTGAAGCTGGGGCCATGGAAGGATGCGCTGCTGCGCGACCCGACCCAACTGATGCATGCCTACTTGGCCAGCGCCCAGGCCCAGGGTGGCTGGAGCGGCGCGCAGGACGAGCGCCGCCGCTAGCCAGACGCATCCCCAGACGCATCGCCAGACGCACTCATGCGCATCACCTTCAAGCTCTTTGCGCAACTGACCGACTACCTGCCGGTCGAGGCCCGGCACACCAATGTGATTGAACTGGACGTGTCCCCCGAGGCCAGCATCAGCCAGATCATCGAGCCCTACGGCATGCCGCCCAAGCTGGTGCACCTGGTGCTGGTCAACGGCAGCTACGTGGCGCCGGCGCAGCGCCAGACACAAACCCTGCAGCCGGGCGATGTGCTGGCCATCTGGCCGCCGATTGCCGGGGGCTAGCGTGGGCTGGCCCGCCGGCCGCGCGCGAGCCTGACCAAGCCATGCAATCGCACTACGCTGCGCAGTTTGACCGCGAGATGGGCTGCACCGAGCCGGAGTGGCTGGCCAGCGTGCCGCGCGCCCTGGCCGGCCACCCGCACCAGCTTGCCGGGCAGACGCTGACCGTGCAAATAGGCGAAGGCACGCTGCGCCTGAGCTGGCAGGTGGCTGAGCCGCGCGTGATCGCGCTGGCACGCATTCCGCGCCTGCTGGTGCACTTTGCCTTCGACCGGCTGGACGATGCGCAGCGTCTGGCGTTCATGCGGCACTTCGATTTGTACATGCAGCGGGGCGGCGGCTAGATTGCGGTGTGCGAATACCGGATTCTTGGTATTGATGCCCTTGCGATGATTCGATACGGTCGACCCAGACTATCGGAGCACCGGCATGAATGTGGCGAACCTGAAGATCGGAACCAGACTCGGCGCTGGCTTTGGCCTGCTCAATCTCATGATGCTGGCCATGGTGGTGATTGGCCTGCTGCGCTTTGCCAACGTCGGCGAGGTCAACAACCGGATCATCGAGAAGGACTGGGTCAAGGCAGAGGCTGCCAACGTCATCAACGCCACCACGCGGGCCAATGCGCGGCGCACGCTGGAGCTGCTGATTGCCACGGACAAGACCCAGCTCACCCAGATCAACGGCTTCATCAGCGCCAACAAGAAGACCATTGACGAGGCCGTGGCAACGCTCGACGGCCTGATCTACCTGCCCGAGGGCAAGGCGCTGCTGGCCAGGCTGAAGGAGGCGCGCGGCCGGTACGTCCAATCGTTCAGCAAGGTTGCCAAGCTGACCGAGGAGGGAAAGAAGGATGAGGCGCTTGCCCTCATGATCGGCGACACCCTGCCGGCGCTGGATGCGCTGCAGGCGCCGATCGACGCCCTGACCGAGCTGCAGAAGCGGATCGTGGTGGCCAGCAGCGCGGAGATCCGGCGCGACATCGACTCGGCACGCCTGCTGCTGATTGCGCTGGGCGCGCTCGCCCTGGTTGCCGGCGTGGCCCTGGCGTGGTGGATCACCCGCTCGATCACCGGCCCGACGCAGCGCGCCGTGCGGGTTGCACAGACGGTGTCGGGCGGCAACCTGACCAGCGCGATCGAAGTCACCAGCACCGACGAGACGGGGCAACTGCTGCAGGCGCTCAAGGACATGAACCACAGCCTGTGCCGGATCGTCGGGCAGGTTCGTGGCGGCACCGACGCCATCGCCACCGCCACCAGCCAGATTGCCGCCGGCAACCTGGACCTGTCCTCGCGCACCGAGGAGCAGGCCAGCGCGCTGCAGCAAACCGCGGCTTCCATGGAGCAACTGGCCGCCACCATCAAGCAGAACTTCGAGAGCGGCAAGCAGGCCAACCAACTTGCCGCCTCGGCCTCGCAGGTGGCGCTCAAGGGTGGGCAGGTGGTGTCCCAGGTGGTGCACACGATGGAGGCCATCAACGTGTCCTCCAGAAAGATTGCCGACATCATCGGCGTGATCGACGGCATTGCCTTCCAGACCAACATCCTGGCCCTGAACGCCGCCGTGGAAGCGGCCCGCGCCGGCGAGCAGGGCCGCGGCTTCGCGGTGGTGGCCAGCGAGGTGCGCAGCCTGGCCGGCCGCTCCGCCACGGCGGCCAAGGAGATCAAGACCCTGATTGGCGAATCGGTGGCCAACGTCGATCAGGGCTGCAAGCTGGTCGAGCAGGCCGGCAGCACCATGGACGAGATCGTGGTCAGCGTTCGGCGCGTGACCGACATCATGGGCGAGATCAGCATGGCCAGCCAGGAGCAGACGTCCGGCGTCGATCAGATCAACCAGGCGGTGGGCCAGATGGACCAGGTCACGCAACAGAACGCGGCCCTGGTCGAACAGGCCGCGGCGGCGGCGCAGTCGCTGGAGTTCCAGGCGAAGAACCTGGTCGAGGTGGTCAGCGTGTTTCAGCTTGCCAACGAAGGGGCGTGACACATGGCCTACTTTGTCTGGGGTGACGACCTCAACATCGATCTTGGGCCGATCGATGACGACCATCGGCAACTGGTGGACTGCGTCAACCAGCTCCATACGGCTACCAGCGAGGGCCGTGGGCAGGAAGTCGTGGCCGGCATCCTGAACAGCCTGATCGCCTATACCCAGCAACACTTCGACCGGGAGGAGCGCCAGATGGAACGCTACCGGTTTCCCCATCTGGACGCCCATCGGCTGCAGCACCAACGGCTGATGCAGGAAGTGCAGACGCTCAGGGCGAAGTTCGACGCCGGCAGCATCACCGTGGCCTCGCAGGTGTCCACGCTGTTGCGCGACTGGTTGTCCCTGCACATCCGGCGCCACGACAAGGAACTGGGCAAGTACATCCAGCGCGCGGCGGGCCGGGCCAGATAGCACCCGGGCCGGGTGGTGGAAGGGCTTCGAGCCGTCCAATGGGCGTGCAGTCTGTCCGTTCTGGGTGCAGTGCATCGCGTGCTGCTGGCTGGGCGCGCGCAGGGTCGGTACAGTCTGGGCATTGCAATTTGCCATCCGAGCCGACCGATCATGAACAACCCCTCCATCCCGCCGGGCGGCCCTACCGCCTGGTCGCGCTTTGCCAGCAGCTGCGTGCGCGGATTCCACGCCTACGCGGGCTGGCTGGTCAGCATCAGTTGGCTGCGCTTCCTGCTCTGGTCCGTGGCCCTGATCGTTGTGGTGGGCATCGGCCACAACCTGCCGCCCTTCAGTTGGACCTATACCGAGATCCTGCGTGAACCGGACGCGGCGCGCCGGCCCATGAAGGTGCCGCAGCCGCCGCTACCGCCGATGCCCAGCATACGGATCGAGAAGTCGCCCGGCAAGGAGTCCGCCTCGGTGGGCAGGCCGGGCAAGGAGGCCGTGGACATCTCCATCGATGAACGCGGCGTGCGCATCACGCCGCGCGCGCCGGCGGCACCAGCCTCGGCCGCCGCGTCACAGCCGCAGCCTGCCGAGGGCGAGATCAACGTGCCCGGGGTGACCATCAAGCTGCCGGCCGAGGTGGACGGGCAGGGCGTGCGTGAGGCCATTGAAGAGGCGCGGCGGGATTTCCGCGCCGCCATCGAGGAGGCCAAGCGCGATGCCCGGGAGGCCGCGCGCGACGCCGACGAGGCGTTGCGCCCCAGGGTGATCACCCATCGCTACGGCGATGGGCTGATGCCGCTGACGATGTGGTTCATCCTGATCTCCGCCATCATCAAGGTCACCTACAAGGGCAAGGTGCAGGCCGAGGCCAAGGCGGCCCAGGCCACCGAGGTGGCCGAGTCCGAGTCGCTCAAGCGCCAGGTGATCGAGGCGCGCATGGCGGCGATGCAGGCGCAGGTGGAGCCGCACTTTCTGTTCAACACCCTGGCCAGCATCGACCACCTGATCGAGACCGACCCGCCACGCGCCAGCATCATGCAGAAGAACCTGATTGCGCTGCTGCGCGCCAGCATGCCGACCATGCGCGAGGCCAATGCCCAGGGCACGCGTGACCTGGGGCGCGAGCTGGCGGTGATCCGTCCCTACCTGGAAATCCTGAAGGTGCGCATGGAGGAGCGGCTGCAGACCGAGGTGCGCGTGAGCGACGGTCTGCTGTCTGCGGAGTTCCCGCCCATGATGCTGCAGAGTCTGGTGGAAAACGCCATCAAGCACGGCCTGGAGCCCAAGGCCGAAGGCGGCCGGCTGACCGTGAGTGCCGAGGTCATCCACGGCAAGCTAGCGGTGACCGTGGCCGACACCGGCCTGGGCTTCGGCAAGGCCGCCACCAACGGCACCGGCATTGGTTTGAGTAACATTCGCGAGCGGCTGGCCCTGCTGTATGGCAGCAAGGCCAATCTGAATGTGGCCGAGACACCCGGTGGTGGCACCTCGGTCACCATCACGGTGCCGTACACCGCGCGCACCGAGCCGGAACCCGCGGCCGCCGCGCCCAACCAGACGACCTGACTACGGAGTAGCCAAGATGACACGTGCCCTGATCGCCGACGATGAACGCCTGATGCGCGAGCAACTGCGCGCCCGCCTCAAGGAGGTGTGGCCTGAGCTGGAGATCGTCGCCGAGGCCAAGAATGGCCAGGAGGCGGTGGACCTGACGGCGCAGCATCACCCGGACATTGTGTTCCTGGACATTCGCATGCCGGTGCTCACCGGTGTGGACGCGGCGCGCCAGATCGCGCAGTTGCCGACCTACGAGGAGGCCGAGGGCTGGCCGGGTTGCGAGATTGTCTTCATCACTGCCTACGACCAGTACGCGGTGCAGGCCTTCGAGCAGGGTGTGGTCGATTACGTGCTCAAGCCAGCCGAACGCGAGCGCCTGATGGTGACGGTGCAGCGCATCAAGCAACGCATGGCCGAGCGCAGCCGGCCGGCCGAGAGCGACAGCGCGCCGGCGCCGCTGTTGTCGACGCACAGCCCGGACATGCAGCAACTGCTGCAGCGGCTGGCCGGCCAGCTCAATCCGTCGGGACCGCCCAAGCTGCAGTGGATCCAGGCCAGCGTGCGCCAGAGCATTCAGATGATTCCGGTGGAGGAGGTGCTGTTCTTCATCTCGGACGAAAAGTACACGCGGGTGCAGACCGCCAGCGTGGAGGCACTGATCCGCAAGCCGATCAAGGAACTGGTCGAGGAGATCGACATGAATCTGTTCTGGCAGATTCACCGCTCGACGCTGGTCAACATCAAGGCCATTTCCGGCGTGAGCCGTGACGAGCGCGGTCGCCAGTTGGTGAGCGTGCGCGGCAGCAACGAGAAGCTGGAAGTCAGCCGCAGCTATACCGGGCTGTTCAAGGCGATGTAGCGCTCCAGGGGTCGCAACGCGCCGCCACTTCGCGTGCATGTATCCGTCGGCCTCGCTCAATTGTGTTGTGCGTGATGTAGCACACAAGTTATTCTGTGTAAGCATAGTGATACATTACTTATGCTGGATATTCTATTTGGGTTCTGCGAATTGCTGTTACAAATAGCCCGAATGTACAAGTGACTGTGCCAGTCAGAGCGGGCGGCAAGGAGAGCACACTTGATTTCCGGTTCACGCAACATGACAAACAACGAGACGATCGAGTTCCCGCCGCTTATCGAAGACGAAGATCAGGACTGGACCACACGGCCCATTCCCCTTGAAGAGCTTCCTGTTTCGCATCGCATGTCGCGTGCCATGGGCTTGCTGGAGGAGCACCACCAGCGAATTGCCAAGGCGGTCTCCGCCATTTGGGGTCATCGGGAATGCAGCCTCTACCTGCAACGCCTCATCATGAACGGCGGCGAGGGGGCGGGGCGCGACCGCGTGGGCTTCAAGCCTGCCATCTTGTCGGCGCTGATCACCTTGGATCTGCTGCACGACAAAGAGTTTGGCGTCTTGTAGCGGCCAAGGGTGGCGGGGCTTCATGGATATCCCTGATGAGGTCAGCCCAAAGTTACAAGCTATCAGTGAGAACTATTTGTATCCTTCTGCAACACGATTGAAGCGAGTTGACTGGGCACGCTTTGGACGGTTTCTGGAGGTCTCCCATGTGGTACGGGTTTGTGTTTGGACTGCTGACCGGCGCGTTGCTGTGTTACTGGCGCGGCGCCAAGCTGACGAGCAGGTTGCGAAAACTACCCAAGAACTGGCCCATTCGCGTTCGCCCACTACTTAACAGCCGGGAGTTGAAGGCCTGGCTGTGGCTCTGCAACGCGATGTTTGACTGCCGCGTTCTGATCAAGGTGCCGGTGACTCGTTTTCTGGTGCCCACGGCTGGCGCTGACGCGGCTCGTTGGTTCAAGATATTGAACGAGGTGTACTGCACCTTTGTGGTGTGCGATATGGATGGCAAGGTTGTGGGCTGCGTGGATGTGACGGGCGCGGGTGGCCGAACAGTGGCCAGCCATGGACTCAAGCGTTCATTGCTGGCGCAGTGTGACTTGAGGTATTGGGTTGTTGACCCCGCCCGACCTGCACATCTGGAGCAGATTCGAGCGGACTTCTTTGGTGAGGCCGATCAGACGCGCGATGCAGGAGACAGTCTGCGCAGCCAATTTGAATGCGTGCGCGACAATCTGCTGGAGTCGGTTAGTCGACAACGCAGCGGCAAAGGTGGGCGTCACGGTGATGCCACTATCCCGGTCGAACCCAGCCCGAGGTTCGAGGAAGCCAGACTGGCCACGGAGTGGGAACGAAACTCGTTCTTGGCGCCGCTCGACAGCAGAGCGGTGCCATTGGAGAGCGCCACGGCCGCAACCAGCGGTGGTGTCGCATTCTCGACGTAGGCAACCATGCGTGACTGCGCAGTGCGTGGCCCTGTTGGGCGGGTATTTGTAGCAACGCTTTCATGACTACTTGATGCGGGTCTTCTTAGCGCTTGTGAATCGCCCCGGGTTTGAACTGACTTCCCTGGGTGATTCACGGTGATGGAGCCGGTGTTTGCCAATCTGCGCCACACTCAGACCATGAACACTAGAATCCAGGCACTCAATCGGCGCATGAAGCTCCTCCACTGTGGAGAGTGTGATAAGTGGTTCTTCTTGCAGCCTTGGTAGGCCGCATGCCTCATGCTCCGATTGTCCCGTCCTACAAAGTGGGTCGCCTGGGTCCTGGTTGCGGGCCTGCTCTTGGCCGCCGCCGCGATATCCGCCAGTGGTTTGTCCGACCAAGTCGTAGCCGCGGACTTGGTTGTTGTGCCAGGCAACACGGTTTACCCAGACGGCACGCTGTCGGATCGCCTTAAGGGCAGGCTGGACGCAGCGCTCGAGATTTCTCGTGCTGGCAACTGTCAGGCGATCATGGTCAGCGGCGCAGTAGGCTCTGAAGGCATAGATGAGTCCACAGCAATGCGCGCATACTTGATTCGGCAAGGAATACCTGAGTTTCGCGTCATCCAGGACGGTCAAGGCTTCAACACTGAGGCCACCGCAAGAAACGCAGCCGTTGCTATGCAAAAGCGAGGTCTTCGAACCGCGATTGCAGTGTCGCAATACTTTCATGTTCCACGCCTGCGCCTGCTGCTGCGGCGCCAAGGCGTTAGCGTCGTTGGAAGCTCGCACGCTCGGTACTTCGAGCTACGTGATGCTTACTCTCTTGCCAGAGAGGTTGTGGCTTGGGCCGGTCTACTCGTGCGCGCGGATGCGGCCTAAGGAACGCCTGATCATTCCATGACTTCTGCCGCGGCGAGTCCATTGGCGACGATTTCGGCGTCAATTGAGTGTCGCAGTCGGCCGTGTGGGGCCTTAGCGGCGCGTTTGGCGCTACCGCGATAGCGCACCTTGGAAGATGCGAAGATACGTTTGATCACTCCGATGACGCAACGCTGACCTCAATCGGCACGAACACTCAAGTCGGAAGCTGACCGGTTTCCTTCAGCGTGGTAGGCGGTGTTGGAGGAGCGCTTCTTGGAAGGCTTAAGTGTACGGACATCCCCGGATCACGGCTCTGCGGGATCGTTACTTGGCCACCTAGCACGCCAGTGACTAGGTTGTGGACCAAGAACAACCCCAGCCCCGACTGGCCTTGACCAAAGCGCGTTGTGAAGAACGGATCGAACGCATTCTTGCGCACCTCCTCTGGAATGCCCCGGCCGTTGTCGTGGTAGAAGAGATTGATCCACTGCCCGTCAGCCTGAGCTGTGAAATCGATCTGTCCGCCTTGCGAGCCGTCAAACCCGTGCACCAGGGAGTTTTCGATGAGGTTGTGAATGACTTGGCTGATTGCGCCAGCGTAGCTGTCCATGGCAATACCCGCCGGAATGTCATTGCAAATACGCACGGCCGCATCACGCAATCGTGCATCAAGTGACTTTGTGATCTCTTCCACTAGCAGGCACAAGTCGAACTTGCGCCGCGCCGCACTCGAATCGCCTGGAACGACCTCTTTGAAGCGATGCACCAACTTGGCGGCACGATCAACGCTGGAGGTGAGGATATGCATCGCTTCCGCCCCTTGGCTGATGAACTGATTGAGCGCCGAGCGCCGCAACGTACCATTCGCGCAATCCGCCGCAAACGAAATCATCAATTCGTCCAAGGTCGTTGCGACTACCAAGGCATTGCCAATCGGCGTGTTGAGCTCATGTGCCATGCCAGCCACCAAGCGCCCCATTGCCGCCAGTTTTTCCGCATGCACCAATTGCTGCATGGCGTGCTGAAGTTCAGCGTGCGCCATTTTCAGCTCCTCCCAGCGCGCTCGCGCGCTGGTCTCCGCCAAGTGACGATCGGTCACATCTTGCAGTGTCTCGATAGCCCCGATGAGTTTTCCTTGTTGGTCGCGTAAAGGTGCCGCTGTGTAGTACAGCCATCGGCCTTGACCGCGCAGATTCGGGAAATACTCTTCTACCTGATAGGCACCGTCGATTAGGGATGAGGGATGAGCCTCGTCTGCATAGCGTGTGGCGATCTCGCCCGCACAAACGCCATCGACAATTAGGTCAACCAGCGATGGCTGCTCTACCTGGTGAAACGCATGCCCGACATCCGTGCATCCCAACACATCACTGGCGCTCACGCCGGTCAGATTCTCGCAGGCGCGGTTCCAGTGCGTCACCCGATGCGCGGTATCAATCACGAACGCAGGTACTGGGCTACCGTCGACAATTTGCGTCAACTTGCGCTCGCTCGCTTGCGTAGCCATTCTGGCACGATGCAGTTCAGTGACGTTTCGCCCGATGCCACGGTAGCCGCAGAATTTTCCGTTGACGTCAAAAACTGGTCGGCCACTGACCGAGAACCTTAGCAACACGCCTGATTCGTCACCGACTTCGTACTCAAAATCGCGAAATGGCAAATGCCGCTCGCACGCGACAATATGGGCTCGCAGATGCTCCTCAGGGATTGCTCTGATGGGCAAATCCCAACGCCTGCGGCCCAGGAAGTCCACCTCCTTTAACGGCAGGTGATCCACTGACACTCTGGAGATGGCGGTGAAACGAAGCTCTGCGTCTTGCTCCCACGACCAGTCCGACGACAATTCCGCGAAATCGCGAAGCCGCGCGATTTCGCGCACTAGTTGTTCGTCTTGCCTACGGCGGTCTTTGGCGCGAGGTTTCCAAGCACCGTGTGTCATGGCTTAGCCTGTGTGGAGAGCAAGTCGCAGCCTTCAATACGCAGGGCGGCACGCGGTGTGCCATTGCGGCTGACCAGCCTGAGTTCGCCAGCTTGAGCTGCCGACGCAGCATCGGCAACCACGCGCTTCACATAATCTTCGGGCTGTGCAATGTGATCAGCTGCGTACAAGCCGAACCAAGTGTTGCGCCCACTGTGTTTGGCCAGATACAGTGCCTGGTCGGCCAGTTCCACAACCTGCGCCCATGACAGCAGACGCGGTAGCCCAGGGGCAAAAGGGAAACAGGCAAACCCGATCGAACAGGTCTTGTCGAGCTTGACGTTGCCGGCCAGTTCAAATGGCCGCGACGACACTGCCATGCGGACGCGCTCGGCGATCAGTGCTGCTTCAGCGCGATTGGTGGCGCGTGCCACCAGCAAGAACTCTTCCCCGCCCCAACGAACCAGGTAGTCGGAGGCTCGGAATACCTCCTGCAAGCGTTCACGCATTTGCACCAGCACCATGTCACCGCAGGCGTGGCCAAAAGTATCGTTGACCGATTTGAAGTGATCCAGATCCACCATGAAGAACACCAAATCCATGCGGGAATCCGGCGCTTGATGCTGCGCATCGCCAGCGTGCTCATGTCGGCGCATGACGAGCGCGGTCTCGCTCTCGATGTGCTGCAACAGAAAGCGCCGATTGCGCAAGCCGGTCAGAGGGTCGGTGATCGTCGCCTCTTCAAGCTGCTCCTGCGCTTTGCGCAGGGTCTTCAGGGTAGCCTCCAACTGACGGTACGCATTGGCGTTGTCCAGCGCGATAGCACCATAGGCGCAGAGGGTTCTGAAAACCAATCGCTCACGCTCACCATAGGCGTTTTCCAACACTGATTGAACGGTCAGCACACCCAGCAGCCGATCGCTGATCAGCAGTGGCGCGAACAGCAGACTCATCGTTTTGCGGGTACCAGGCACTAGATTCGGCCTCGGCGCAGCCGGATCCATCTGCACGGCGATTTCGCTGCGCTCTCGCGCACAACGGGCGGTTACCGAGCTGAGGTCCCCTATGTCCACCTGCACCAAAGGAGAGGGCGCACCATCCTCCACGCCAAATACACCGCGTAAGGTACGGCCATCTGATTCCAGCAGGTAGACATCCAGTGAGGTCACGGCCAGCAAATGGCTAACGTGCCGCTCCAATGCCCCAAACACATCATCGGCGTTTAGGCTGGCCGTAATGTCACGCCCGATCTGGCCCAAGGTCTCCAAGGTGGCGTTGGCATCCTGCAAAACTGCTGCGCGCTGCGCCTGTGTCTGGGCCATTTGGCGATGGCGTTCACCCTCCGCTCTAATGCGCTCTGTTTCCATGCGCACCTGCATTGCCACAGCCCGCTTGCGGGCTTCTTCCAACTGCTTGCTGTCACGTGCCACAGCTGCCTTCTTGGCAAAGTCGTAGGCCAAACGATAGTCTCCGCAGGCGGCGTGCGCGTTTGAAGCTTCATCAAGCAGCTCACTGGGCACTGCAAACCCTTCGATTCCTGCCGCCACAGCCAGCGCATGCTGGAGGTATTGAAGCGCAGCCTGCGGCTGTGTTAGGCCGCCGTCTTGCGGCAGACCGTGCTGCAAGCACAATTCGGCGTGCACGCGTAAGGCGCGTACCTGCTCATCCAAGCAGCCTTCACTTTGCGCCAAGGCCAGGGCCGCCGCCGCCTTGGCGAAGGCTTCTTGAGGAAGGGCCATGCGACTCAATGCGTGGGCATGCCCAATCCAGCACCGCAAGACAAAAATAGGCTCTTCCAGACTCGCAGCACGAGCCTGCGCGCGTGAGAAATACTCCACCGCTCCCACCAAGTCGCCCATATCCAAAGAGAGATCGCCCAAGTACTGCAACGCTAGTGTGTAAGTTCGCGAACTGAGCAGGACATCCATCGTACCGAGCGCTTCACTCAACACCGCCTTGGCGTCCGTGTATCGTCCCAATAGGCGAAGCACATGGCCGGTTTGCGTCAAGGCAAAGCCAGTCATGCTGGGCCAGCCGGTGCCGCGTGATTGGGACAACGCGCGCTCGTCCCACTCCAGCGCGGCATCCAAGTCACCCAAGCTTGCAAATGCGTCAGCCGCATTGCATGCCGCGACAATCACTTGCCGTACTTGTGATGTTTGGAACGCCGCATCGTACGCCTGCAAGTAGCGCTTCACCGCCAGACCAAAATCGCCAGTATGGGCGGCCACTACCGCCTGTGCACAGGCCAGCCAGGCGACTACTGCTACGGGGCAGTCTTGCTCTGCGTCAAACAGTTCGGTCAGACGGGCGTCGGCCCGACGCGCGTCAACGAACCCCTCGTAAGTCAGAACGCGTGCCCAAGCATGTCCCAAACGTCCCGAATCACCTGCGAGTTGCAAGGCCGCAATGGCCAACTCGAGACGGCGATTGCGCCCCGCGCTGTCGCTGCGTTCCCCTGTGACGCTTGCCAACAAGCAGTGGGCATCGCCAATGCCTACATAGTCTTGGAGTTCCTCAAAACTCTGCAGCGCAGACTCAGCAAGACTTTGTGCTGCGTCCAAGTCAGCCAATAGCCACAACACTTCGCCGCGGATCAGCGCCAAACGCGCCAGCTCACGCCGGCCTTCCAACTCTGGCACATCCAACAATGCCAGCAACGCCTGTGCTTCATCGCTCAACGCAAGGGCGCGCCTACTGTCTTGCTGACGCACATACCAAGCCAATCGCACCAAGCAGGTCAGGCGGTCTTGGCCCTCGAGCCCCGGCAATCCGAACTCAAGCTTGGCGATATCCTCGTTGAGGGCAAAAAAAACCAACGACGGCATTTGCTGTACGAGCATATCAACAATCTATCACGATTCACCAATCGACACCGATGGACATGACGCTGGTGACAAGCGTCTGACGCTGTTCTCGGCCACTTTGGGCGTCTCGGTGGGCAGGGCACTGTGACCTGTGAGACCGTCTCCCCGCTCAACTTCGATCTGAAAGAAGACTGCTTGCGCGCGCGTGAAACCCAGCCTGGTGGCGAGGCCCGACGCATCCAAGAAAAAGGCCGAGTCTGCATGAAGCAGAACTCGGCCTTGCGGTGACACGGTGGTTAGCCGCGCCGTTACCTTCAACCCTTCTTCCAATCCGGCCAGTAGCCGGATTGGATCGCCTGATAGGCGTGATCTCCGTCGCGAATAGCCTTGACGGCCATCCTTGAGTAGTAGCAGTGGGCTACTACCCAAAACTTTTCCATTCTGACCCGAAGGGATATCCTCCGGAACCTTAGGGAAAAGGCGTCGGAATCCTCCAGCCTGTCGAGGGCGCTAATCACGCCCCCACCGACCCAGTACACCTCGCCCTTTGCGGCGGAGGCGCCGGCTGCCCTCTGCGGCGCGATCGTGACGGTGTCCCCGGCAGGGAGCACCCACAAACCGCATCCGTTGAGGGTTCCCTCTCCGACGAGGGTGACCGCTCCACCTGCCTGCGCGGGGGACATCTCCAGTAGCGCGAACTTTCCCTGCCGGAGCAGGGAGCCGTACACGAATAGGAGTTCGGTTTCCTTTGTTGTTTGGGTTGACGAAACGCTGGCTTGCGCCAGCACCATTGTGGACTGTGTCTTTTTAGACATCTCTCTCCAACCTCCGAAGGGGAGGCTCCTGAGGCAATGTGCCTCTTGCTGCGCTCGGGCTCGAACGCAGCAAGAGACACACTGTCTCGCTTGCCACCACTTGGGTGAGTTGGAAAGACACCGTTGCGCCGCTTGGCCAATAGCCGCGCGGCACAACAAAAGTCCGAGGCCATGATATCAAAATGGCCGCACTGGCCTGCTTGGTGTTTTCCCTCGTATTCGCTATGTGTCATAAGCAGTTGCGCGTTTCGGTCGCTCCTGCGGCACAGGCCAATCATTGACGTTGCAACTTGCTGCGCACGTACCAGTCAAGCAGCCCCAAGCGTGCACGCTCGTGCAGGTCGGCCAGCGCGTCAAATTCGCAGCGTGTGCCGGGTGTGGGCGCGGGGGTGCAGGCAAACGAGTGCTTGTCGCCCAGCTTCCAACGGCCCTGGCTGTTGCGCGCGATGCCGGTGAACTGCACGGCGTGGGGCGCCTGCCGAGGGTCGTCGGGGCGCGGTTCTCGGGCGAGCAGATCGCGCCCGGTGTTGACGTAGGGGCCCTCCACGCCGATCAGCGGCAACAGGGTTGGAAAGACATCGCGGTGGCTGGCAGGCAGCTTTGCTTGCGTGCCGCAGTCCAGGCCGTCGCCCCAGATGACAAAAGGAACCTGGTTGCGCAGGTGCGCGCGTTCGTGGCTGCTGTATTGGCCAAAGGTGCGCCCGTTATGGTCGCCAACCGCAGCCAGCACCGTGTTGGGGTAATGCGGGCTGCGTTGAAACTCCTGCACAAAGCCGCCCAGCAAATCGGTGGCGTAGTGGTAGGTGTCCAGGCTGACGCCAAATTGCTCAGGCAGCGGCTCGCCAGGGTCGCCCTGCCAGCGGCTCAAGTCCCGCGGCTGGCGAGTGTAATCACTGGGCAGCAGGTAGGGTGTATGGTTGGTGGTGGTCAACACAAACACGAACAGTGGTTTGTCACTGGGCGCATGCTGGGCTAGGCGTTGCGACAGGTAGCGGTAGATGTAAGCGTCCCAGATACCCCACACGCCAATGCCTTCCGGTGGATCGGGGAATTGCTTCTTGAGTTGCGCGGCGTCAATCACTTCGTCAAAACCTTGTGCGGGCAGCACGCGATGCAGATCGCTCCAGCCGCCACGCCCTGAGGTGAGGAACACGGTGCGGTAACCTGCCTGGCGCGCAAGGGCCGCCACCGACCACGGAATGGGCCGCATGTTCACGTCGCCGTAGGTCAGCGGCACCAGCGGTGTCGAAAACAGCAGGGCTTCGAGTGAGAAATGGGTGGCGCCGAAGCCAGAATCGAAGTTGCTGAAGTGGCAGGCGCCTTTGAGCGTGGGGGCCAGGCGGCCCAGCACGTCAAAGTCGCGCTGGTGGTAGAGCAGGGGCTCGGCGCTCCATGACTCCATCAGGAAGAACAACAGGTTCTTCTTGGGCTGCCCCGGCACCAGCGGCGCATGCCGGGTGAGGGCGGCGGCAATCTGCGCGTCCCCGCGTTCGGGCATGCCCAGCGCGGTGGCGGCCTCCTGCGCCGAGGCAAAGCCGTATGCCGCCAGGCCCGCGTTGGTTTGCGACAGATCCTGGCGCCGGTATCGGGCGTCCCAGGCGTAGCTCAAAGCCATCACGCCGTTGGGAATCATGTCGTTCAGATGGCTCGATGCAGTGGCCGTGAAGTGCTGCTGTGTCATCGGTATCTGGTACACAAAGAGGAAGTAGCTGGCGGCCATGGCGGTTTGCCGCAGCGCCGCGCGCAGCCCGTGCAGCTTGGCTTCCGGTTGAGCCAGCGCCGACACGCCGCGCAGGCAGGCCAGGGCCACTGCCGTGGCGGCCAGCGCCGCCAGCAGCGTCCACCCCACGGGGAAGTCTTGCCAGATGCTCAGCAGCACGGCTTTGAGCTCGCCATCCAGAAGGCCAAAAACGCGCATGTCGATGGGCGACTTGTAGAAGCCGATGTAATGCAGGTTGATGAGCGACAGCAAGGCGTAGCCAAGCAGCGCCGCCGCGCCAAACCAGCGGCCGGCACGCGCGGACAAGCATGGCATGACCAGCAGCGCGGCGATGCCGCCGATGCAGCCGGCCTTGATGTCAAAGCGCAAGCCCAGGTACAGCACGTTCAACAACTCCGCGCCGGACTCCATTCTTGTTTGCGGCCAGAAGTAGATGAGCTGACCCAGGCGCACCAGCGAGAGCACCACGACCAGCGCAAACACCAGCACCCACGCCCGGCGCAGGCCCAGCCAGAAGCGCTGCGCCATGATGGCCCACGCCTTGGCGCCTGGCACGAAGAAATCGGCCAGCTTTGGCGTCATGGGTGAGCGTGGGAGTTGATCCGCCACAGCATCCAGCCTTTGGAGGCTTCTTGCAGGGTGACGCACTGGGGCGCATGGTCCAGGCGTTGCAGCACCACATGCGTCAGGCGCGAGTGGGCGCGCAGGCCCTCGCAGTCGACCACGCCATGCGACAGCTTGCCCGACAAGTTCTGCAGCGACAAGGGCACGCCACCGAAGTCCAGCGACGGCGCCACCCGCAAGCCTGGGTGCTGGGCGGGCAAGATGAAGGTGCTGGGGCCAAACGGCGTGAGCAGGTATTCTTTGCCCGTGAGTGAGGCAAAGCTTGGCAGGTCGCGCGGCGGTGCCGGCCATGAACTGCTGGCCAGCAATGACCAAGTGGCCAGGCTTGCCAGCAGCACGCGTACCCAGGGTTGCGCCAGCGCGCCCAGCTTGCGCGGGAGTCGGCTTGCGGCCCACACCAGAAGCAGTGGTACCACCACCGAGGCATAGCGCACTTGGTCGGGCAACAGGAAGGCGCCCAGCACCAGGGCCATGGGCCAGTTGCGTGGGCTTGGGCCATTGTCGTGCGGGTACAAGACGAGGAACAACACCAGAACCACGCAGCTAGGCCGGTTGAATATTCTGAGCAGCGTGGCGTTCTCGCTCACTCCCATGCCATCGGCTCGGTTGCGCAGCCAGTCAATGGAGAGCGCGTAGTAGCGCGGCCACTCCACGCCCGCATAGGAAAGCCAAAACAGCGCGGCGGCCAACACAACGAGTGTGGCGCAGATGATGCGGGTGCGCCAACTCGTGTTCAGCAGCAGCGCCGCCACCGCATACACGGGCGCCAGCCAATACAGCGGCTGCATGAGCACGCCGATTGCAAGCCATGCGCCGGGGCGCAGCCACAGCGCGCTCAAGGCCCAGGCCGAGAAGAAGATCTCCGGGCGGCTAAGCTGCACCCTGCCTAGCACCACGGCTTGCAGGGCTAGGCAAGTGCCACAAAATGCCAGCAAGGCGCACGCCGGGTGGTCAGCCAATGCCCTGCGCAGCGCGCCCTGCATGGCCACCAGCATGGCCAGCAAGGCCAATAGTTGCACCAGCGCCGCGCTCCAAGCCAGGCCAAGCGCGCGGTGTAGCCAGCCCACCAGCCACTCAAAGCCGAACCACATGCTCACGTGGGGTGCGCGCGCATCAAAGTCGGGATAAATGCGGTGGTAGTCATAGCCATGGCGGTAGGCGGTGAGGTGCCGATTCAAATCGTCAGCTGGGTGGCTGCCCTGCAACAGCGCCGCTGTCAGCAGCACGATGAGTGCGGGCAGGGCATGCCACCAGCGCGCGTTGGCTGGGAGCGCGCGGTCCAACTCCGCCGCCAGTTCGGCGCGTATGACATAGACTCGCCAGCCTACCACCAGCAGCGCCGGATGAAACGCAAAAATGCCCAGGGCCGAAAACGGGCCGATCCACAACAGCAATTCGCGCGATACGGCAGGCAGGGTTGCCAGCCGTGCCTTGCAACGCTGGTGCCAAGGGGAACGCGCTGGGGATGCGCGCGCCGCGACTGCGTTCATGCGGCGATCGGACCCAGCGCGTCAAAGGCCGCTTGCTGCGCAGTCTCGTCGCGTTCGCTGGCGATCAGGATTCGCGGATAGGTCGAGCGGGGTGATTGCCAGGCAGCGTCTTCATCGTGCATTGAAATGAAAGTCGTGTTGCGCAACGTAGCAGACGGCGTGACACCGAGGATTTCCCGATAGGTGCGGCTGAAGTGTGCGGCGTCGGCAAAGCCATAGTGCAGGGGGGAAGTGGACAGACTTCCGCCGAAAATAGTGGCCTTCAGGGCGGCGCGAAATTGTGTCCAGAGTCGAAAGCGCCGAAAACTGATGCCCATCTGCGCCTGGAATAGGTGATTGAATCGCGACTCGGACAAATACGCCGCCGCCGCCGCCTCACCGCGGCGCACTGGCCACATTTGGCTGCCGCGCAAGTGGCGCAGACTGCGTGCAATGCGCGGGTCGATTGGCTTGGTCTGCGCTGACCAGACTTTGAGCAGCGAGCGAAAATCGAACGAATACAGGTAGCGATCCATCGGGCTGCGCGCGCCCACTCGGTGGGCAGGATCGAAGACGATGCCCCCGTCTTGCTGAAACAGAGTGCGCAGATGCAATGCCTCTTGCGCGTCGGGTTCCAGGAACACCACCACCACGCTTTCGCCATTGGCGTCGAGCCTGTGTGGCACTCCGGCATTGAGCAGGCAACTATTGCAGGATTCAACGCGCCCATCAGCTAGGTGCATCAGGAAGCGCCCGGATAGTCCTATGGTCAGCGTTGGCGAGGGAATGAGCCGCCAGCCGGTCACCGGTCGGACTGGCGAGAAGTACAGCGCGCGATCCGGTGCCGCCACCAAGACATTCTTTTCGTTCATGGTCTCTGTCTCCTATTCACAGCGTGCGCTTGCCACGCCATCCAACGATATGACCTGCGACCGACTGGAGTAGCAGGTTCTTCTTGTTTGCCGCACGACCTCCCTGACCGGTTCCTGTCCTCGCGCTGAATGCTGTTGAGCGGTGACGATTCTGTGTGCGATGCGACAGGCATTCGTCGCAGTATCGACAGACGGAGCGTTCAAGTCGATGTGCGGTTGGTGCATGCGCAAGTGCGCGATGCTGAGGCGATTGGCGATAGCTAGACATGCTGGCATTAGCAATGGTTTCTATGCATAAGTAGTGCTAATTCACGCGCTCCACTACGGCTGCATGGGTCGCGGTTGCGAATGGTCGGTGATTGAGGTCCAGCAGGCTGACGTCCCGCTGACGCCGTGCGCTGCATTGACCACGCCAAGCTCGCTCCTCCGCGCCGGTGATGCCGCATGTTTGCAAGCGGCAGCTGTCAATATGGAACGGCGGCATGAGTCGCGGCGTCATGCGACGAACGACGGTTTGACGGGTGTGAATGGCGACTGCGGTCCGGCATGGGTGTTTTTACCAACAATCGCTGCTGTGAGGTTATGGTAAATATGAAACATAAGCACTTTCACAGAACAACCTAATGAAACACACGATGTCAACTGTCCAAACGGTCAGGAACTTGCTGGCGGCTTGGCCGCGCTGGCGCCGCTCGGCGAAGGAGTTGGTCCGCTACGCTGTGGCCAGCGCCATGGCTCTGTCGATCGACCTGGGTGTCTACGCCGCCTGCCTTCGCTGGGGTTGGCACTTTACGTGGGCCGCGCTGGCCGGCTTTGCGCTGGGCATGCTGACGATGTACTTGCTCAGCGTTACCTGGGTGTTTGGCTTTAGGCGCTTTTCCGGGATGGAGGAGTTTGTCCGTTTCGCGGTTGTGGGCGTGATGGGTCTGGTGGTGACAGAACTGGCCTTGCTGATCTTGATTGGCAGCCTGGGCGCCACACCGCTGTGGGCCAAGCTGTTGTGCCCGCTGTTTGTCTTTTCGGGCAACTTCCTGCTGCGCCGCTGGTGGTTGTTCCGGCCTACTTCGGAGTTGCGGCATGAAAGTTGATACGCTGGTGATCGGTGCCGGCCCGGCAGGCTTGACCGCTGCGCTGGAGCTGCAACGCGCGGGCTGCGCTTCGGTGCTGGTGGCCGAGGCCACGGGCGACATCGGGGGACTGTCCAAGACCGTTCGGTACCGGGGCAATCGCATCGATATTGGCGGGCATCGGTTCTTTTCCAAGTCAGACTGGGTGATGAACTGGTGGCGTGAGCTGCTGCCCTTGGAGGCACTGGCTGGCGGCGAGGAGCTTGGCGCGGTGCAAGTGAGCTACCGCAATCGCACGCGCGAGGTGGTGGTGCCGCAAGCCGCCCCGTCGGGCCAGCCTGCACCCCTTGACGACAACGTGATGCTGCTGCGCAATCGGCTCTCGCGCATCTACTTCGGCGGTCGCTTCTTTGACTACCCGTTGCAGCCCACGCTGGACACCGCTCGTAAGCTGGGGGCTGGCCGTTGTCTGCTATTCCTGGCCAGCTACCTGCGCGCCAAGCTGCAGCCACGGCGCCCCGAAGTCACCCTTGAGGACTTCTTCATCAACCGCTTCGGCGTTGCACTGTACCGGCAGTTCTTCAAGGACTACACCGAAAAGGTGTGGGGCCTGTCGTGCCGCGAAATCAGCGCTGATTGGGGAGCGCAGCGGGTCAAGGGACTGTCGATTGCACGCGCCCTGTCGCACGCGCTGAAGTCCGCGCTCGGACCTTTATGGCCAGGCGCGCGCTCGGGTCGCGCGGCGCAACTTACATCGTTGATCGAACGCTTTCTCTACCCCAAGTTCGGGCCGGGGCAGATGTGGGAGCGCGCCGCAGAGTTGTTTCGGCAAGGCGGAGGGCAGGTGCTGATGCAGCACCGTGCCGAAGCAGTGCAATTGCAGGCGGGCCAGGTGCATCGCGTGGGTCTGCGCGATCAGCTCAGCGGACAACTGATTTGGGTGCAAGCCAGGCATGTGATCTCCACCATGCCGGTCAAGGACTTGGTGGCCGCCATGCCGGCTGACGCCGTGCCTGCCGCGGTGCGCGACGTGGCCCAGGCCCTGCAGTACCGCGATTTCATCACCGTGGGCCTGCTGTATGAGCGCTTGCAGCCTAGCGCGGCGGCGAGTGCGCCAAACAAGCTGATTGCCGACAACTGGATCTACATCCAAGAGTCAGGCGTGCGGGTTGGTCGCTTGCAGATCTTCAACAACTGGAGCCCGCACATGGTGGCCGATCCCAGCAAGGTGTGGCTGGGCATGGAATACTTTTGCCAGGAAGGCGACGACCTGTGGCGGCGCAGCGATGCGGACATGCTCGCGCTTGGGCGTGCCGAAATGCAGCGCCT
>Ga0208262_1000245_pt1 | contig 21426 bp, 18 predicted proteins | sample LakWasMet15_LOW5_2_FD_183863 | JGI IMG/M metagenome (GOLD analysis project Ga0208262, IMG submission 183863) | Freshwater sediment methanotrophic microbial communities from Lake Washington under simulated oxygen tension - Sediment Metagenome... | ecosystem: Environmental > Aquatic > Freshwater >... | reverse complement strand
TTGTCTTTTTGTCCAACCAACAAGTTATATTTAGTCAAATTTGTACTTATTATTCCTAAAATACTATCCTGAACACGTGTGTAATTCTTGCGATCAACATCAGGTAAAAACTGGATTTTCGCAAATTTAGGTTCCTTTTCCCACTCCTTACGCCATTTTGAATTTTGAATATACATTTCTGCCAAAGAAATCCTTTTACCGTCTACTACAACAGGTGCCAATAGCGTCTTCTCTACCATAATACGGGATTTAAAAAACTCGGTCAAATTAGCTCCAGAAAAAACGTTGCCTCCGCTACCTCCAAAATCAAATCCAAAAGAACTGGCTAATCCTAATGCTCCACTTAGCCCTCCTCCTGATTTTTCGTCTTCGACTACAAAAGATAAAGTAGCTGTATAAACTGGCTTCTTAATAAAAGAATAGGCTAAGCCAAGAACTGCTCCCAATATTCCTGCCAGTACGATTGTTTTCCATCTCGAAAGCAGATAGTCATACCATTCCTTTCCTTTTTCAATCAATTCTTTCAACGAAATTTCGTCGTTGGGTGTGTGTCTGTTTGTTGTCATTCGATTGTCCGTTTTCGGTTATCGGTTATTAGTTTTCTGATTATTGGTCCATTGATATTGTCATTGATATTGTCATTGATATTGCTATTGCCATTACGAACTTATTCAAAGAAGGTGGCAATCAGTTTTGAACATCAATAACCAAAAAATAGGCAATCTATTTAAACGCTGTTACAACTAGTAAAGCAATACTGGTAATCACGCTTCCAATGCTAACCCATTCGCCAGTACTCATTTTTTTTGTTTCTGGTTTTTCAGGAACCACAATCTGCGAACCCGGCTTAACTTTAGGATACGATCGTATAAAAAAGAAAGTACTTGAAACTGCGGCTTTACCATTAGGATAAATAATGTAGGCGTTTTTCTTCCATCCTTTGGCATCCATACCTCCAACGGCTCCCAAATAATAACTGAAACCCTTGCCTTTTTCATATGGAATCTCTGAAGTCAAGAGAACGCTGCCTGTTACTTTTACACTTTCATTATAGGTAGAAACTTCAATTTCATCTCCTGGTAGCAGGGTCACATTTGTATTATCGCTAGGATTTTTGACAATCTTTCTCCAATCAACTGGAATGGTCGAATATTTTAAATCTTCTTTCAGTTTTTTAGTCAATTTTTTTTGAATGCTGTCCTTCTTGCCTAAATTCAAATCCACGTTTTCCAACGCTTCAATTTGTTTGGCTTGTATAGGACGCTTGATTTTCACTCCATCTAAATCAGCTATCGAAGTCAAACCTCCCGCCCTTTGGATGATATCATATATTTTTTCTTTTTTATTGGACAAAACATATTTGCCTGAATAATTTATTGCTCCTAATATGGTTACCATCTCGGGTTTTTCATAAACAGCCATTTTGCGGATATTGATAACGTCAAAAGGTTCCAATGCAAGATTTTTGATTTGTTCATTGTTATCAGGAGTAATCTCCAGATTAAACAATTGCGCCCTATTCGGATTCAAATCATCTATTTCATCTGATTTTATCATTCGGGCAATCTCGACTCTTTTAGAGGCCGAACCCGTTAATCCGCCTGCCTCAATCAACAAATCATTTAAAGTAAGCTTATCGTGATATTCATAAACTCCTGGATTTTTAATTTCACCATCAATCGTTATTTTATATTCCTCTTCAAAATCCAAAATTGAATATACGGTCACAATATCCTCTTTTCGCAAGCTAATATCCACTTCCAAATCGCCTTCCAAAGCTTTGGCTAAATTAACGCTTACCGATTCAGTGGTTAAATCCGCTTTCAACCTAACAATTGTTGCTCTTTTGGTATAAGCGTCCTCTTTTAATCCATCGGCTTGCGCAATCAAATCAGAAATACGCATTCCTTCATAAAAAGAGTACGTATTCGGTCTAAAAACAGCTCCGTTAATTTTAATACGATTCTCAAATCGATTTAAAATCTTGGAAACTCGGTACACATCGCCAGCAAGCGGATGATAACTCCCGAATTCAGAAGACGAAATATCTTTGACCCTATAGTCCTTACCCGTTTTCTGTAACACATTTACCGATGATGTGTAAGCAAAATCATTGAATCCTGAAGCGAAAGTCAATAAATCCTTAAAGGTTTCTCCCGGTTTCATCTCGAAAATTCCGGGACGGCGTACCTGACCTTCAACTGTAACTCTTTGTATATAGGATGGAATACGAATCACATCATTGTCTTTCAATCCTATATTGTCCGATTGATTGCCGTTGACCAAAAAATTATAAATATCAATCTTTTTATATACTTTATTGTTCCTTAATAACTCAATGTTTCGGTAACTTCCATTTTTTCCTGGACCACCTCCCAAAAACAAGGCATTATATACCGTAGCCAGCGATGAAACCGAATAGTTTCCGGGTTGCTTGCTCCCAATAAGTGTTACTCTAATGGTTCTAATGCGACTCAAACTTACCCCTACTTGAGATTGTCCTGAATTTACGGTGCTGTAAACTCTGGCAATAGCCGTTTTAATTTTTTGAGTGGCGGCTTCAATGGTCATTCCTGAAACCGGTATCTGACCCACATATTGGATATTTACTTTTCCTTCTACTGTGACTGGAATACTGGCGTTAAATTCTTGTATGCCATAAACACTCACCTGCAATTCGTCGCCAGGACCTAAAACATAGTTGAAGGGAGTGGCGATTTTTAGATTGGGTTCAAAATTCAAAGTGGGATTATCAAACAGCTCCGACCCAAAAATTAGAGCATTTAATGTGTCTTTCTCTTTCTTGTTGACTACTTTTTCCTGTTTCCTGGTCAATTCTTCCTTATCATCAGTTATATCCTCTTTTTTCAAAAGTTCTGGAGCAGGAGCCGCTGGAACACCTAATCGAGTTCGCAATTTAGCAAACTCGGTTGCCGACATCCCTTTGGCCAACGCCATTGGCTCTATCTGGTCGAGAGTAGTATTGTTGCTTTGCAATTGGTTTTTTATTTTTGCGATATCACTGTCCGATAAATAGTCCACCTTCAGCGTACTCAAATCGGTGCCTTTCAATAAATCTTGCGCAACCAATGTTCCCGATTGGAAAAGGGCGAATGTTAGTAATAGGGCAATAACTATTTTTCTCATAATGATAGGGTAATTAAAATTTAAAAAAACGCAATCTAAGGGTAATTATCGTTAAAAAAGGACTTTTTGAAACCGTCAAACAATAACAGACAACTTTTTATGGCTTCGCCACGGTGAGTCCCAAAAAGGGCTCTCCATAAACTCAACTTGGGCAAATATATAGTAAATAAAAAAGCTACTGTTGCTTTTATTTATAAAATTTAAACCTACTAAAAACGTAAATCAATCCGATTTATTTTCTATTCAAAAAAAAAAAACTATATACTTAAATTAAGAGCCTCAAATTCCTGATTTACACATAAATCAACCCCTTGGGTGTAATTATTAAAAATGCAATTCGAGTGTTTTTTGTGTAGTAAAAACGGAACAAAAAATGTATCGAGGACCTTTTTTAATGAAAATTTCCTTGATCTCGATACGATTTACAATCGAACTGACGAAAAATTATCATCAAAAACTAATTACACCCAACGGGTTAAATTAATAAAAAAATTAAATTCCTTTTTTATCCACCCTAAGCACACAACCTAGAGATTCTAAAATCAGGACATAATGATTGGGTTTTACTTTATGAATAACGGCTGACTGGCTCATAAAAGGTCCTGATTCCAGAACAATTTTATCTCCTTTTTTCCATTTATCTAATGAAATTTCAAAATCTGTCGGCGCCGAAAGCCAGTTTTGTATCGTCTCAATTTCTGAATTTTTTACTACCGCTGGTTTTCCCAGCCAAAACAGGTACCGAACTGCTCCCGTGACTTCAAATACCCTATTTCTATCCTTATCCTCGGCCTGTACAAAAATATAGGAGTTGAACAAGGGTACGCTTATCTTTTTTTTTCGGTCAGACCACTGGCTTGTCTTGGTAATCAGTGGACAATACGCAATTACCCCAATCTCATTCAATCGCTCCGCCACTTTTTTTTCCCATTTGGGCTTGGTGTACACTACATACCAATTCATTTAGTATCTCTTTTTCTGTTCTCGGTTTCCTTCACTTCACCCTTCACCCTTCACACTCTTCACGAATACTGCTTCTCGTAATACTTTTGATAATCCCCCGAGGTCACACTGTTAAGCCAATCTTGGTTGTTCAAGTACCAATCAACGGTAATCTCCAACCCTTGTTCGAAAGTCACCGAGGGTTTCCACCCTAATTCTGTATTTATTTTTGTGGCATCAATAGCATATCGCAAATCATGTCCGGGGCGGTCTTTCACATAAGTAATCAATTTAGCCGATGCTCCAGCTTCTCTTCCTAACTTCGTTTCCATAATTTGGCACAATTTATTCACCAAGTCAATGTTTTTCCATTCGTTAAAACCGCCAATATTATAGGTTTCGTGATTCTTTCCTTGGTGAAATACCAAGTCAATGGCCACGGCGTGATCTTTCACGAACAACCAATCACGAGTATAATTTCCGTCACCATAAACAGGCAATGGTTTATTATTGATGATGTTGTTGATGAATAAAGGAATTAATTTTTCAGGAAAATGGTAAGGGCCATAATTATTAGAACAATTGGTAAGCACGTATGGCAAACCATAAGTTTCTCCATAAGCTCTTACAAAATGATCTGAACTTGCCTTGGAAGCGGAATAAGGAGAATTAGGATTATAAGGAGTGGTTTCAGTAAACAAGCCTTTGGCGCCCAACGAACCATAGACTTCATCCGTGCTCACGTGGTAAAAACGTTTGCCTTCGGCAGCGTTTGCCCATTGTTTCCTGACGGCATTGAGTAAATTTACAGTCCCTATAACGTTAGTCTTTACAAAAGCCATCGGATCCTCGATGGAACGATCCACATGGGATTCGGCTGCCAAATGGATTACTCCATCAAACTGATGCTCCTGAAATAATTTTGCAATAAAGACCTCATCTGATATATCACCTTTAACAAAAGTATAATTCAGTTCATTCTCAATATCAGTTATGTTTTCCAAATTGCCGGCATAAGTAAGCGCATCTAAATTAAAGATGTGATATTCGTGATATTGTTGCACAAAACGACGTACGACATGAGATCCAATAAATCCTGCACCACCCGTGATTAATATATTTTTCATTTTTTTATTTATTCAATTAAGGAAATCCTTTTTATTTTTTCTCTCCAAACTTCCCTCTTGAAATCGAAGATTCAACGACTCCAAAACAAATATAAACTGGAGTTATAGGAGCTGGCGATATGTTCATTTTAACAACACAATAGTTTTTTCAATCAATTTTTATAATCTGCTGTGGCCACTGTTCACTATAACTTCCCGTCAACCTTATCTCCTAAAACCCCTTTCACGTCATAAAGAATGCTGTTTGTATTTCTCAACAAATCCAAATCCAAATTCAAAAATTCCTTGTGTGCCACGCCTAAGACCAGTGCATCGAAAGTGGTTGCTGGCAACTTATTGGTTGTTATCAAACTATATTCGTGTAAAACTTCTGTTGGATTGGCCCAAGGATCATATATTGCTACTTTAATGCCGTAATCTTCCAATGCCGCAATTACGTCAACAATTTTGGTGTTGCGCACGTCGGGGCAATTTTCCTTGAAGGTAATACCCATCATCAAAAGCTTGGCTCCGCCAATGGTCACTCCTTTTTTAATCATCAACTTCACCACTTGCGACGCCACATACTCTCCCATGCTGTCATTCAAACGGCGTCCTGCCAAAATTATTTCAGGATGATAGCCTTTTTCTTGTGCTTTTTGTGCCAAATAATAGGGGTCAACGCCTATGCAGTGTCCTCCAACCAATCCCGGTTTAAAAGGAAGGAAATTCCATTTGGTTCCTGCCGCCTCTAATACAGAATGAGTATCAATCTCTAAAATATTGAATATTTTGGCCAATTCGTTGACAAAGGCAATGTTAATGTCTCGCTGTGAATTTTCTATAACCTTGGCGGCTTCGGCAACTTTTATCGAAGGAGCCAGATGTGTCCCCGCGGTAATTACCGATTGATACAATTGATTCACTTTCTTCCCAATTTCGGGAGTGGAACCCGAAGTCACTTTCAAAATCTTGTCTACCGTGTGCTCCTTATCTCCAGGATTAATTCGCTCTGGCGAGTAGCCAGCAAAAAAATCAACATTGAATTGCAAACCTGAAATTTTTTCCAAAACCGGAACACATTCTTCCTCAGTAACTCCAGGATAAACGGTGGATTCATAGATAACAATATCCCCTTTTTTCAATACTTTACCAACGGTTTCGCTGGACTTGTACAAGGGAGTTAAATCAGGGCGATTATTTTTGTCCACCGGAGTAGGAACTGTAACGATGAAATAATTGCAATCCGCAATTGCATCAAGTGCTGACGTGCAAAACAAACCAATAGCATTTCCAGGTGTTTCAAGTAGTACATTTTTTAAAATGTCGGCATCAATCTCGAGCGTGCTGTCATTTCCTTGTCTTAATGCATCGATTCTGGATTGGTTAATGTCAAATCCTACAACGGAATATTGGGTCGCAAATAATCGTGCCAAAGGCAAACCCACATATCCTAAACCGATAACGGCAATTTTTATATCTGTATTCAATTTTTATATTTTTATTGGTTTCGTCTATTGAAACCCAGTTTTATTTTATTTTTTACTTAATGAAATTTCGTCCGTTCGAGTGATTTCCCTTTTTTGTAAAATCATCGAGAGCCCACAACCCATAATTCCTAATAATTACCCATTTTGGGGTTAGGGGGCTAAATTTTTCCAATACCAGTCTATTGCTTCTTTCAATCCTTCTTGCAAGGAAAACTGCGGATTATATCCCAACATTGTTTTTGCTTTGTCAATGCTCGCCAAGGAATGGGGAATGTCTCCCGCCCTGTTGGGTCCATATTCTATTTCAACATTGGCAATCCTTTTATCATAAACTGACAAAAATTCCTTTAAGTATTCCACTAAATTATTCAAAGTATTTCTGTCTCCAAAAGCGGTATTGTAAACGGTATTTATAGCCTCTGGGTTTGTGGTGGTCATCGCCAACTCATTCATTTGAATCACGTTATCAATATAGGTGAAATCACGTGAATAATTGCCGTCACCATTGATGATTGGGCTTTCGAGCCGCATCAACTGCATTACGAATTTCGGAATTACGGCGGCATAGGCTCCTTTCGGGTCTTGTTTTCGTCCAAAAACATTAAAATACCGCAAACCAATTGTTTCCAAACCATACGTTCTGCTAAAAATTTCGGCATATAATTCGTTTACGTATTTCGTGATGGCATAAGGCGAAAGGGGTTTTCCGATTACGTCCTCTACTTTTGGCAAACCCACTGAATCCCCATAAGTCGAAGAGCTGGCAGCATATACAAACCGTTTTACTTTGGCATCCCGCGAGGCCACGAGCATATTCAAAAAGCCGGAAACATTGACGTCGTTAGTGGTAATTGGATCTTTAAGGGAACGCGGCACCGAACCCAAAGCAGCTTGATGCAATACATAATCTACACTTTGTACTGCATTTTGACAGTCCGATAAATTGCGAATATCCCCCTCTATCAACCTAAAGTTGGGATTTTCTATACAATCCTTCAAATTGTGTCGGTGTCCCGTGGCGAAATTATCCAAACAAATTACTTTGTAATCGTTGGATAAAAAATATTCGCACAGATTCGAACCTATAAATCCGGCTCCACCAGTTATCAAGATCGTATTTTTATTTGCTTCAATCATTTAATTATAGTTGTAAAGAATCGAATTAACGATTTCGTTTTTTTCTAAATTTTCTTATTATTTTTTCAAGAATAGTTGTTGGTCTGTCATCATCATGATAACCGTTTGAGTAGGTCGTGCTACCGTAACCGTATCCATATCCGTATCCATATCCAGCTCCGTACTTCGCCTTGTTCTGGAATCCGTTCAAAATAATACTGGTATTATGGAGTTCGCCCCGTTTTACCCTATTATTCAACAAGGTTATCATTTCCTTCTTGGTAAAATTCTGTCTTACAACATACAAGGTGACGTCGCAATATTGTGCCAACTCCAAGGCGTCAGACACCAAGCCCACAGGTGGCGTGTCTAAAATAATATAATCATATTTGGTCTTCAACTCTTCTATCAACTCCTTCATACCATCACTCATAATCATTTCGGCAGGATTGGGTGGAATTGGTCCCGAAACGATAACGTCAAGAAATGGAATATGGGTGTGATTGATGATTTCATCCATTGTTTTTTGTTTAATCAAATAATTCACCACACCTACCTCATTCGATAAATTAAACTCATCAAACAGTTTGGGTTTTCGTAAATCCAATCCGATAATTACCGTTTTTTTTTCGCTCAAGGCAAATACCGTAGCAATATTCAAGGTGCAAAAAGTCTTTCCTTCACCGCTGACCGAGGAAGTTATCATCAATGTCTTTGCCCCGTCCAGATTTTGTTGCTTGTATAAGAACTGTAATGAGGATCGAATGGCTCGAAACGATTCGGATAAAGCGGATTTTGGTTTTTCATACACCGCCAAGTTGCTGCTTTCCTTACTCAATCCAATGACACCTATCAATGGCAATTGGGTCAGTTTACTGATGTCCTCAGTGTTCTGAATGGAATTATTAATAAAGAAAATTCCAAAAACAAAAAGCAACGGAATCAACAATCCCAGAAATAATGCCAACACATAATTCACCGAGGTTTTCGGGCCTATGAGTCCACCGCCAATATCCTTCGCTGGGTCTATAAAGTGAATGTCAGATAAGTTGGCCGCTTTGACAATATCGGCCTCGCTCCTTTTTTGCAAAAAGGTGCTGTAAATATTATCGCTTAAATCGTATTTTCTTTTGATTTTGATTAACTCCTGCTGGTCTTCGGGAAGTTGTTTTATAGTGCTTTCGGCTTCATTAATTTTGCTGCTGACCATCGCAAGATCATACTGCAAAGAGGCTTTGGCTGTAATTATATTTTCCAGCAAAACTTTTTTAACGGCCTCCATTTGATTGTCAAAATCCTTGAATATCTTGTCGCTTTTCACGGCATAGGCCATTTCTGATCTTTGGGTGGAAAGCGAAATCAATTTAGAAACATTTACCACAATATTGGGGTCTTCAATTCCCGCCACGGATGGCGCCGGAAGTTTCGAATAGTCCACGCTGCTTTTCAAATAAGCCTTGAGGGAATTATAATAGGCTAATTTGCGGCTAATCTCATCTTTCTTGACATCAAATTCAAGCACTTTATCCGAAAATTTAGACCCATCCCCTTCAATGTCATAAATATTTTTACCTTTTCTGAATGATTTTAGTTCGTTTGTGGTTTCCTTCAATTGCGATTCCATAGCCACAAGCGTGCTGTCAATAAAATCAATAGTGTTGGTAGCAAACTGGTTTTTACTGTCCAGTTGTCTTTTGATGAGCATTTTCACGGTTGAATTCAGATACTCGACCATTCTAGCCTTATTGGTTCCCTGCATTCCCAGGGTAATGATGGAGCCGCCCTTGTCATCTGATTTCACATTGATGCCTTTATAAGCAGATACTGTTCCGTCAAAATCATTGAACTGCACAAAATATTCGTTCCCTTTGTAAAAACCGGGATTGTCTTTTATTTGTAACTTCCAGTTCAAGAAGGGCAAGGCTACTTGTTCTCCCACCTTGTATTTTTTTACAAAATCACCAATGGCAACCGAAGTTTTACCATAGGAATTATCTACATAGGAAACTATGGAAACAGAATTACTCTCAAACGGAATGCGAATTTCATATACATTTTCACTCAAAAACTTGACACTTATGAGTTTTCCCGCTAATTGTCCTTTTGTTTTATCGATGTTCACATAAAAAGGAACGGCACCGTAGGCATCAACAAGATTGTATTTGCCTTGGGCCAGATAGCCAATGTAATATTGCAATTTATCTACCACCAACTCGTTATGCGAACGGGATTGAAGGGTTGTAGATATGGTTTGAACTTGGTCAGACGTGCCGCCCCAGTTAAAAACTAAACTGGTGGTTGAGGTAAAAAGAGGATTTGTCTCTTCCTTGACAGAGATTAAAGTCTCTATTCCGTAGATTTTCTCTTTTCGAATATTGACCTCGTAGGCAATGGTAAACGCAACGAGTAAACTCAGCAAAAACCATTTCCAATAACTTCCAATTTTTATTAGGAAACCTTTGAAATCGAATCCTGTTTGAGTTTCAAAAATCGAAAAATCTTTTATATCTAACATCTTTTTGAAATATATTTTATTTTTTTAATAATAAAAACACCGTCGTTGCCAGGGACAATAACGTGATTACGGTTGTCAACGATTCTATACCTGTTTTCCCCGTTCCCCACGTTTTTTGTTTCAGCGGCTTTACATAAATATAGTCATTGGGTTGCAAATAAAAATAAGGAGACTGCATCACGTTGATATCGGTAAGATCAATGTCATGCATTTCGACGCCCGAAGGAGATTGGCGAATAATAGTCACTGCTTTTCTATTTCCTGTTATGGATATATCGCCAGAATTAGCGATAGCTTCCATAATGTTGACATGATCTTGAAACAAAGTCTTAGTTCCTGTGCTTCCCACTTCTCCATTAATCGTGTATCGAAATCCGGCTAATTTTACGGTCACAAAAATATTGGCGGCCGAAGTGAAATAATCGGCCAGCAACTGCTTCTCGATTTTAAGTCGTATTTCATCAAGGGTAAAACCAATCACATTAAGTTCGCCCAAAACTGGAATCCTGATATTGCCGTGATCATCAACCGTGAAACCATCAAAATACAATCCTGAATCTGTTTTGGCAGAAGATCCTCCTTCACTTGTGGGACTAAAAATAGCTACCAGTTTCGGATCAATTGCTTTTATCGTAATGCTCAAAACGTCGTTGGTTTGCAAGCGATACGGTTTGGATACCACGACTGAAATAGCAGTTTCCACTTCGCTGCCATTCTTTTTCTGTAAATAAATTAAGTCTTGAGTAGGGATGCAGGAAGTAAAAAAAACACTTATTCCTAACAATATGCAGAATACGAATTTGCTCATTTTAATATTTTTAAAACAAATATAGCTTTTCATTTAACAATTTAAAAATATCGCCATTCATTAAATGGATTAATTATTTTTGAAGGACTTTTCAAAAGGTACTCGTTGTACTATACTTCTTCCCAATGTCACTTCATCTGCATATTCTAATTCATCACCTACGGATATTCCACGGGCAATTGTAGAAGTGATAATATCATAATCTTGTATCTGCTTATAGAGATAAAAATTGGTGGTATCGCCCTCCATTGTGGAACTCAGTGCAAAAATAATTTCGCTCACTGTTCCTGATTTTACTTTTTCGACTAGAGTATTGATGTTCAATTGACTTGGTCCCACACCATCTATTGGCGATATCTTTCCTCCAAGAACGTGATAAATCCCACGAAATTGCCCTGTGTTCTCAATAGCCATCACGTCGCGAATGTCTTCGACAACACAAATAATTTGTTGATCCCTTTTGGTGTTGGAACAAATTTCGCAAAGATCCACATCGGAAATATTGTGGCAGCTCACGCAAAACTTTACCTCTTCACGCATCGTGGTCAAGGCTTGTGCCAAAAAACCAGTGTGCTCCTTAGGTTGTTTCAACAAATGCAATACCAGTCGCAAGGCAGTTCGCTTACCTATTCCCGGTAACTGGGACATTTCGTTGACCGCTTTTTCTAAAAGTTTTGATGAAAATTCCATAAATGCAAATGTAACAATTTGTTTAGAAAAGGGAATCGTTTTAAAAGGGTAAATCGCAGTTCGTTTATAGTCCATCGTCACCCCAAAAACGGTCAACAGACAACAGACAACAGACGACATATAAGTAATAACGAATAACCAAAAAAAAAAAGGCTTTCGCCTCCTTATTTATTTATTAAAAATCTTCTTATACCAAGCTTTTTTCTCCTCTGGAACGCCATATCCGTATCCGTATCCGTATCCGTATCCATAACCTTTTTTGGATTGGGTATCATTAAGCAACAATGCCATATTGGGCAGTTTATTTTCTTTGTGCAAGATTTCTGCTAAATGAAGCATTCGTTTATCCAAATGATTGGCGCGCACTACATACACAAAAGTATCGGCATACTTCGCTATTATTAAGGTATCCGAAACCAAACTTACTGGAGCAGTATCTACAATAATAAAATCGTATTCTTTTTTGAATTGAATAAATAGTTCCTCTATTTTCTTGCTCATCAACAATTCCGTTGGATTGGGGGGAATACTACCCGCAGGAAGTACGTATAATGCTTCGAAACCTTTAAGTTGATGAATATAATTACTTATTGGTGTATTATTGGAGGACAAATAATTAGTCAATCCCTTTGTATCGGGTGTTGCCATATATTCGCTTAGTTTTGGATTCCTAATATCCATACCTACCAACAGTACTTTTTTTCCTGAAAGCGCAAAAACCCCGGCTAAATTAACTGACACGAATGTTTTTCCCTCTCCAGGAATTGTCGAAGTCAAGAATATGGTTTTTGCCTTGCCTTCGGGAACCTGGTTCAACATAAAGTCGAGATTCGTCCTGACTATTCGAAGTGCTTCGGCAGTTCCGGAGCGGCTCGCGGTATCAACCATTTCATTAGGGCTCATCGATTTTGGAATATCTCCCAAAAAGGGAATGCTTAATCTCTCCGTAATATCAAATCGGTTTTTTACTTTGGTATCCAATAAATCCATTACATATAAAATTCCAAAAGGAATCAGAAGTCCCAACAACAAGGCGGCCAAGTATATGATGTTCTTCTTAGGCGATACCGGTATTTTAGAAGCTTTTGCATCATCGATAACTCTGGCATTGGGAGCGGTTGCTGCTAACGAAATGGCCGTTTCCTCTCTTTTTTGCAGAAGATACAAGTACAATTCCTCTTTTACTTTTTGCTGTCTGGCGATTACTCTAAACTGGCGTTCTTGAACCGGTATTTTCCCTATTTTGGTATCTAAAATTCCTTCTTGATTTTTTAGATTCCTTTTTTGTATGTTTAAAGTAGATTGTAATCTTCCCAAACTTTCGGCTACATTTGATTTCAGGGAAGTAATTTGCTGATCCAGCTTCAATACCGAGGGATTGGCTACTGTGGCCGATTTCAATATTCGATTGCGTTCTAAAATGAGTTGGTTATACGAATTAATCAATCCCGATGCATCGCTTTGTCCGGCAATAATATTGGTAGGCAACAAATCAGCATTGGTACTCTTTTTCATAAAATCCAACATCGATGCCACCACATTCAACTGGATTTCGGTCTCCACCGCTTTTTTATTGTACTCGTTTGAACCTTCAATAAACAATTTTGCTTCTGATTCGATATCGGTAATATCATTGTTTCTCTTGAAACTCTCGACGTTCTGCTCCACTCCCTCCAATTCTTGTGTTATCAATATCAGTCTATTGGCAATAAACTTGGAAGTGTTTTCTGAAATAAAATTTTTGTCGGCAGCGGCATCATCATTATAAATTAGAACCAAATTATCCAAGAAATCCTCTGCCTTTTGTATTACTGGGTCGGTTATCGACAGCTCGACCACACTACTCGTTTTACTGACTGGATTTACTTTTAATCTGCTTTGAAAATTATCGACTACATTTTCAAGAGGCATTACTACAATACTAACAGCTTTAGACGAGTCCTTGAATTTGTTTTTTATATCTTTTGATTTGGTAATGATTAGCCCCCCATTTCGAGTAGCAATCAGTTCGCCATACTTGAATTCTTTAGTGTTGCTTATAAGTAAAGGTTGCGCTTTGTCGGCTAGTTCGCTTTCCAAAGTAAAGGTATCCGGAGTTAACTCGACAAATTCAAAAACCATTTTAGAAGTAAAGAATTCCGGTTTGGTATTAATAAAATCTACCGTGATGGGAGTGTTTTTATAAATCTCTCGGGTAATTACATTTCCTTTAACAAACAAGCCAATATTTAATTTCAACATCTTGACCGTGCTTTCGACCAGGGTTCTCGACTTCAAAATTTCAATTTCATTGTCCACATTGCTTTTCATTGCACTCCCCATACCCATATCGGCAAAGGCGGATAATTCAGAAAGCATCCCTCCTTTTTTATCATCTTTTACCAATACCGTAGTGGATGCCTGAAATTGAGGTGTCGTATATCTTAAATAGGTAAAGGCTATGAACATGCAGACACCAATCGCCAATACAAACCAGTGCCAGTGCACCAGATATTTGTCTATAACCGTTCTTAAATGAAAATCTTCTCTTTGACCTTCGTCTGAACTATAATTGTTATCCATCTATAATTTTATTTTGTAATCGTAAAAATTACCGTGATTAAGGTGATTAATAATGAGGTGACTGAAATAATGACACCCGTATTGGCTCCTACTGCTGAAGCATTTACTCGGTTTTTATTGGGTTCTACATAGACCACGTCATTTTGGGCAAGGTAGTAGAAAGGGGAATTGATAAAATCAGCCTTGGTGATATCGACCCTGTTATAAGATTTTACGCCGTCTATTTCTCTAATGATCAAAATATTGTTTCTTTTGCCATAAATGGTCAAATCCTTGGCCATACTCAAGGCTTCCATCAGTGTAATTCGTTCGGAGGCTACGTTGTATGTTCCGGGCAAGTTGACTTCGCCTTGTACCGACACTTTAAAATTCATAATACGAAGGTTGATCATCGGGTTACGAATGTATTTTGCTATTTTAGATTGAAATAGTTCAAGTAGCTCGGTTCGCGTTAATCCACCCACCTTTAATTTTCCCAAAACCGGAAAATTAATCGAGCCGCTTGCATCGACTAAATAGGACTGTATAGTTTCCTGCCCCCTTGAGGCATTTATATTGTAGGCAGAAGGAACGCTTACCGTACTCAAATTAAAAGGAAGGGCACTTTCAGGATCATCGGCAGAAACAATAATCATCAACAAATCATCGGGTTGAATCTTTATTTCGTAAGAATTCGACTTTTCTGGAGAAGCCATATTGTCAATATTCTGATAGTAAACAACATCGTTTCTTGAGGCACAAGAAAATAATATCAGGACAAAAAGGAATGGGATTATTTTTTTCAATCCAAAAAAATACTTCATATAATTTTATCTTTAAGTGGGCAAATATAAACAATAACCCTTTGGCTAGTGCTATTTTTTAATTCTAATTTGATTATTTAAGCTGAATATTAACTTAAAATTACGTCGGAAACCGTTACAATAGCGGGACTTTTTTGTTCTTTTTTAAAGAATTGAATTCCTTTAGAAATTGACCCATCTAATCTCTAAGTTTGTAATAATTAGACCCTTGGGTGTAATTGTGTTTTTAGACCATTTATTTGCAGTTTGGTTACACTGAGCTTGTCGAAGTGTTCATAAAATATTGTCTTCGACAGGCTCAGACAGACAATGTCTTGACAATTAGCTATAAATTTTCTTGAAATAACTGCATTTAAAAGATTTATTTAATTACAGCTAACGGGCTAAAAGATTATCCTTACACACTTTTTTTAGTAGAAAATATTTTATGTACGGTAGAGGCAATTCTCTCGCGATCTTCATCGGTAAGATTAGAACCCGAGGGCAGACACAAGCCTTTTTCGAACAAGGTTTCGGCCACTTGACTCCCGTAATAAGGATATTTTTTAAAAATAGGCTGGAGGTGCAAGGGCTTCCACAAAGGGCGACTTTCAATGTTATTGGCCTCAAGAGACAATCTTAAATGCTCCCTTGTTATTCCATTTGTTTGCTCTGGATTAATTAGTATCGTTGACAGCCAGTAATTGGAAAAATAATCCTCATTGGGAACCGTATAAACAGTCACTCCCGCTATATCCTTGAATAAATCTACATAGAAGGTGTGCATATCCCTGCGTAAAGCCACGTGCTCATCAAGTACTTCCATTTGACCACGACCGATTCCTGCGCAAATATTGCTCATTCTATAATTATAACCAATCTCCGAATGCTCATAATGGACAGCTGTATCACGTGATTGGGTGGCTAGAAAGATAGCCTTGTTTTTTAATTTTTGGGTATTGGCAACTATGGCGCCTCCTCCAGAGGTAGTGATAATTTTATTCCCATTAAAGGACAGCACTCCAAAATTGCCAAAAGTACCACACTTACGATCCTTGTAAGTACTGCCTAAAGCCTCGGCACTGTCTTCAATAATTGGAATTTTATGTTTTTTGGCAACCGCTTTTATTTCATCCACCTTATAAGGAACACCGTACAAATGCACGGCTATAATCGCTTTTGGTTTTTGTCCCTTGGAAATCCTGTCCACAATCGCTTCCTCAAGCGCAACAGGACATAGGTTCCAGGTGTCGAGCTCGCTGTCTATAAAAACAGGAGTTGCTCCAAGATACAAGATGGGATTCGCCGAAGCCGAAAAAGTAAAACTCTGACAAATTACCTCGTCTCCTCGTTCTACTCCCAACAAAATCAAAGCCAGATGAATCGCTGCTGTTCCTGAACTCAGAACGCCAACAAAAACATCGTGGTCTAAATATTCTTTCAAATCATCTTGAAAAGCGGTGAGGTTGGGCCCCAGGGGCGCCACCCAATTCGAATCAAAAGCTTCCTGAACATATTTCTGCTCGTTTCCGCCCATATGGGGCGAAGAAAGCCAAATTTTTGGATTAATCTTCATTATAGTAAATTAAAAGGGCATACAAATTTATAAAAACATCATACATAACAAACAAAATTCTACTTTTTAAACACCTTTATTTTCAAAAGCGAATGCTATACTCGTAGGTTTAATTATTAAAAAATACTTAACTGACTTTTTCAATAATTGCACCCAACGGGTTAAAATATAACCAGTTGGGTGTAATTCAAAATTTTTATTTTTTAAACACATAGAATCATAGATTTTATGTATTTATATCAAGACGTTTCACTTTTGATAGTGAATCATAGCTATGTGAAGCCAAGACCCGAGCGATAGCGAACAGGCGAAGCAATTGGGCTATCTTAATTCTTTTTTCTATGTTTTTATGCGTTTAACTTTATATTTATTGAAAATTCTTAATTTTCAATAATTGCACCCAACGGGTTAAAATATAATATAATTCAAGAATACAAATCGTTTTGAATTCTCCGAAAAAATTAATCCCTTTTTTGGCTAATACCATTGGACTCCTACTTTTTACATCCAGTAGCTAAACCCCACGACTTATAACTCATAAACGTCTTCAAAATAATCTTCACATCCCCCAGAAAACTACGATGGTAATAATAGTCCAGGTTCATTCTCGCTTTGTCCGGAAAAATAACTTCATCATTATAGCACTGTGGATTTTCTTGCAAGACCAATAGTACCTCTTCGTTGTAATATTTGATGCTGGCTAAACTCGTGAGTCCTGGTTTCAATTCCAATATTTTTCTTTCTTCGCCTTGTAACAAGTCATAATAACCCTCCACATCAGGTCGTGGTCCAACGACACTCATATCTCCTTTTAAGACATTCCACAACTGGGGCAATTCATCTATTTTTGATTGTCGCAAAAACGAACCCAGTCTCGAAATTCTGCCCGTCACGGGATGCATCGTTTTGATTTTGTATATTTTGAAAACATTTCCCCATTGCCCAATCCGCTCTTGGATAAAAAGACCGTTGGATTGGGTGTCAATTGTTGCTACTACCCAGAAGATAACAATAAGCCAACCTATGAAAAAGAGCCCAACTATTGCTACTATGATATCAAAAAATCTTTTTATCACTTATTTTATTTCATTGCGAGTTTAGCAAAGTTGCCTCATCTCTTTTGCCCTTCTCAACTCCCCTCTTGAGAGGGGCTGGGGGTGTGTTTCTCAAATTCAAATATATAAAACTCAGTAGTTCAAATCACATTCTCCATATCTTTCAAGACCTGTTCGTCACTAAATCGTAAAACCGTAATCCAGAATGTGTTCGTCTGATTTTCCTTTACACTACCTTGATTATAAACTCCAAAAATCATGAGAATAACCATCTAATTCAATTCCCAACATTAGTTCATGGCATAAAAATCCAACATATAATTATCAATCGGTTTTTGACGATGAAAATCATAGCCATACATTTGTTTTTCTTTTAATCACTTTAGGTTTAATTCCTCGAAGCTCTGCTTCGATTTTTTTTTGCCACAGATTAAAAAAGATTTTCAAAAATCTGTGACTCGAGCATAGCGAACAGGCAAAGCAATCTGTGGCTACTATTTGCTAATACCTCTGGGGCTTTGCCCCGAGGTAGTTTATTTTCATCCAAGGGAAAATTTCTAATTTTATAGCTTCATTCCTAAGTTTTTTCGAGAATCCCTTACTCTTAGGGTTATGGAGTGAAATTTTTCTTTTGTCCATTTTAATTTACTTTTTCCAAGTAAAATACAACACTATCCTTTTTATTGCGAGAGATGTCACAAAGTTATCTTAAGAAGGACACACCCCTAACCCCTCTCAAGAGGGGAATTAAAATCTGTATACTTCAAACTGGCTGTTTTTAAAGATATTGAAAAACAAGAAATAAAGCAATCTATTCACTGCTAACTATTCACTTATAAACTTCTGCGTCCTGATACTTAATTATTCTTCCGGGATTTCCCACAACAACTGCAAAATCCGGTACATCTTTAATTATTACCGCTCCTGCACCAACAGTTGCCCATTTCCCAATTTTTATCCCTTGGATAACAATGGCTCCCATCCCAATCTGGGTTCCTTCGCCAACGGTTACATTTCCTGCCAAACTCGCCTTGGGGGAAATATGGGCATAATCGCCAATGGTACAATCGTGTTCTATCAATGCCCGAGTATTAATAATGCAATGCCTACCTATTTTACTGTCAGAATTGATGATGGCATCTGCCATCACAACGGTTCCTTTTTTGATGGTGGCAAAGGGCGAAATAATCGTTTGCGGATGGATTATTTTCACATAATTAGTATCGTTTTTTTTGCTTATTTTTTTTCTAGTCAAATTGTCCCCAATGGCAATAAATAAATTATCCTGCTTGTTGAATTCCTTTGGAAGCACTACAGGAATACCCATAATACTCTTTGCGGCTGCGCTATCGTCAACAATTTGCTCGACAGAAACACTTCTCAAATTCAAAATATCTATTAAGACCTTGCAATGGCCGCTAGCCCCATATAATATTACCTTAGTTTCCATTGAATGGGGTTATTGTTGCTGCATCAACAGCGTTAATTCCTTCTGATTTCATTACTTTTTTTATTGTTAACAAAGCTATTTTGCAATCCATCTTGAAACTAATCTGCCCCACATACCATACATCATATTCAAATTTCTGTTGCCAAGATATGGCATTTCTTCCATTTACTTGAGCCCAACCGGTAATGCCTGGTTTTACTTCGTGGCGTTTTTTTTGGAAGTCATTGTATAAAGGTAAATACTGGGGCAACAAGGGTCTTGGCCCTATCAAACTCATATCGCCCTTAATCACATTCCATAATTGAGGAATTTCATCTAGTGATGTTTTACGAACAAAACTACCTATTTTTGTAAGCCTTTCAGCATCGGGAAGTAAATTCCCCGCGGAGTCTTTCTTGTCGTTCATCGTCTTGAACTTGATGATCTTAAATAATTGACCGTTCTTGCCGGGACGAAGCTGAAAGAAAAAAGGCTGGCCATCGTTGGCAAAATATAAAGCTATCGTAACGATTACCAATAAAGGACTCAACACTACCAACCCAATTAGGGCAAATAGGAAATCAAAAATTCTTTTGAGAAATAGTTTATACATCGTGTTCCAATCTTTTGTATTCTTCCAAAATGGCTTCCCAAACCACACTTTGTTCAAAACGACTGACAATCATGGGTCTGGCGTTTTGTTGCAAAGAAGTTCTGAAAGTTGCGTCCTCCATCATTTTTTGCATGGCTTCATAAAGCGCATCGCCATTTTTAACGGGAATGATGGTGCCATTTTCTCCCTCCACAATAATCTCGTTGCAGCCGTTGATGTTGGTCACGATACTCGGCAATCCCATGGCGCCGGCCTGCATGACCACATTGGGAAAACCTTCGCGATAAGAGGGGAAAACCAGGCAATCACTTACGGCCAGATAGGGACGAACGTCTTTTTGAAAACCGACTGAAATGATGTTTTTATTCGTGTTCATGAGTTGCAGTGTTTCCTGCTGCAAGGGGTCAAGACTGGATTCAAAAGGACCTACTAAAAGTAATTTTGAATTTTGAATTTTGAATTTTGAATTATCACCATTAAGCAATACGTTCGCCTCCAGGTCGCCAATTTTCGACTTTTTTTGACTTTGAATTTTTTTAAATGCGGCTACCAATTCATTGATGCCTTTATCGCCCACCAGACGCCCGATGAAAATGAAAACAAAATCTTCGGAAGTAATTCCTAAATTGGCTTTTAAAGTTTGCTTTTCTTCCCCTGCAATTAATTCTGGGTCGAAATACGCTAGGTCAATTCCATTCACGTTCCCGTTGGCGATCACGTTCAAGGGTTTCTTTGTAATCTTGTAAGCCATTAAATCCTGCCGTACCCCTTGCCCTTCCGGATAAATAGTGGTGGCACAGCGGCATAAAACTTTGTCCATCACTATAAGGAGTTGCTTTATAACGCCTGATTTAGAGGGAAATATCAGGCCCGTAAACGTGTGTATCCTGATGGGAACGCCGGCAAAATAAGCTGCGATCATTGATAGTAATCCTGCTTTTGGGGTTATGGAATGCACTATCAATGGTTTTTCTTTTTTGAAAAGCCAGTACAGCTGCCACAATGATTTTAAATCTTTGAAAGGACTGATGTTGCGTTGCATTTTTAAATCTATGACTGGCACTTTTTCTCTCTGGACTACAGCATCTAAATGTTCATCGCTACCAGAAACCGCAATCACTTCATAGTTTTTTTTTAAAAAAGCGAACTGACCCTTTAACAAATAGTCAAGGGAAACAGCCACGGTGGAGGTGCGGATGAGTTTAGGCTTGGCAGAGACTTTCATACAACGCTATATGTTGATCAACCATTTTGTGTATATCATACTGCGCTGCGCGGATTTGGCATGCATCGGCAACCAAATCATAATGTACTTTATCATTTAATAATTTCATTATTTTTTCCGCCAGTTCTTTAGAGTTTCCTTGTTCAAACAAAATTCCGGCACCTTTTACAATCTCAGACAAACCGGGCACATTAGAGGCTACAAAAGCCCTTCCCGAAGCCATGCCTTCAATACTAGACAAGGAAAGTCCTTCATATTTTGAGGATAATGTGATAATATCAGCAGTTTTTAAAAGCTGAGGCACATCCATACGGGATCCTAAAAAAAAAACACTGTTTTGCAATTGAAGTTTTTTTGTCAAATCCTCGCA